>CEPW01078314.1_pt1 | contig 10903 bp, 4 predicted proteins | sample 356211 | NCBI WGS metagenome assembly CEPW01 (sample SAMEA2620021, study PRJEB7988) | marine metagenome | biome: marine biome (ENVO:00000447); feature: deep chlorophyll maximum layer (ENVO:xxxxxxxx); material: "saline water (ENVO:00002010), including plankton (ENVO:xxxxxxxx)" | depth 25 m
GGAAAAACATCAACAACATCACCTCGCAAAGAGAACTCACAATGGTTGTAAACATAATCTACTTTTTTATAACCAAAACTCACAAGCTCTTCACAAAAAACATCTCTATCCTTAACCAGCCCGACAAAAAGAACAGTCTTTTTAAGTTCCCTTTTTTTATTAATTAAAAGCTGATTAGAAACTTGGGTTGTAGAAAAACAAACACCCTGGTTGTTTTCAGTTAATTTAATTAGCGCCTCAGATCTATGTAGGTTTTTTTGTGTTTCAAAACCGGGAACAGCGAGACCCCGCTCTTCATCTGGAAAACAATAAAAAACATCGCGAAAAAAACGCTTTCTTTTAATACACTCAGAAACCAAAGTGTTGTCACCCAAAACCAAATAGCGCCCACCTTTTTTATATAAACAAACCAAAAAAACAAACAAAACATCTAAACTTAAGTTTGATATAGCACCACCTTTTAAAAGGGCTTTAATGTCATTTTGAAAAAATTGTTTCACGTGAAACTCTTAATTCTTCAGTAAATAAACCATCAGGGTTGAAACATCTGCAGGTGAAACACCAGAGATTCTACTCGCCTGCCCAAATGTTTCTGGGCGGACAAAAGAGAGCTTTTGTCTGGCCTCCAGTGAAAGACCCCCAAGCTTGTTAAAGTTTATGTTTTTGTCAATCTTAAGGTTTTCGTTTTTCTCTAGCTTTTCAATTTCTTTTAGATGTCTTTTTATATATCCGGTATATTTTATTGCAGTTTCTACATCATCTATGACCTCTAAAAAAGACCATGTTTCAGAACTAGTTGTTTTTGGAAATAGGTTTGTTGTTTTAAGGGTGTTTGCAAGGTTGGCCTCTGGTCTTTTTATATAATCTTTTATTGGAAGCGGTTGTTTTATGTTGAGTGTTTCTAGGTAGTCCGATTTAATTGATTTGTTAGTTAGCTTTTCTATGGTTTTTCTGTCTTTAACCCTCTTTTCGATAACCATTTTTTCTTCCACAGATAAGAGGCCGTGTTTTTTGGCGACTTTATAAAGCCTGGTTTCTGCGTTCGAATATCTTAACATCATTCTATACTCTGCGCGACTAGTGAACATACGGTATGGTTCTTCTGTGTCTTTAGTGATTAGGTCGTCAATTAAAACACCGACGTAACCATCTGACCTTTTTATTCTAAGGGGGTTTCTGTTTAAAACGTAATTTGCACCATTAACTCCAGCAACCAGGCCTTGGGCTGCCGCCTCTTCATACCCTGAGGTTCCATTTATCTGCCCAGCAAAAAACAAACCAGAAACCTCCTTGGCCTCCAACGTTAGCTTTAATTGCGACGGAACGATACAGTCATATTCTATTGCATACCCAGGTCTCAAAAACTCAATGTTTTTAAAAGCTTCAATTTGCCTAAGGCTGTTGAGCTGTGTCTCTTCGGGTAGACTTGTTGAAAAACCGTTTATATATATTTGATCAGAGTTTTCCCATTCTGGCTCCAAAAACAAAAGGTGCGATGGGTGGTGTGAAAACCTTTTAACTTTATCTTCAATTGAGGGACAATACCTTGGGCCAACACCCGTAATTTCTCCACTATACATTGGAGAAAGGTGTGAGTTGGTTTTAATAATGTTGTGTGCCTTTTCATTGGTCCTAACAGTGTAACACGGTTCATTTTTTGGTTTAAAGTTTTTTGTAAAAAAAGAAAATGGCACAGGTTTTTTGTCACCAAAATCAACAGATGTTTTATTCCAGTTTATGCTTGATTTAAGAGCTCTGGGCGGTGTTCCTGTTTTTAATCTCATTGTGTTAAAACCCATTGAGTTAAGATATTCAGTTATCCCAACTGAAGAAGACTCGCCCATTCTTCCTGCTAGGATTTTCCTATCACCCACGTGTATAACGCCAGACAGAAACGTACCACAAGTTATTATTACGGCCCTACAAAAAACTTTTTCTCCAGAGCGCAACTTAACACCCGCAACTTTTGTTTGGTTTACCACTAAAGAAACCACCTCTCCGCTTATTATCTCAATTTTTCTGTTTTGTAAAATTTTGTTTGAAACATATCTTTCATAAACGCGTTTGTCTGTTTGGGCCCTGGGAGACCAAACAGATCTCCCTTTTGATTTATTAAGGGTTTTAAACTGCAACCCTGAATGATCAGCCGCTCTACCCATTAAGCCGCCAAGAATATCTACCTCCCTAACAATTTGACCCTTAGCAACACCCCCTATGGCGGGGTTACAAGACATTCTCCCAATGCTGTTTTTATCCATTGTTACAACAGCTGTCTTACAACCAATTTTAGAACTTATGTTTGCGGCCTCTACACCAGCGTGACCACCACCAACAATAATTAAATCATATTTTTGTTTCACGTGAAACTATTTCCCCACACAAAAATTTGAAAAAACACCATCTAAAACATCATCAACGCTCGTTTTGCCAAGAAGGTGATCAAAATGGTTAATTGCCTCCTTTGTGTGGTGGGCTATGATTTCGATGTTCGTTTCTCGGGATTCAATTATTGGTAATATGCTTTTGCCAACTTCAATTAAGAGTTGTTCTTGTCTTAATGATGTGATGTGTTCATTTTGATTGTGGCTCGTTATTGCTATAAGTTTTTTTTCTATTTTTTTAATCAGCAGGTTAATACCGGCTCCTGTTTTAGCAGAAACAAAAACAGCTTTCAGTTTTTTATTTTTAATTGTTTTTTTTTGATCCTTAGATAATAAATCAACTTTATTTAAAACGGTTATTTGGTTTTTTTGTTTTTCATTGTAGGGGTTTCTAGTGGTGTCAACCACATGTAGTAAAACATCAGCACTTTTAACCTCTTCTTTTGCGCGATCAATTCCCAGTTGTTCAACCTTATCTTCTGTGTTTCGAATACCCGCTGTATCTATCAAGGCGGTGTTGTGTTTTCCTATGTATAGTTTTTCTTGTATTGAGTCTCTTGTTGTGCCTGCAGTTTCTGTAACGATTGACCTTTTGTATGATAAAAGCGCATTAAAAACTGATGACTTTCCTACATTTGGTTTTCCAAAAATTACTATGCGAGCACCATCAATATTAATCCTAGCGCTTGTTGTTGATGATATTAAGGCCTCTGTTTTTTTATAAACATTTTTTAATGAAATTAGTGCTCTGGTTGATGTTTCTTTTTGATTGTCTGTTTCTGATATGTCCAATTCATATTCTAGGGATCCAAGCGTGCTTATTAACAATTCACGCATTTTATTAAATTTTTTTGTTAGTGATCCATTTAGGTTTGTATTAGAAATTTTGACACCTGTCAGGCTTTTAGCGTTTATTAAGGAAAGTAAAGACTCGGCTTGTATTAGATCTATTTTGTTGTTTAGAAGCGCAGCTCTGGTAAACTCACCTGCTTCAGCATACCTGGTATTTAAAGACAGTAGTTCTTTTGATATGGTGTCAACAATTATCGGGTTTCCATGTGTGTGTATTTCTACCATATCATCACCGGTGAAAGACTTAGGGCTTTTGTAAAAAACAACAATGCATTTGTCAATTAAATCATTGTTTTTATTATACAAAGAGGCCAAAAAATTTAATCCAGGTTTAAGGTTTTTATTTTTATTTTTAATTAGTTTCAATATTGTGTTTTTTGAATTGGGCCCGCTTATTCTTATGGTGGCGGTGGCTGATCTTCCGCTAGGTGTTGATAAAGCAAAATATGTTTCTTGTTTTGACATAGATTAATATTGAATTAAAAACTCCAGTTTAAACAAAAACAAAAACCCACAAAACAAGGTTCGTATTTTTTCATTTTTGTATTTATAAAATACAAAATCATATATAAAAACTTAAATAACATCGCAAAAAAAAACAAAAAAATGAATAATAAGTACAGTAAAAACAATATTTAATAACACTGTGATTTTTTAACAATTTTTTTGTTAATGTTTTTATGGGTGTCTGTTTACACATGGTGTGTTTTGTTCTTTAATAATTGTTTTCATTTCGGTTTTTATCTGTTTCGTTGGTTTTTTTAATTATTGTGTTTTTCAAAAAGAAAAAATTTTACCTGCGGTTTTGTTTTTTTAAATGTTGTTTTTAAAAAGCAACCACATCAATGCTTCAACAGGGTGACACAACTACTTAAACCTTTAATCCGTAAACACAAAAAAGATTAAAAAACCTTCCACACAGTAGCTGATCATAAATGTAATAAAAACAATATTTAATGTTTTGTTTTTATGGGTGCGTTCATCTTTTTTTCACTCTTGGTCAGTTTTTGCTGTGCGATGGTTAATACGTTAAAAAGTGTATAGTATAGGTTTAAACCAGATGGGAAGCTGTTGAAAAGTAAAAAGAAAAAGCCCATCATAAAATATTGCATCATTTTTTGCTGATCTGCTTGGGGCCCAGATACATTACCTGGTTGCATCATTTTTTGTTGTGCGTACATTGACAGGGCCATTAAAATGGGCAAAGCACAAACATAGTTTCCATACAGCGGTATTTTGAAAGGCAAGTAGAAAAGCACATCTGGCGCTGATAAATCTTTTATCCAAAATACAAATGGCTCACCTCTTAATTCAATTGTCGACCTAAAGACCGTAAAAAGAGCAAACAAAAGAGGCATTTGTAGCAACATTGGAAAACAGCTTCCCAATGGATTAACACCCTTTTTTTTGTATAGTTCCATTGTTGCTTGGTTGAGTTTTGTTGGATTGTTTTTGTGTTTTTCTCTTAAAGCATTTATTTCAGGCTGTATTGATTGCATTGCTTGTGTTGACTGATAGCTTTTCTTTGTAAGTGGATAGACTATTAGTTTTACTAATATTGAAAAAATTATTAAAATTACTCCATAGTTGGGTATTACGGTATGCATAGTCTTTAAAACCCACAAAACAGCCTTAGATATGGGTCTTATAATCGCCCACCCAAAATCCATGATCAGCTCTAGGTTGACACCAAGGCTTTTTATTCTTTCATACTCTAGTGGACCTAAATAAAGAGAAATATTGGCTATCTTGTTAGACTGCATTTGAGCCGAAATATTGTAAAGCTCTTTGTCTTTAAAAGATGCAGAAATTGCTGAACCCACAAACTGCTCTTTTGAATCATCTAAAATACACACTACAAAATACTTACTTCGCGTTGCTATCCAGTCAGTGTCGCCCTTGTAGTTGTTTTTGAATGTTTCACCATCACCTACTTTTATGTCCAGAAGTTCTCCGCCTTGATATAGATACGAGTAAAAATATGCTAATTCTGCGATACTATCTTTTTCTGTGGGTGGAATGCCCCCAACCCACTCTAAAGAAAAGCTATTAGCTAACGTATTGTTTGATATTGCCGTGATATCAATATCTATATCAATTACAAACCTGTTAGGGTAAACAGTAAGCGTTTTTATTAGTTTTTTATTTTCAAATTCGTTTATAAAGGTAAAGGTTTTTGTTGAGTTTATTAAAAACGAATCTTCTTTTTCTTGTAAAACCCAGCCACTATCAATAGTGATATCTTCTCCAGTAAAATCTTTGTAGCTTAAAATTAAGTTGTTCTTGTTTTCTGGAGAAATAAGCTCTACCAAACTGCTGTCATTTTTAAGGTGCTCTTTTGTTTTAAATGATCTGATTGTGCCACCATAAGCAGAGCTAACCCGAGCTATAAATAAGTCGGTTTCAATTTCAATTGTTTTTTCTTCTTTCTTCGAAAAAGAAGGGGGGCTAGGGGGCGTAGAAACATCGTCATTATAATCTTTATATATAACACTGTTTTCTTCTGTGTTTTGTTGGTCTTCAAAATATTTTTGCGTGTCCTGGGGTGATGGAGATATTAAATCCATATAGTATGGGGTTAATATTAGAACTAAAGTAATTAAAAGGAGCGAAGTGAGGGTGTTTCTATCCATCATGATTATATAAAAACCTTATAAGCCCAAATATCTAATCCAAAACTTGGACAAATTAAAGGCAATAGTGTTTTAGAAAATAAGCGTAGAAGTAAAACAACGTTTAATTCTAGGCGCAATTATGCGCTTAAGACCCTACGTCCTTTTTTTCTTCTTCTGCGTAAAACAGCTTTGCCCCCAACGGTTTTCATTCTAGAACGAAAGCCATGTTTGTTTTTACGCTTGCGCCTACTTGGTTGATATGTTCTTTTCATAAAATAAACTCTAAAGAGCCGAGAAAGATACAAAATATGAAGATATAAGCCAAAAGCAAAATAAAAATTTATAATAAAGTAAAATTTCTTAGTTGTGTTAAAAAAAACTAGTTAATTTATGTGATCAAGGGGATGTGGACAACTTGTGGATAAATATTAATTATGGTAAAAGATGTTTGGTTAAAGGTAAAAGGGGGGCTTTCAGAAAAATTACCAGCTCATACAATAAGTACGTGGTTTGAGCCGATAAACCCGATTGCCTTAGAGAAAAAGGAACTTGTGCTCGAAGTACCCAGTCAGTTTTTTTATGATTGGATTGAGTCTCATTATAGGTCAAATATTGATTTCGTTTTAGAGTCTTTGGGTTTGGGTGATGTAAAAACAAAGTTTATTATTTCTGCAGAAACCCAAGAACTGTCTCTACAAAAAAAAGAAGACCAAAAACCTTTAAAAAAGTCTCCTTTAATTCCTGTGTTAAATGGTGATCATGTGTTTGAATCGTTTATTGAGGGGGCTAATAACCAGTTTGCTAAAACCGCAGCTGAGGCTGTAGCTGAAAACCCGGGAAAACAGTCATTTAATCCGTTAATCATTTATGGTGGAACGGGTTTGGGCAAAACCCATTTGTTACATGCAATTGGGAATAGGGTTCTAGAAACCACTCCAGACAAACGCATTGTAATAGCTACAAGTGAAAAATTTACGCTTGACTTTGTAAACGGTTTAAGAAAAAACAGAACAGTAGAGTTTGCCAGGCAATATAGAAATGCCGACCTGTTATTAATAGATGACATTCAGTTTTTTAAAGGAAAAGAGCAAACCCAAGAACAATTCTTTCATACTTTTAATGAGTTATATCAATCTGGAAAACAAATCGTCCTCACGGCAGATCGATATCCGGGTGAAATGCAGGGTTTGCAAGATAGGTTGTTATCTCGTTTTCAGTCTGGATTATCTGTAGATATTCAACCACCTGATTTTGAGGTTCGTGTTGCAATATTAATGGATAAAGCAGAGCGAAACGGGGTGGACCTGCCATATGATGTTATAGAGTTTATTGCTACACACATGAGAACAAACATTAGAGACCTTGAGGGTACAATTATTAGGCTTTTAGCAAGGTCTTCTTTAATGAATCAAGACATTGATCAAACTCTTGTAAAAGATGTTGTTAAAGAAAGGGTGGGGGAGCAGGTAAATAGAGATTTATCTATGGAAGATGTTGTTAGGAAAGTTGTTGAGGTTACGGGTGTTAATGAAAACAATATTGTTGGTAAGAGTCGTAAAAAAGAGTTTGTTGAGGCTAGGCAAACAGCAATGTTTCTTTGTAGAAACTTATTAGATGCATCTTTAAGTAGTGTTGGTCTTTATTTTGGTGGCAGAGATCACACAACTGTTATGCATGCCATTAAAACCATTGAACAAAAAAAGACTGAGAGGTCGAAAATAAATCAAAACATTAAGCAGATAACAAGTGATTTTAGTTCAGACTTCTTTTAAAAGTTTAAAATTAAAAAACTAAGGTTTTTAGATTAAAGAATTATAAACTTAATTTATGGAAATCTATTTCTTGACCAGTGTCAAAACCCAAGTGTATATTATTATGAGATCTGTGTAAATTTTTTTCGTATTAGTTCACTCCGGATCTCTCCACAAACCACAAAAATTGTATTAACTACTAATAAATAGGGAGGAATTAGTATGTATAGAATGATATTTGTATTATTGGCCACCAGTCTTTTTTTTGTAAATGGTCAAATAGAAACAAAAAAACTCAAAGAAGCGCCAAAAACCTTGGAGCAAAAGTCTGAACAAGATGCCAACATGGAAGCTTTAGATGCCAATTTGGCTGGCCCATTTGAAACAAGCAGGCTAAAAAACATAGGCGGTTCAGTTAAAAGTTATCAAAAACAAAGCAAAGATCGGTTGAATTATAATAGTGACGAAAATTTCAATAAACGTCAGGTTGTTAAAGAAAATTATAAATCATACATAGCAAAGAATGGAACAAAAAAGCAAAAACTTGAATTATTAGAAGCACCAGGGTTTTCAGCTCATTCGACATCAATATCAAGATTGACCAGAAATGCTTCTGATTTATTCTTCAGTGAGTATGCTGAAGGCAGTAGTAATAATAAATACATGGAGATATATAATGGTACTGGAGCTGACGTAGATCTTAGCCAGTATTGGGTTTTTCAAAACAGTAATGGTGGCCCAATGACAGAGTACAGAGATCAACTTGATGGCACACTTGTAAATGGTGATGTTTATGTTATCGCCAATGGTTCTTCAAGTGATGGTATTTTAGCAGAAACAGACTTAACTGGTTCTGGTATTTGTTTTTATAATGGAGATGATGCGAGAGCTCTAGTAAAAATTGTTGGAACAGATACGACAGTTTTAGATTTAATAGGTACGTTCCCAGATGATCCTGGAACAGGTTGGGATGTTGCAGGTATAGTAAATGCAACAAAAGAATACACATTAAGAAGAAAAAGTAGCATTGTGAGTGGTAATTCAGACTGGGCTGCTTCAGCGGGAACAGATGCCGACAATTCTGAGTGGATTGTTGAAGACAGGCCAACAGCTACTTATACCCCTTCCACGCTTGGGTCACACACAATGGTAGAAACACCTAGCGGTCTATCAGAGGGGTTTGAAGGTTCATTTCCTCCTTACGGTTGGAATATGGTTTCAAATAATGCGACCAATAGTATTTCTCAGTCAATGTCCTCAGCTTACGAAGGGCTTTATTCTGCTAGATTTTCTTCTTATAATGGTCCTTCCTCATCCGATTTTACGCAATATATGGTTTCACCTAAATTATCTGTTGGTAGTGGAGAAACTTTTTCTTTTTGGCATAACCAAAGTAGTTTTTCTGGAGAAAGCTTTATGGTTGGTGTTTCAACGACTGATGATTTAACATCTTTTGTGTTTGGAGATGAGGTGGTAAGAGCTTCTGGTAGTAATGGTACTTGGGAGCAACACGTTGAAGATCTTTCAGCATATGATGGACAAGATATTTATGTAGCAATAAAATACACTAGTAACTACTTATACTATTTGTACATCGACCATATCGAAGGACCTCCAGTTTGGGTTAATCCTAACCCCGTTGCCTCTGTTTCACCGACACAACTAAATTTTGGAACAATAAATACATCAGCTACTTCATCAATTGATCTCACAATATCAAACGCTGGTGGTGGTGATCTTACAGGAACGCTTGCATCAGATAATGCAAAGTTTACCATTGGCACCTTTAGCGGTACAGTTGTCCCTGGGGGTCAAGAGGTTGTATCAATAACATATACACCAACTGAAGTGGCTTCCGATGCTGGTGTCATAACGTTCACTCACAACGGAGAATCTAGTCCCACAACAGTAGCGGTTACTGGTTCTGGTACAGATGCTTTTCTACTTGCTGATTTCGAAGGTACTTTCCCCCCAACTGGTTGGCAAGCAATTTCAAACAACACAAACAACAGCATTACGCAATCTAGTCTTTATTCAAATTCAGGAAGTTATTCTGCTCGTTTCTCTTCATTGTCTAGTGCTAGCTCAAGCACAGGTGACTACACTCAATATATGATATCTCCACAGGTTAGCATACCAACGGATGGTGCAGAGTTTAGCATGTATTATTTACCATATGTATCTAGCTTTAGTGGTCCACAACCTGAATCTTTTATGGTTGGTGTATCAACTACCGACACAGACCCAACTAGCTTCACTTGGTTTAATGAGGTGGTTTCATCAAACGAAACATGGGCTTTACATGTAGAGGATCTTTCTGCTTATGCTGGACAAGGTGTATATTTAGCAATAAAGTATACTAGCGATTATTTGTACTATTTATACGTAGATGATATAAAAGTTGCCCCTCCAACAGCGACACCCATTCTTACGGTTGGTGCCGCCAGTATTCCTTTTATTGCTACCGAATTAGATTCTACAAGTAGTGTTTCTGTTTCAATATCAAACTCTGGGACAGGAGACCTTTCTGGAACTATTACATACCCAACAGGGTTTTCTGGTCCAGCAAGTTTTTCTTCAACAGATACAGAAATCTCAGTTTCATTCTCCCCTCCAGCGGTTGGGATTATAAGTGGTAATATTGAAATTACATCTAATGGGGGGGATGTAAGTATATCCGTTGAGGGGTCTGCTGGGCATAGTGTTGCAACCTGGGAACCTGCTTGGCCTCAAGGTTGGACAGATATTAACAACGATGGGGCTGGAGACGGTTGGGGATTTTATGGCCCTAGTGGCGCAAGAACTGGAACTGGTTATGCTAGTTCCGAAGATGATGGCCCAGGTACAGTTAATGATGACTGGCTAATTTCACCAAAATATTCTGTTGTGGCAGGAGACATGTTTTCATTTTTTGCTTCAATGGGGCAATATGCTGGTGGTAGTTACCCCGATATTATGGAGGTGTTTTTATCCACTACAGGCGGTGGTCAACCAGCTGATTTTACCGTTAGATTGGATTCTGTAAATAGTGTTGGCGCTAATTATCTCCCTTATAATTATGATCTTTCTTCTTATGCGGGAACTGAAGTTCGTATTGCTATTGTAAATAGAACTGAATATGGATATGAATTAAATATTGATGATGTTGCTGGCCCTGAGGTTGTTGTTGAGGCTGGTCCTGTGTTTTCAGATTATCCTACTGGGTTCAGTTATGGTGAGTGGTCTGCTGGAAGTTCTGTAAATGCTTTATTTGATTTTTATAATATAGGTGGAGCAGATTTAGAGATCACGGAAGTATCTTTTA
>CEPW01003775.1_pt1 | contig 10885 bp, 12 predicted proteins | sample 356211 | NCBI WGS metagenome assembly CEPW01 (sample SAMEA2620021, study PRJEB7988) | marine metagenome | biome: marine biome (ENVO:00000447); feature: deep chlorophyll maximum layer (ENVO:xxxxxxxx); material: "saline water (ENVO:00002010), including plankton (ENVO:xxxxxxxx)" | depth 25 m
ACTTTAATCGGTGCGTTCTGTGTTGAGACAAAAGAAGGACTCACTGTTCCTACTATACCTCCTCCTCCTATTAAACCTACTGTGAATAAACTCACTATTCCTGAACTCAAGGCTTTCAACTCAAGGTCTGAATACATTCCATTGTACGCTAAAGTCTTAGAGACTAAACCTGCCCTTATAGAAGCGTATAGAAGATCAGGACTTCCCTTACCTCCCGTTACTATAAATGCTCCCGTACCCACTCCTACACTTGGACCTGATACCTTGTAGGGGATTGAAGAAATACCTAAAGCAACAGCCTTGATATACTCTACACTATTCTGCCCACTTAAGACTCCCCCTAAAGCCTTTGTCATTACTCCTACACTACCTGCCGTATTTAAGAGGAAACCACCTACACAATTTCCTGTCCCTCCTGTACCTGAGATACTGTTTTCTACTACATAAGAACTCAATAACCAATCACTCAATCCCTTACTAATACCCTCTAACTTTAACTGACCATAAACACCTCCAAACACCCCCGTTTTATCATTCAATCTGATACTGTTCGCTATGACCGTAGAACTCGCCATCGGAAATGTCCTTTCAATGTCTTTTTGTTGTTCGGTGTCCCCCCTTTGAGACACTCGACTCGAAATTACACTCTATTATACCCTACACGAAGATGTAAGGTGGGATATACGTCTCTGAGTATAGTTTGACTACCGAACGGACACTGAAAGAGAAATGTAAAAATCTATTTCTTTTCTTAACTGTAGGTATAACACCCATATCTGCAACAGGGTATGTCTCAAATGGTTACGGTTCCCCTAGTTTCAGATATAGAGTGAGAGGCAGATACCACAACACGAAAGGACATGACTATGAAGATCATGGAAGACGCATATTCGGCACTACTCCATAACAGACAGAAAGTGCTTGCAAAGTACCGAGACTATTTCTTTAATCAGATGAACCGCATACTGAACAACCCTGCCCACTTTCAATACTTTATGGGGGAGTCGATCAAATCACAGCTCATTCATACAGGGTTAGAAGAAGCAAAGGTAAGAGTAACATCTACTGAGTGCGGTTCGGGTTGTAATCTTTATTTCCATGTGAAGTTTTCACATGGAGGTTTTGATTATGACTTTCCTGTTTACAAGCAAGAGCTGAGAAAGAAAGGAAATGCATTTGTATGTAAGCAGGTTCAAAAGTTCATCATCGAGGCGAACAATGAGGTGCTTGAAAAGTATGAGATAGAGAAAGAGGGACACAAGGAAATGTTAGTGGAGAACTCTGAGGGAGAGTTGGTGTTATTGGAGATAGGCATTTCCAACTGTCTTGGTGCTTTCGACACAGAGGAGAGGTTCTATCTTTGGGAAGAGGTTAAGGGGTTGGTGTAATTCTCAAATGGTTACGGCTCTCCTAGAAATAGATAAGTGGGTAAACAGAAAGGAGAGAATATGAAAGTTATCAATACGAGAAAAGTGCCGTACACACCTTGTGAACCCTCTAAAGTGAAGAGAAAGCTACTGTCTTACACTTATGAGATTGCCGACAGCGACCCTTGCGTTCACCTACAAGAACATTGCGACATGATCGCAATCTATTCTATGCGAATGTGGAATTATAAGCCCCTAGTAGGCTTAAAAGTGTACTCACATCTCGGTGAGGTGAGAGGAGTAAGACTCCATCGGGAAAAAGATGGTTTTGTTCAAGGGGAAACCCTTTTTAAGACTATGGTTGGTCGGGAGCAATGTGGCGAGTTTTACAACAGAGAGACTGTGAAAGAAATAATCGAAGATTACGTTGAGCAGGTGATGAAGGTGTTGGCCTCAGTAACAGCCTACACGAAGAGAGAATTTGGAGGAGTAGCGGAGGGAGATGAGCTGATCGTCAATAATGGAAAGATGTATGTCAGTGATGATTGTAGTTTTGTAGTGGAGGGTAGTGATTCTTATAGGGTGTTGGACACAGATGAGAGGTGGGTGAACTTAGAGGGCTTAGGTTATGTGGGTTGGGATAAAGTCATATCATTAATTTAACTTGAAAGGAGCGCAATATGCGATCTAGCACAGCCCCAAAAGGGTCATTTCTTAACGTACTAAAGAACACTCCTTTGAGGAGTGGGAAAAAGACCAATCTTGTATCAAAGCTCCGTCCTTATCTATCGGGTAAAATAGGCGAGAGAGCAATGGAAGCGGTGCGGAGCCATTCCTGCTTCAAGATGAAGAACGGAAAAGTCGCAGTATCAGACGCTGACTTTGCGTATGGGGCTATTTCTTACTTAAAGAGAAGACCTACAGACATTCTTCTTGATAAGTCGGTGAAAAGCTACCTAGAGAGCGTACCTTTAAAAGACGAAATCTACATACCCCCTTTAGAAAAGGGTTGTGTTTGGGTTGACCTTTCTCAGTTCGGCTTGGAGTGTGTGGGTTATCAAAACAACACAAGTACGAGCTACGATGCGAACTCAAAACATCGCATTAAAGGCTTATTTCTGAGTCAATATGATGAGGAAATGTTGGAATATCAGGAATTTTGGGTTGATGACCCTATGGCATACTTGAGTCAGATGAAGAAAGCCACTGTCAGACAGTATGTAGGGCTGTTAGTATTGGAAGATTATTTCCCTATATTCTTCCCGTTGCAAGAAAATCAAAGTTTCGGGCGACTTTACAACCTCATTTCCTCATCGGGGGGCTTCTTCGGTGGGATAGAGAACAAGTTACAGGTACTTTCAGCTCTCAGACTAGGGTTGGTAGCCTTACAGATGGTGTCTGAGGGAGAGTTTGTTAAGGACACTCGAACATACGAGGAGAAATTGCTTCCACTTGGTAGCGCAAACAAGAAGAAAAAGGTCAAGAAGCTCGTCAAGAAGTACAGGGAGTTCAGAGTAACTCATTTCCGTCATGTTGACAGTCCTGAGAGGGCTTCAGGAGGTGGTGGGGGAGGTTCGAGAGAGGTAACTCACTACACTCCAAGAAATGTAAAATCGCATTTCAAGGAGAGGTGGGTAACTCTTGAGTATGTAGAGCGTCATAACGTGCCTGATGAGGACATTATCGACATCGAGACGAAGACGAAGCTCTACAAGACGGGTGAGAAATCGAAAGATTGGGTCAAGATTAAGCTTTGGTACGATTACAAGAGCGATTGGCTCGAAGAACCGCAACAAGAAATGGAGATTTATAGAGTATGAGATCACACAAGCCCCCTAAAGAGTCTTTAATCAGCCGTCTCGCTGAGGTGGGTTCATTTAAGCAGGTCAAAGACTACGCTAAGAGAGGTTGGTCGCCCGAAGACCTTGCTTTATATTCTCAACAGCATGGTATAAGTGGCACTCATTGCATGGTTTTCTATGAGTCGCTTAGGTATATACTCGGCAGACCTTCAGATGTAATCTTAGACGGGTCTTTGTTGAGCTACTTAGAGTCTCAGTCGTATGGTAATGAGATCAAGTCTCTTGATATTGACCATCAGCTTTGGGTTGACTTCTCTAAGTTCAATCTGAGGTTAGCAGACGGCAAGAAAGCGATGGGCTGTCTGTTTGTAAAAGTGAACGATTTCAGTAGTGATTATTACCAAGACCTTTACGAGTTCACTTCAAGCACTCAGGGAGAGGTTTTGTACTGCGCTTGGGTCTTAGTTGAGCACAATTTCATATTAATCCCGATTAGTACAGGTACGACTTACGACAACTTACTCGCTACGAACAGGAAGATTGTTCAGATTCACAACCAAGAAGTGTCAGATGAGACTGAAAATCTTGTTGGTAGGGTGGTGGCCTACGCTTTGATGGCTATGCAGTTAATCCAAGAGGGTCATTTCACTAAGGACACTGTGGTTTATGAAGATCGGTCAATGCCTACGGTTAAGAAAAAGATCAAACCCAAGGGCAAGAAGACCAAGAAGAGGGTCGTACAATGCTACAAGCAGTTCCGAACGACTACATTTCGTCATGTAGAGAGCGCACCTCAGACTAGAGAGCTTCCTTCCTACACCCCCTCTGAGAACCCGACTCCAAGAAATGTAACTTCCCATTTCAAAGAGAGGTGGGTAACTGAAGGTTACATTGAGAATCATCAAGTGCCTTACGAAGACATTATCGAGTTAGAAGATCGTACCCGACTGTATAAGAACGGAGAGGGTACTAAGCTGTGGGCGAAGATCAAGATATGGTTCGATTACAAGAGCGATTGGCTTGATGAGCCTGTCCAAGAGATTGAAAAGTATAGGATTTAATCTCAAATGGTTACGGCTACCCTAGTCTTAGATATGAGGTGAAAGAGTTCAACACTAACAACAAGGAAGAATGAACATGGGTTTGGCTTTTATTTTTTTTACCTGTCTCTTTGGGTATGCTGTTTACCGAGAGAATCAGGTTTCACTTCTTATCCGAGACGAGTTGGCGAAGATCGCTGAGAACCGAAGCGAGTACGAGAAGCACCTGATCAAAGAGGAGTGGGACAATGACCCTCAAGTGGTCGAGAACATCGACTCGTTCATTTCAATTGAAGACATGATGAAGAGTGATGTGGTCGTGGAGATGTGTTTTGAGTTAAGACGTATCGAGTTGATCAGAGGGTTCAGCTTCTACACCTCGTTGATCTTGCTCGCTTGCGTTATTTCTATTCACTAAGAAAGGAAGACTTATGGTTTGGAGCTACCGAATGATTAAGGTCGGGGAGGAACTTGGGGAGGACATCGGCATGATTGCTGAGGTGGTCTACGGAAATGACGGTGAGATACAGGGCTTCTCGAAAGCGAGCCTGATCTCGATCACTCAACTTAATATGGCGCACAAAGACATTCAGTCTCAGAATGGTGAGCTGATGACCTACTTTTGGGATAACGGCACTTTCACTCACACTGCTGAGTGGAGTGGCGAAGGATTCATTCACACTTACAAGTGGCAACCCACACAGGAGAAATAACTATGACATTAATAAGAGAGATCGAACCTATCCCAAACAACCCTGATGGGGCAACCCACCCTGATCAGATTGATTGGGAAAATGTCGATGTAAAGAAGGACATTAATTGGAAAGAGATCGACTTCTTGGTTGTCGAAGAGCGAGACGGGAAGCAGTACCTCAAGAGACACCCTAAAGTGCCTCAAGTCGGAGGTCTTGGTGCGATTCTGAGCTATCAGGGTAATCTCTGTCGCTTCATGCGCACTAAGGTGAATGGAGGTGAGGAGTTCATTGAGAAGTGTAGTGAGTATGGCATTCTCTTCGACATTTCACTCACACTGACTAACGGTGGTGAGCTACCCCTTAACTAAGTGTCTGATATGAGAGAAGATTCTTATTTTCTCTCAAAAAATTCACAACTACTGAAAAGTTTTTCAGTGGCTTGTGTGTTCTATCTTATATGGAGTCGATGTACTCCTGTTATCTTTCTTTCAACCAACCAAAAGGTGGTGTACTTATGGCTAACCAAGCCGAGCTTTTGTCTTCCCTCCCTACCCCTCGCTTCGGGAATGGGTTCTCTGTCGGTTCTGTCGCTCGTTTCGGTGCTGAGGACTATGAGAAATCTCCTGAGATTTTCCTTAATGTTCCTCAGAGTGATGAGGATATGTGGGACATCAATATCGTAGATACCGAGGGTGGAGAGATCATTCCTGTCATTTCCTGCTATGGCACTCGCAATGTTTTCCACATCGCTGAGCAGATCAATCACTTTTCTGAGGACAACACTCCCGAAGAGAATTTCGTCCAAGCGATGACGGACTCTGTGCCTACTTCACTCGCCATTATGTTCTCCCCCTGCGCCCCACCTAATGAGGAGGGTGAGGTGGCTTACATTGAGGTTAAGTATAAGGGTCTGACGGCTCGTGTGGAGTGGCAGTGGGAGAGTGAAGACAGCAATGATATTATCGTGTCGGACTTTGAGGGTAAGCGTCTTCGTGTGAAGTGGGACAACGGTAACGGTAAGGGTATCACTTATCACGAGGCGTAAGGCGGGTTAGGAAATGGGTGAGAGGTTTGATTATATCATTCCTCTCGTTAAATGTGAGTATGTCTCAGAATCTTCCGAGATATACCACAAGAGACAGTGCCGAGGTGGTGCTGTCCACAACCGTACATACGAGAGGTATGAACACTTATGGTCAATACAGACCCCCAAACTAAAGCCCCTCCAATGGGAACTTCTTTTGAGGACTTTCAAGCACAGGCTGAGAGTCAGGACATCGACATTTCTTGGACTGTGAAACGCACCCTAGATGGAGAAGTCTACACGTTGGTGAACATCAGTGGTGAGGTCGGTTGCTTCTTCTTCATTGATGGGCAAGGCAGAGTCTCAGAAGAACACTTTCAAATGTGGTTCGAGTTACAGGCTCTGAGGAGGAGACTCGCAAAGGCGCAGGACGAAGAGAGAGGTTGGTCAGTCAAAGAGGAGTTAGGTTCTCTTTCTGAGGCGAGGTCAGCTCTGCTCAAAGAGCATGGCTCTGATGAGTACATCTTCATTGACCATCTTGGTGCCGCCTGCGGTGATGAGTTCGTCTCTGACCCTGAAAAGAAGAGTGTCTATTTAATCCCTTGGGCGAACGAAGCGACTGCTGACGAGTTCTTTCTTAACATCGGCATTAAGTCCAACTTCTCTAAGGGTGAAGACCTCACCTTAACCATTGATGAAAAGGAAGCCGTCTTAACTCCTAGAGACGCTTGCCAAATTATCAAGGTTAATCCGAGGCTTGGGTACACTAGCTCTGATGATCTGAGGTCTAAAGACAATTTCTTTGTAGGGCTGTTTGAGTATCTCAGAGCCATTAAGGGGTTCGACTTGGAATTGTCCGATTGGAAGCGATTGTCGGCAACAACGGATAGCGAAGACGCAACATCTGAGAAGATTCAGGCAGAGCTTACCCCTCTGATGGTAGAGGTTGATGACAACAACGACATTACTCGATTTCTTGTCGAGGAAATGACAAAATCAATCGAGGTGAACGAAGACGGGGTTACTATCAGAGTTATTGATGACGAGTTTAACTCAGGGGTGATGTTTGGTCATCTTTGCGACTCTAGGACTACCTTTGGTGTAGCTGACGCTCGTTGGCTTGAACAACGGAAAGCTGATTGGGAGATTCATCTAAAGGGTCTGATCGCTTCTTCTGAGAAAGAGCCGATACCTGACCATATCTATGAGTGTTACACAGACGCTTATTGGAGGTTCACCCTAGCAGGGCTTGTAATGAGTCGTGTTGGTACTTGCGACCTTTATCCCCCAACGACTCACTCTCTCAAACTCCCCCCTCTTTAAGAGAACTCACTCTCTCAAACTCCCCCCTCTTTAAGAGATAGGGGTACTCGACCTGCTTTTAGGTGGGTCGTCCACAGGCGCAGACGATTGGTGTCTCACATCTAGCTCATGTATTTTGCTTTTTTCAGCTTTCGGCAAATACATGGGTGAAGCGAACAACATCTCTTTGGGTTTTTCAGGATGTTGTTCTGATGTGATGGAGGGTTCGACTCCCTTATGTGCCTTTAATTTAAAGACTTATCCGCTCAACTCAATCTCAAATGGTTACGGCTTCCCTAGTCTTAGATATGAGGTGAGAGGGGAATTTAGCTTTTTTGTTATTTCCCCAACCTTTTCCTATATAACATACTATCCCTTAACCCCCAACATGGAGGACACTATGAGCAACATTAACGCTCGTCAAGTAATCAAAGACAATCTCATTCCTGCGCTTACCTCTCTTGGAGGTACAGCTTCAACTGCTGACGTTAAGGCTGAGATTCTTCGTATGACAAATTCTGTGGCTGAGGACTACGGTCACACCAAGCCAAATAAGAAGTACCCTGAAGGCCGTCTAAGCTTTGTAGAGAAGTTCACTCTCGTCTCAGTGGAAATGAAGCGCAAGGGTTTGATCTTCACACCTGCCTACGCTCACATCTCACTCGATCAGAACGCTGTTGTTGCAGGCAAGAAGAAGCCTACCAAGATCGCTGAGAACCACAAGTCCTCTAAGGCCAAGACCTCTACTGTTAAAGAGGAAGTTGCTGAGCCTGTGGAGTCTCAGTCTGAGACTGTCGTAATGGCTACAGGTGAAGAGCTTGTCGCTGTTCAGTCTGAGACGTTCGACCTTGGTGATGTGGACATCGACAATCAAGGAAATGTGGGTTATCTTGAGACTCCCGTTGAACCTGTAGCCGAAGAGGTGGAGGTTGAGTCTGAGGTTGTTGAGGCAGAGTCAGCACCTGAGCCTGCGGTTGAGGAAATGATTACTGAGGCTGAGGCTGAGGAAATGATTGCTGAGGCTGAGGAGGTCGTTGAGGAAATGATTGCTGAGGCTGAGGAGATCGTTGAGGAGGTTGAGTCTGAGGTTGCTCATATCGAGCCTGCTTCTGTCGAGGTCTTTGAGACTGAGGACAAAGAGTACATCGAGCCTTGGAGCGGAGCGATCATTGAAGCGTGGCTTGACCGTGAGAATGGAGTTAAGGTTGGCATTGACGCAAAGGGTCGTGAGTGGAAAGAGGAGTTGACCTATGAGGAGTTAGTAGAGTTCGGGCTAGAGCCGAACCTTGAGATCGCCAACTTGGAAATGGACACAGTTGAGGAGATCGTTGAGGAAGACGATTCTGAGGAGGACTCTGTGGTTGTCGCTTCTACCTTTGACGAGGGTGAGGTGGTTTCCTTTGAAGCTCCGAGTACAGAAGACCTCTTTGAAGAAGATGATGAGGAAGATGATGAGGAAGATGATGAGGAAGGCATTTCCGTCAGCACTGACTTAACCGACATCTTTGAAGATGATGATGAGGACATGGCTTCGGGCGAGAAACTTCTGTTAGAGAAGATTAAGGGATATGACCTATACGGCAAGACCGAGGGAAATGAAGTCTTTATTTCTATGCACCAAGACGGTCGAGTGACTCTGAAGTTTGAGGAGTCTGTTCCGAGCGTGGCTAAGTTGGGTGGCGATGACCGAGCTGAAAAGCACCACGCTAAGTTAAATGTGCTTAGAGGCGATCTTGAGGGGTACGCTAAGCTCATCACTGACATTAAGGAGGCTCGTATCAGTAAGCTCAAACATCAGATTGAGGGTGCGCTTGGCTGTTTCGGTGATGACGAGTGGGTGGGGGCAATCTGTAAGACTTGCGCTATCCGTACCTACTGCCAATCTCTTGAAGAAGTCCAAACGGCTCACCATTAAGGAGGGGATATGAACACTGAGATTACCCCCTTGGGTTCGGATATTTTCGAGTACGTCATGGACTTTTACAAAGTCATCGACATTCTTGTAGGGGGCAATCTCAACAAGTGTTCTGACGTTCGTAGTCGATATGGTCGGCTGTCTCAGATTGTTACTGAAACAGACCATTACAACGAACAGGAACTGTCTGCTATTAAAGTGGCTGTCGAATACTTTGAGGGCTTACTTGGAAATAAACTCAGCTTCTTGACTGAAAGAAGCCAATCGCTACCTCCACTTTATAATGTGGAGGGTCAGTCAGAATTTGAGTACCGTGTGTTGGACAGAGACTACTCTATAGTACATCAAGAGGTACAAGACCTCTGCACTTACTTAGATGACTACCAAGTTTATACTCAGCTAGTAGAGGGGAGTCCAAGGGCTGACGAATATGTGCTGTCGTTCGCTAAGGACACCATCTCTAAATTGCCTTTCTGTATGCAACTTGGAATTAAAGTAGCCCAACCTCTTTACTTCGGGAAATGGGGAAGGGAGTTAGCACCCGTCATGGAGTAGATCAATGAAGTCTTATCCCATTGAAGAGGGCATAGTCGCCTTAGTTAAAGATGACGAGATAAGAGAGGATAGCATTTCCTTTCGTATCTCCATAGACACTCAAATCCAACCCTGCTTTTGTCTTGCTCGTAAGATGAAGCGTAAAAAATATTTCATATATGTTCAATTTCCCAACTCAGAATCGAGTTGTTTCATATATGTACTTAAAACAACTTCCAACCTGCTCGATCTTTTACCTCAATTTGTACTAGAGGCAATAGACCTTATCGAGCAACACAACCTCTTAGGAGAGAACAACAACCATGATTGACCATCAACCATTAAGACGTACTGTTTACAACATCGTTTCTCAACACCCTGCTCGAATCCCTGCTACCTTGGAGAGCGTTCGACAGCACTTCCTGCCTAAGTATGCTTTTAAGATTCGCACTTCACTTGATCACTTGACCCGAAACGGTTGGATTGAACAGGTTGCAAGAGACTCTTACCTCGCTACAGGAAGTCAGACCCCAACCAACGCTTCACGGCTTTACAACGCTCTTGCCAATCAGCATGGTGTGGGTGATCGCATTGTCCATAAGGACATCATCGGCACTGCAAAGTCTCTTGGCTACTCTAAGAGCCAATCAGAGGCAGGTATTCAAGCTCTCGTTGACACACACCACATTAAGCGTGTGTCTCGTGGTTTATATCGTCTCCAAGCCGAGCTTCCCGACATTCCTACTTTAAACGAGCTAGGTGCGCTCCTGCCCCCTCATTCGCTTGTTTGGGAGTCTATGGTGGAGTTCCTGCCAACCAAGCCCGAAGATGTGATTGAAGTTTGCTCTACTAATGAGATCACCCCTCAAATGCTTGAGAGCGCAATCCAAGACCTCTACAATCGAGACTGCTTGTATGAAATGACAACTCAAGATGAAGAGGGTCGCAATGAGTTCTTGGGCTATGGGAAAGCTCGATGGTATAAGCCCTCCAATGATGAGTTGATTTACTACTCTTTTGACCCCGAAATCACTTTCAGTCCAAAGGACATCAAAGAGACGTGTGGGCTGAATGCGCAAGACGTACACCAAGCTCTCTCTAAACTACGAGATCATGGCTTGGTGGTTCGTGAGGGTAGAGGAACTTACCGTACCGTTTTACAAGGCGTAAGGCAGAACCAAGAGCCTGTCGTTTCAGAGCCTGTCG
>CEPW01061039.1_pt1 | contig 10881 bp, 12 predicted proteins | sample 356211 | NCBI WGS metagenome assembly CEPW01 (sample SAMEA2620021, study PRJEB7988) | marine metagenome | biome: marine biome (ENVO:00000447); feature: deep chlorophyll maximum layer (ENVO:xxxxxxxx); material: "saline water (ENVO:00002010), including plankton (ENVO:xxxxxxxx)" | depth 25 m
ACTGATTTTTTAAACTTAATCTAACAGGCTCGTCTAATACTATAGACCAGTCATAAACAACATTTTTATCATACAAATATACCATTATCCAATAACAGACAAAGTGTATTAAAAACACATTTGTGGCAATCATTATTATATTATAATATTTTATTCCAAAGTACAAAGATTAGAATATTTTATAAAATTGAAAATAAAATATTCTATATTATATTTTATTATACTAACATTATGTCTGCTATGAACATCGCACGAAACGGTAACACTATCACTTTCTCTGGAGATATGACTAAGGATTTTAACCAAATGAGGCGTGAAATGTCTGGTCGTTTTAATATGTTTGTAGGTGATGTAGTCAAAGTTATTCCAAGGCTTGGAGACAAGCTGACTTCAGACCAACTTAAGACACTTCATAAAGAAGGCACTCACGCTGAATTTTACGAAAATAATAACATTCTGGGTTACTTTTGCATTGATCCAAAGGATTATTCTAATTATATGTTTCTCATAGGTGATTCAGAAAACAGAGATAACAATTATTCTCGCCTGAGAAATGGTGTTCTTCAGTTTTCATTTGAAGCTTACTGTGATATCTATATTCTTCATTGAATTTAATCAGTTAACGATTTAATCGCATCTTTTATAGATGCTTCCTTTGCTATTTTCTTAATGATTGCCTTATCATATTTTTCTTTTACATCTTCTGGGGGAGCTATTTTGTTAAGAGATTCTTGCCATATTTGTAACTTCTGTGGATTAGAACCATATCCCGGATTTTCCTTTTCCCAATCTGATAATGATTTTACTAATTTAAATTTTGTTTCTCTTATCACTACTTTATTTAATTGACTTCCATCATCCTTTACCCAACCATCTTTATTTTTTACCATAAATTTTAAACGTTTCTGGTCTGTTGAATGAATAGGTCTATCTGTTGGATTTAAATCTTCTAACTGCTTATTCAATATACTTGATATACCCTCTACATAACCATTCTTTTTTGTATAATCCAAATCTTTTAATGATACATTTATACTATTTACAAAATCTTTTAATGTTTGAGCATTCTTGCAATGTTCATCCAAGAATACGTTAAAACAATTATAATTAATATTGTTTGTTATATTTTGGACAATTTGTTTTTGAACTACTGGTTTTGAATTTTCTGCTTCTTCTGCCTTTTTTTTTAATTTATTATACTCATTAATATCAATTGTTATTTTTTCATTTTTATCAAAACAATCAATATCAGGATTATGGTCTTCACTTATTTTTTTACTTTTACATTTTTTTTTATGTCTCCAAAGAGATTGACGAGAACCCCAACTCTTTTCACACCATTTACAAGTAAAAGTTGCAGCCTTTATTGATTCATCTAACATTTGGCTACATTTTTTCTCGCAGAGCTTCTTTTTTTGTAGCAAACATTTATTGGTCTTCTTATGTTTAATCATATTAGATTTTTTACACGTATAATAGTCACACCATTTGCAAAAATATTTATTACCTTTTTTTGGATATTTTTCATTGTCCTGCAACTTTTGAAACATTGTCCGTTTATGTTTTTTGGTTTCAATATGTTTTAACCAACTACTTTTCCGTGACGTAGAATAGTCACATTTTTTACAAAAAAATATATTTTTATTATTTGCAACTTTTGAAACATCTTCGCAACTTATTGAAACATTTTGCAACTTTTGCAACATTTACTAAAGTATTAGATAAAATTTTTAAGTAATTTACGGACATTAGTTCTTTTTTTTTAGTGCCTAAAATTTTATGGTAACAAATCTATTTCATTTTTTTACAGAAATTCCCTACAAGGTGGTTTAAAGTGAAAAATATACGTTTTTGAAGAAAAAACTTTTTTGCAAAAATCGATTTTGGACAATGACCTGGACAATGATCCATTGTCCAAAATCGATATATACAACAACTTTCTTCAAAAATGTATTAAATATATTTGATTTTATATATTTAATATGAATTGTTTTGAACTGTTTGCAGGTTGTGGTGGTCTTGGTTATGGATTCCACCAAAATAATTTTAAGATAGTAGTAGCAAATGAATTAGATGAAAAGATAGCAAAAACCTATAGAGAGAATTTTCCAGATACAAATGTAATAGTAGGAGATATAACAAAACAAGAAGTAAAAGATAAAGTATATGATAGTTTTAAGAATATATCGTGTGATGTGATATTGGGAGGTCCACCTTGTGTAGCATATTCAATGTCAGGACATAGAAATTCACGAGATCCTCGTGGTCAGCTATTTAGAGATTATGTAGATTTTGTAAAAAATTTAAAACCAAAGGCATTTGTAATGGAAAATGTGAAAGGTATATTAACAATAAAGCACGATAAAGAAAATTTAACCGAAAGTGAGAAGGAATTAGCAGATAAATATTATGCATTAGAAGAAGAAAAATTAAAAATATTAGCAAAAAAGAAATTATTATCTACAAAAAATAAGAAACCGACAAGTATTCCAGTAGTAAAAAATAAAAAGGCATTAAAAGAAGTAAATAAAAAATTAAAAAAAATGAAGGATATGATTCCAGAATTTAGAATGAATGTAACAGACATTATAAAAAATACGTTTAAAGATTTGGGTTATAATGTGAAAATGAAATTATTAAATTCAGCAAATTATGGAGTGCCTCAAAAGAGAGAAAGAGTAATATTCATTGGATTACGAAATGATATTGATAAAGAAATAGTATATCCAGAGGAGACACATAATAAAGAAGGAACAGATGGTAAATTAAAATGGGTATCAGTAAGAGAAGCTATAGATGATTTAAAAGATAAAGAAGAAGACAAAGATATACAGCAAATTTATACACAACACAGACCAGATTTTATTGAAAAAATCAAAAATACTGAAATAGGAACAAGTGTATTAAAAAAATATTCTGAGGCATTTTATAGATGTTATCCAGATAGACCATCGAATACAGTAAAAGAGAATCACGGAGGTGTATTTGTACATTATGAAAAAAATAGAGTAATGACTCCTCGAGAATTAGCAAGATTGCAAAGTTTTCCAGATGATTTTATATTTAAGGGAACAAAATCAAGTATGTTAATCCAATTAGGAAATGCCGTGCCTTGTGGTTTATCTAATGCAATAGCAAAAGAAATAAAGACACTTTTATTATAATGAAATGATTGAATGGGAACATAGTAATACGGTAGGCTAATATACTGTAAATGAAAAAATATTAATTTTTGAAAATTGAAATCATGAATTTATACTAAATGATTAGTATTCTACTTTATTTATTATGGCTTCTAAACATGATTCACCCGCAAACCAACAAGAAGAAGGCGTGATTGTGGCTAACGCAGGAGGCATAAGTGAGTCTGGTACATTAAAGGCGCTAAAAAAGAAAGGACATGATCAATATTCAGCATTTAGTGAATTAATTGATGGAGCAGCTGATGCTGGTGCAAATCAAATTACTATTACTGATGAGGTAGATTTTGTGGCAATATCCGATGATGGTGATGGTCAAAGACTAAAAGATTTTGTAAATTCATTTAATTTAGGATGTCAAAAAACATTTGACGAATCAAAATCTGGAGGAGAATCTAAAAAACGTTTATATACTAAGGGAGCAGCAGGTAATGGAACAAAGGCAGCAATTGTAAGATTATGTCCCGATGGAACGGCGATTGTATATAATAAACATAAAGATAGTAATTATTTAAAAGCTATTGTCCCTGTTAAGGAAATTTTTGAAAAAATGCAATGGATTGGCAATGTTCCCATACTTGCCGAATTGCCCGAAGAAGATATAGAATTTTATCGTAAATATAACTCAGATACAGGATGGTGTATTAAAATCCCCAAAACATCAGAAATTACAACGACACTTAAAGAACAGTTTGTAGATGAATTTTGTGATTTACCTCAAGAAAAAATATGGGGATTTCGTTATGGAACTGAACCAATGAAAATAACTTATCAAGATGAACTTGGTAATCTACACGAAATTAAAAAGTATAATCCATTTGATAATAATATTCCCTATTTATTTCCTAATGAAATTCTTAAATATAATGTATACAAATCCAAAAAAACAGGCGAGTATCGCATAACATGGAAAAATGATAATGATAATGAACTTTACGTAAGTAGAACCAAAAAAACACGTAACGGTAAAACGTATTATAGTTATGATAAATCAGAACTAACAGGCTTTCATGGACAGTCAAGACATTGGAAATTTGTTGGACAATTCGAACATGAAATTATATGCCCAGTTGGTAAAGAATATTTTGATAAGAAAAACCCTGTTATGCCAACATCTGCCAAATCGTGTATTCCTTATGATGAAGAATTTTATGAAACTTCCCCCTCACGTGGAAGAATAATTCAAGATAAAGATAAACGTTATAGTATTGTAAGAACACCTATAGTCAGAAACTATCAAGTATTAGCATATTTCTTAGCTGATGAGGAATTTAATTATAGTAAATGTGACGGAGGACAGGGTTGTGAATATCTAACATTCCAAAATTGGTATTGTAAAGACAGAATTAAATATGAAACAGCTTATGCTGACCATAGTAGCGAAAATGATTTAGATGCTGCGTTAACTTCTGAAGAAGTAGAAGAAAATAAAATGAGATTCAACACTGAAAATTTAAGAAAAGAATTTACAAGATTAGTAGCTATTAAAAGAAAAAAAGTATGTAAAAAATGGTGGGAAGAAATGAAAAAAATTGTAGAAGTTAAAAAGAATGCTGACAGATTGGCTCGAGAAAAAAAAGAAAAAGAAAAAAAAGAAAAGGCTGAAAGACTTGCAAAAGAAAAAGAAGAAATTAAAGGTCGTAGAAATTCTGTATTTCAGGAACTTAAGAAAAACCATCCTGAAGTACCTGCAACAGTTGAAAGTCCAGACGTACCGGATACTGGTGGCGGTGGAAGTGACAGCGTACCGGATACTGGTGGCAGTGACAGCGGCAGTGGCAGCGACAGCGGCAGTGACAGCGGCAGCGGCAGTGACAGCGACAGCGGCAGTGAAAGCGACGACGATAATGAATTAAAAATTAGAGAGTATGAACATCTCCGAAAACGTTTAGATGAATGTGTAGAAAACTACAAAATGAATAATCCAATAAATGAAACTATTACAAAGTTACGTGAATTAATAGGTAAGCTCTAACTGCCAAGCTCAGTGAAATAAAAAAATTATTATAAACATTTTAATTAATTTTTTTTCTTTTTTCTATTATTTCTTCCAAAATAATAGAAGCATCATCGTGAAGATTCTCATTTTGAATATACATATTGAAGTGGTCTTCTAATGCATTTTCAACAATATCTTCAAAGTCATTAATATTATACCAAGGACATCCATTTAAAAATTCTTTTTTTTCATCATTACTCAATATAATACCTTCCGCATTATTATCAAGCCATTTTAATAAATTTTCTTCTGCTCTAAATTTCCAATCATCAAACTTTAAGATAGATTTAAGGAGAGCATTTTCTGCTTGAAGATTTTCAATCTTACTATTGTCCATTTTATATTTATTATAAAAATAAATATAAAATCAATTTTAATTAACAGTTAAGCTTTATCTATATCATAAAACAATTTCTTAACGGTTACTTCTTTAGTAGGTATAGTTTTTAAGAAATAGTCTATTTCTATTTGTAATTTCTCCCATCTTCTTTGAAATTCTTTTTCATCTACAATTAAATTATTTACTTCATCAAATGAAAAACAACCATTAATTTTATTTCCATTTTCATCTTTATATTTATCAGGATTAAATCTTAAACAAACAAAAGGTCTATTTCCACAATCTTTAAATAATAACATTAATCTTTTATTTTCACAACTAGTATCTCTGGATTTATGTTGTTCTTCGTCGCATTCTATATTTAAAACATGAGTAAAAGTATCATAAAACCAATCAGGTATTTTTCCAGAACTGGAACATGATATTGTTCTATCATACTCAAAAAAATTACTACCATATGTTTCAATTAATTTTTCGTTTATAAAATGTTGTTTTCTTTTAAATCGTGAAGGCACTTTTTTTTCATTGGGATAATTATTATAGAAACAATCAGCACACAACTTAACATATTTTTTTTCTTTTGAAACATATCTTTTAATAGCATAAATATATTTACAAGAATCGCAAAGTTTATGTTTTTCTTTATACCATTGAGGACAACATTCAACACAACTCCATCTTACTTTATTATGAATGCATATACCGGCACCGTTACATTCTTTACAATATTCTCTATGTTTTTTATGGATACATATGCTGGCGCCACCACAATCAATACACATGAAGTTCAACCTACCGTGTTTGCATCGGGATTTTCCTCCGCATTCTTTACAAGTATGTTTTTGTCTTTTATGCATACACATCCTATGTCCGCCACATTCTAAACATCTATATTTTCGTTTTCCGTGTTTGCATTGCAATTTTTTTCTCATTTCTTTTTGACACAATTTACAATAGGGATTACCTGATTTGCTTTCTTTTTTAATATTTTTTATTGAAGTCTTTACAAAATATTCTAATGTTAAGTCTTTTACCGTATTACATTTTTTACATTTATATTTTTCCATATAAATTAACAAGTTAGCTTTTCTCTAATCCATTTGCGTAAAATGATATTAGTAGGTTTCAATATATTTAATAATCCATCGATATAATTAGGTTTAATATCCTCAGTGGTAGTATCATCATCTAATATAAGTAATGTATTAAATATAATTTTTAATAGTTTTCTATCATATGTATCTTTAATATTCTGAAAAACAGTATCAATATTAATAGCGTCTTCACCAGCATCTTTAAATAAATCGGGAGATTCTAATGACAATACATTTTTGTAAAGAGCTAATGTATGGGTAATAGAAGTTTGTTCAGCTTGTGAATAAGTAACTATAAGTTTTTCTATTCCTCTTATAGCAGATTCTAATATATAAGTAAAAATTTTATTATCTTCGGTTTTATACCATTTATAATATCGTCTGATGGCGTGAAACAAATAATATAAATCGTCTTTACCATCACTATTGTACCATCTCCATGCGCCTTGAAAAAAGGAAGGAGGATGTAATTGTAAAATATTGTCACTAACACTGACCTTAGTTCCTATAGGTGAATGAGATAATAGAGCAAGTTGAGTCATAACTTGCAAAGGTTCTAATATCATATCACTACGTTCTTTTCTTGTTGTTAAGTCCATATATTTATTATTATGTTTTGTTTTAAACTTATTAATAATATTATAAATTTTATTTGATTTATTTATCAAATTATAACTTGTTAAAATGTAATTCATGTATATTATATTTATTAAAATTAAAATAGTTTAAAAAGGTTTTGAGTAATTGAATATATATAATGGCAGAGGCATCCGTAGCAGCTTCCCCTGCTCCCGCACAGGGACAGGAGGGTGAAACCAGACAGGTAAATGTAGTTGATGTAGAGGTTACAAATGAGAATGTAGCACTTAATGTAATGGTAGCATTACTTAATATGGCACAACGTCGTGGCGTATATACAATGCAGGAGTCCGCAAAGGCTTGGGAGTGTGTACAGAAGTTTATGCGTCCAGCACAGCAGGAGCCATCGACTTCTTCAGAAGAGACCCAGAATGTAACAATGCAGGTGAGTGAGTCCAAGTAAAATAATTATTTAAACCTATTAAAGAAATTAAATAATTATTTATTAGTAAATGGATGACGAAGCAGAAATAGTATATGATGAGTTTTTATATCCAGAAAATGATAAAAGAATATTAAAATTTAAAACATTAAGCAAAGAAGAACAACTAAATAGTATTTATTTAGGAGCTCATTTATTAGAAATAGCACAAGATAAGTTTATAAAATTAAAAAAAGGTGAGAATAAAATAGAAAAAGAGAAATTAAAAAATTTTTATGAAGAAGAATTAAGAGAAAAAGAAGAAAATTTATTGGAGTTAGAAAATAAATTACAAGATATAGAAATGAAACACTCAAATGAGAAAAGAAAATTAAGAGAAAATATTTTTAATGATGCAAAACACAAATATGAAACAAGATATGTAGATGTAATAGAAAGTTTAGAAGATGAATTAAGAGTAGTAAAAATAAAATTAGAAAAACTAACAACAACAAGAATGGAAAATCAATCAAAATACTATGAAGAAAAAATAAGTCGTGAAAGAGAATATCAAACAAATATGGAAGGGATACGAAGAGAATATGAATTAAAATTAGATGAATATAGAAAAAAGGTAGAAATAGTAAATGAATTTAAGGAAAATTCAGCGAAAAAAGGACAAGAAGGTGAAAGTTGGCTATATAATGAATTGATAAGACAATTTCCAAAAGCAAAAATAGTAGATTGTCATAAAAAAGATCATAGAGGAGATTTTACATTAGAAGATGATGTAAAAGGAATGATAGAATCAAAAAATTATAAAAAGAATGTGCCTAAGAAAGAAATAGTAAAATTTAAAAAAGATATTGAATCAAATGAAGATTTTAAATATGGTATATTATTGAGTTTAAAGTCAGGTGTAACAAATAGAGAAGATTTTAAATTAGAATTTTGTACAGGTAAGCCTATAATATTTTTACATTTTGTAAAAGATAATCCTGGTAAAATTAAATTAGCACACAAAATATGCAAATTAATTTTAGAAAATATGGAGTGTTTTGATACAAAAAATGAAGAAATGAAAACACTAATAAAAGAAAAAACGAAAACAATGACAGCAAGACAAAATCAAATGACAAGTACAGTAAAAAATTTTACAGCAGAAATAGAAAAACTATTAAATGCACAATGGATAGATTTTGAAGAATTTTTAAAACATTTGAATTAATATATATATATGTGGTATTTTTGTAAATATAAAGATGTTTTAGGAGAACCAAAAAAAGGACTACATAGTTATAGGGTTTTTGATATAGCAGTAATGGATGTTTTACTTACATTTGTATTGGCAAAGTTTATTCAATATTATATAATGGAAGAAACAGAATTTAGTTTGATATTAGTATTTTGTTTTATAGCAGGTATAATATTACATAGAGTATTTTGTGTAAAAACAACGATTGATAAACTACTTTTTTCGTGATTTTTTTAATTTTTGATTTTTTAATAAGATAAAATACATATTTTGTATTTTTTCGATAGACATATTATCGATTTTTTTCTTTATTTTATCTAAACTATAATTTTTTTTAATCTTTCTTAAAAACAACCTTTTAGATGATGGAGACAATTTTATTTGTAAATATAATCTTCTTTTAAATTCTGTAGAGGCTAATTTAAATTTTTTTGTATTTTTTTTAAAATCAGTAGCTAATCCTTTATTATCAATGTAACTTCTTATTAAATATGTATCTGCATCTATAACTTTTCTTCTTCCAAAATAATCAATTCTCCATATACTTTTTTCATCTTCTGGTATATCTCCAAATCCTAATATTTCATTATCTTTTTTTTTGATTTTTTTTGTTTTATTTTTTCTTTTTGACATTTATATTATATTATTAAAATATTTTTTAATAATATAAAAATGTATGATTATAAAATTCGTTTGGTTTTATTAGGTAATAGTTGTGTTGGTAAAACATCATTTGCAAATAAATTATGTAATTATAGATATTCACATTTATATGAACCAACAATTGGAGTTGATTACTTTGCAAAAACAGTAAGATTAAATAATAAATTGATGAAATATCAAATTTGGGATACAACAGGACAAAAAAAATTTGCACCCATACTACACTCTTATTATAAAAATGTTGCTGGTTTTATTTTTGTATTTGATTTAAATAATGTAAAATCGTTTAAAGATTTAAACTATTGGTTACTTGAATTATACAAAATAAACCCTGATCATCATTTATATTGTAAATTATTAATTGGAAATAAGACAAAAACTACTAATACAATATCAAACACTGATATTGATAAATTTTGCGTAAAATACAATTTTTTATATACGGAAATAGATATAAAAAATGATAAACACATAGAAAATTATTTAATTCCATTTTTTAATACAATAGATTCAAAAAAAGATGAATATAATGGTATCCATAAATTTGAAAAAAATATAGATGATGTGGATGAATATGATGATGAAGAAAAAACAGTAACATGTTGTTGTTGGGATTTTTAATATTGATAATGTTGTGTTACTTTTAATTTAAATGACCAATCTCTACCATTTAAATCAACATCATATCCTTTATTATTGATTAATCTAACTTTAAATTTGGTTAATTTAACTGGTCCAAAATATTTTCGTTGGTTAGTTCCTTCTCTATTAGTATAGGATAAATTAGTATTCCAATCAACTTTATCTAAATCATTTAAAGTATATAATAGATCAGTAGGTTCGGGTGAGCCATATCTATCTGCGTTAGTTTCACCTTGAGCTTGTAATAATTGATTTACAGAATATACTTGTTTTTGTGTTAAATTACTTCTTAAATCTGTATTTAAATCAGCAGTTCCACAACCTCTCTCATTATTATCTTCATCAGCTACATCTACACATTCATATCCAGCCTGACCTTCTCTTCCAGGATAATAAGTACCTCTACCATATAATGTATTCATAGTTTGGTCATTATAGTATGCTGGTAATTTATATCCAGAATTAACAGGTTCAGCAGCAGCAATAACAACATTAGAAGGTTTATTATTATTAAAATCATCAAGAGTTATAAATAAATAAGTAGTTCCTTTAACATCTATTAAACTTTGGTCGTTTGTGTTTTTATATAATGTCTGAGACCCAAATCCACTTTCAGGTGCAGCAGAAATTGGTGTAAAAGTACTTCTGAATCCAAGTAACCAACCTAAATTGTAATCTACTTTGCTAC
>CEPW01165117.1_pt1 | contig 10875 bp, 8 predicted proteins | sample 356211 | NCBI WGS metagenome assembly CEPW01 (sample SAMEA2620021, study PRJEB7988) | marine metagenome | biome: marine biome (ENVO:00000447); feature: deep chlorophyll maximum layer (ENVO:xxxxxxxx); material: "saline water (ENVO:00002010), including plankton (ENVO:xxxxxxxx)" | depth 25 m
GCCTCGAGCGTCGCTCGCTCGCTCGAAAGCGCACGCCGTAAACGCTCGGACGCATCTTCGACCTCGCGCGCTCGCCGCGCGCGTTCATCGCGCGCGCTCGCCAACGATTCCGCGCGTCTCGCGCTCGCCTCAATCTCCTCTCGCAACGTTTCACATTCTTCGCGCACACCCACGAGCACGGGCGCGAGTCTCTCCGCCTCCAGCCGCTCCTGCCGAGCGCGCTCTCGCATCAACGCGTCTCTCTCCCTTCGCAACGTCTCGACCCGGTCCTCGCACCTCCTCTTCGCCGCCTCCGCGTCCTCCCTCGCCGCCTCCGCCGCGCGTCTCGCCGCGCGCGCGTCCTCCTCCGTCCCATCCTCCCTCAACGCCGCCATCCGATGCGCCAACGCGCGCCGACGACGCTCGTACCGTTCACACCGCCGCCTCGCTCGCGCGCTCGCCTCCACCGCCGTTCGCACCGCCGTCGACCTTCCCCCGCGCGCGCGCCCGCTCGGACGACACCAACCGTCACCCTCCACCGCCACCACCGCGTCCTCTTCCTCTTCCCGCGTCTCTCCTCCCGCGTCCACCATCGCGCGATCGCTCGACGCGCGACCGCGAGACGCACGACGACCGCCTCCGCGTCTCGCGGTCCTCGCGTCGGTCTTCGCCGCGCGCGCGCGTCGAGACCGCGCGAGAGAGACGCGTGGATATTTTTAACTCTGCACCGTCGCCGCGCGGACGCGCGGACAGAAACACGCCACGTGGCGATATATCACATCGAATCGAATCGAATCGAATCGAATCGCGACGGCACTCCGCGACGCGCATGACGCTCGCGACGCAGGATTCTCTCAATCGATGGGCGCAGAGGATCGTGCCGCAGATATCCGGCGTGGATGATCCCGCGATCGCGCTCACGCTCGAAGACCTCGCGACGACGACGACGACGACGATGGATGAATGCGCGAAGAATCGCGATGGAGGACGGAACGTCCCGACGACGACGACGACGACGACGACGACGAGCGTGAGGCGAGGAGGTCGCGCGAAGGGGAAAACGACGGAGTGCGTCGAACGCATGAACGTGCGAGAGGTGACGACGATGCTGAGACGGCAGACGAGTAAGGTTGACGGGAGCGTGTTCGAGCGCGTCCCGGACGACGTCGGTCGGTTACGGCTCGGCGAGGTGTGGGCCAAGGTGAATGAGGGTGGGGGGAGCGAACGAGGGCGAGGTGAGGGTGGGATCGGTGCGGACGATGGTGGTGGGATGTTCAGTCTGCCTCGATTGTCCTCGCTGACGTTTTTACAGCTCACGGAGGCCATCGCGGCGGAGCCGACGAACGCGGCAGAGAAGGAAAATCGAGGCGTCTCCGCGAGAGGGAAACGCGCGGCGAGGACCGGAGGAACCGGGCCGACGAGGACGAGGAAGGCAGCGACGGGGACGAGGAAATCGGGACGAGGCGCGAGTGGGACGAAGAGGTGCGCGACGGATGTCGCGTTGGTCGAGGTGGAAACCGTGCCGGGGGTGTCGTACGAACCTAAGAAACTCAAGATACGCAGCGGCGTGCCAACGCCCGCGGTTCGTCGCGCGCTCGCGCCGCGTAAGATGGGTCGTCGTCCGAAAGACGCCCCGGAGGAGACCGAAGCCGAGAAACGGATGCGCGCGGAGGAGCGTCTGTTTCGCAACCGCGAGAGCGCGGCTCGCTCTCGCGAAAAGAAACAAAACGCCATGAAGACGCTCGAGGACGAAAACGGGCGCCTTCGCGCCGAAATTCAAAAACTTCGAACGAAACTCGCCAAGTTGGAGAAACAACTCGCCGCTCGATGATCGCGACGTGTAACTGAAATTTTTGTACGCGACGAACAACGAGACATCTTATACCCCACACGCGGTCGCGCGTCGTCACCGTCGTCTCGCCCGACGCGCGACGTCCGTGCGCGCGGTCGATGACGGAAGTCTCGTCGCTCGCGCTCGCGGTTCCGAGGAACGACGGCGACGACGACGACGATGACGGTAGTCCCCATCGCGTCCCGCCCAACGACCGTTCCTCATCTTCCTCTTCTTGTTCTTCCTCCGAGCGATGGCACCGCTACGCCGTCGTCGCCCTCATCACCGCCACCTCACTCTTCCTCTACGCCGACCAGAACCTCATCGGTCCGAACATGAGCGCCATCGCGGACGAGTTCGGGATGAGCGAGGAGGAGAAGGATGTCAAGCTCGGCGGTTTGCTGCAGTTGGCCTTCTTCGTCGTCGGATCGCCGGCCTCTCTCGTCATCGGGTACTACGCCGATCGAACGAACCGCGTGCGGTTATTTTTCTGGACCACTCTCATCGGCGAGGGGCCGTGCATGGCGACGTATTGGGTGAAAACGTATTGGCAGTTGTTTGCGCTGCGAGCGATGACGGGCGTGGCGGTGGGCGGGTGCCTACCTCTTTTGTTTTCGCTGTGCGGAGATTTGTTCGCGAGTCACGAGCGGAGTTATGTGGCGAGCTTTTTGACGATCGCCACGGGTGCCGGGGTGGCGCTGGGACAGGTGGTGGCGGGGACGGTGGGACCTGCGTACGGGTGGCGACTGCCGTTTATTCTCACGTCGGCGCCGGCGGTGGCGCTGGCGACGGCGATGGTGATCTTCGTGGATGAACCGAGGAGAGGGGCGCAGGAAGAGGAGCTTAATCGGTCGTCTCGATCATCGGGCGAGAGAGAGGGTGAGGCCTCAACGACGAACGGAGGCGAGGAGATAACGTACAGGGCGCACACAAATTGGTCCAAGGTGAAGAGACAGCTGTGCGTGAAGACAAACATACTGGTGCTCATGCAAGGTTTGCCCGGAACTGTGCCTTGGGGGGTGTTTAATTCATACTTTGTGGACTTTTTGCACAAGCAAAAGGGCATGACCGTGCAGAACGCGACGGCAGCCATCGCCGTCTTTGGCATTGGCTCGGCTATTGGGACCGTCGTCGGCGGGTTCGTCGGCCAGAGAATGTACAATAGGAAAAAGGCGCGACTACCGATTTTCATGGGAGTCACGACTGCGATGGGAGCGATTCCGTCGTATTATTATTTGAATGTGGTGAATTACGGGCCTGAGAGAGTGTGGCTTTACATCACGTGCTTCGTAGGCGGCGTTTTGTGCTCCATGACGCCGCCCAACGTGCGCGCAATCTTGTTGAACGTGAATCCACCAGAGACGCGCGGAAGCATGTTCGCCGTGTACTCACAAATAGATGACGTCGGTAAAGGCGGAGGACCTGCATTGGTGGCCGTCCTCATAGTGAGCATGGGTAGAAGAGTGGCTTTCAACGTAGCGTTTAGTTTTTGGTTTTTGTGCGGGATTCTGCTCACGTGCATCACGTTCACGATCGATCACGACTTAGAACTAGAACGACTCGCGGTGCTCGAGGCGCTTGAGCATCGTGTCCCGGAGAACGGTGTTGAGGGGCGCGAAAAGTGACGATCGAGATAGACTCGGACGAATCGACATGTAGCTTAAATACTATTGCAACTTGAGGGTTGTGGATTCTTTTGTACAGGCCTACTCCATGCGTATTATGTATTAGGACTCATCCATGTGGGCGTTTGCCTCGTTCCATTCCGCAGTCACCTTTGCCGCGCTCTCAGGATGAGCTACGGGTTTCGTAGTTTCCAAAGAAGAAAGTCTGAGCGACCGAGAGTTGGCGGTACGAGGATACACAATGATGTAAAGCACTTCATCTTGAAAGATGCACCGACACGTCTGCACCTGCACGAGAGACGGAAACTGACACAGCAGCTCGAAAGGGCGTCCAACTTTGGGATTCGTGTACTGCTGCTGCGGCGCCGGGTCGGCTCGAACGAAAGTTCGACCTTGATCGTCGATCGCCATCGAGAAATCGACCGCCGTGTGACCGAGAGCGCGAATGGCGAGCACGTGATATTGCACACCATCCGTCGATTCAGCCACTTGAAGCTGTACGTCAGACTTCGGAATCACCGGATACGGTTCTCGTTCATCCGCCAGATACTTGCCGACCGCGCGCAGCAAAAGTGTGCGAAACACAGCCTTGGACACGTTCGGTCGCAGGATGAACGGATCGTGCACTCGTTTCCCAAATATTTTCGCCTCGACGTACGGAATGCCATCCGCAATCTGGAGGTTTTCCGCGCTTTGTATCGCTCCAATCGATTGGATGCCTTGCTGTCGAGACTGCACCGAGGTCAAGCCAATGAACGTCTTCATCTCCATGACCATGTATTGCGTATTGCTATATCCTGGCGCTGGGGCGATATTTCCGTGTCTCGCGACGTACCAAACCTGAGTGTCCAACGGCACTTCGAACGACTCACCCAGGGCGACGCCCACCGGTAACGAGAGCGTTCTCCTGTCGTTAGCATGCGGTAAGTTACGCTCTCGATCTCTCCAACCCCTCGCCTCGCCCTTGATTCTCGTCCAATTGGCAAAATATTCAGCTCTGTGGATGGCGTCCCGTACCGTCTCAAACGGCGCCGTCTCCACGACCACCTCCGCCACCCCGTCCACCGATATTCCCACGCCCCGAACGACGACGTACCCCGCGTGTCCATCCTCCTCTTTCCGCCTTCGTTTCTTCCCCGTCCCGTTCTTTTTATCCGCGACCACCATGACGCTCGATTAGTTGAAACCACTCGAATCACTCAAATCACAGGCGCTCCACCCTCGCGCGTCGCCCTCGTCGCCCTCGTCGCCCTCGCGATCGCGATCGACGTCCGAACCGACGCGCACGCCTCCCGCACGCCTCCCGCACGCCTCCCGCGAACCTCGCGCGGGTCACTCACCGCGCGACGCCGACGTCCCGCGCGCCCGAAACCGTCTCCGGGCGCGCCCGAAACCGACCGTCTCCGCGCGCGCTTGCCCGCGTTTCCACCGCCGCGCGCGCGCGACGTCGACCGATGCCTTCGCTCCGCGTCCCTTCGAATCTCTCACTCCCGTCGACACGCGCGTGTGACGCCCCCGCGCGCGTCCGCGCGCGCTCGGGAACGAATGATTGGCATCCCAAAAAATCGGGGAACGGTCGGTCGCCGCGCCCGTCTCGCGATCGATCCGCGCCGACAAAGACGCCGACGCGACCGCGCGATGGACGCGACGGGCGACGCGACGCGGGCGCGATATTTTGATATTTTTCCGCGTTCCCTCGCGCGCGTTCGCGTCGACGCGATCGGGCGCGACGGTCGTTCTTCCGCTCGTCTTCCGCGCGTCTTCCGCGCTTCTTCTGCGGAACGCGGAGTCTCCGGGAACCGCCCCGAACACGCGCGAGAGCGGGGAGAGAGAGAGAGACGGACGCGACGACCGTGGAGACGCGAACGCGCGGGGTAGACGACGCGCGTCGCTGGGCGAGTGCGCGCGACGCGCGCGTCGCGGGGGGCGGAGGCGCGCGCGCGCGATGGAGGGGATCGATCGTGCTCTGGGAAGTCTGACTTTGTGGCGATTTTTCGGAGATGATCACTGTTTGTCCATATGGAAGTACATGTGTCGGCGCGACAGGCGACGGGACGCGCGGCGCGCGCGAGGTCTGGGTCGGAGCCGGCGGGAGGGAGGGCGCGCGCGTCGTCGTGACGTGCTCTCGCGTGGTCGCGCGGTTTGGGTCGGAGGTCAGCCGCGAGCGACGAGGAGCGCGCCGAGGGCGACGGAGAGGGCGGAGAGCGGCGGCGGCGGGGAGGCGGCGGCGCCGGCGGGGCCGGCGTCGTGGCGGGCGATGTCGGCGAGACCGGAGAACGCGACGGCTAAGAAGCCCCCGGCGGAGGCGGCCTCGGTGAAGACGACGACGGCGGCGAGCGCGGGTGCGGAGGACTCCGCCGCGGCGGAGGCGGCGAGGAAGACAAAGGTGAGGAGCACGGCGACGACGGCGACAAGCGCCGACGCGAGGTTAAACAGTAATGCCTGCGCGTCCGTGAATCCGGCGACTCGAAGGACACCGTAATCGCCAATCTCTTGCGGAAGCTCGTGTGCGAGCGCCGCCCACGTCGTCGCCCAACCCGCCGACCGACCGCGTCGAGCGAACGCCAGGGCTATGACGACGCCATCGGTGAAATTGTGCATCGCGTCCGCGAACAGATTCAACCAGCCGCTCGTCGCGATCGCGTCCAGGTTCGCCGTCAACCCGCGTTCGGTCTTTCCTCGTCGTCTCGTCGACCTCGACCTCGACCTCGACCGTCCCGGCGCGCGCGAGCGCTCTCGACGCTTCGTCCATCGAACCGCCTTTTCAATCTCATGAAACGCCAGCGCGCCGAACACGACGCTCATCGCCGCGAACGCGTTCCCATTTTCACCCCCCACCGCTCCCTCGAGCCCTCTCGCCGCGTCGAACATCGCCGGGAGTTGGTGCGCGACGGCGTCGCCCAGTATCGCGCCGACGCTCAAATCGTTCAACCACCTCGCGCTCACGCGCACACCGATCGCTCGCATCGCCAACAGCGAGCACGCGGCGAGAGAGGCGAGAGAGACCACCGTCGACGCGAGGACCGCGTCCGCGAGGTCACCGCGCGTCGGCGCGCCTCGTCGTTCGTAAACGTCCCGTCCCGAGCTTTGGCCATGGTGATGATGACCACCGTGCGCTCGACACCCGACGACGAGCGCGAGTCCGACGACGACGACGACGACGACCGTCGCGACGAGTTCCCGCCTGGTCGATCTCGGCGCCATGCGTCGCGGACTACCGCGTTCGCCGACGACCGCGCGCGCTCTCGCGACACATCTGCATTGCGGCGCGCGCGAGAGCGATGCGCGCGCTCGCGCTCGCGCTCGCCCTCGCGTGCGTCAACGTTTTCCTCTGGTTCGTTCGAAACCTCGCCCGCCCGCTCCGCGCGCGATGGCGCGCCAAGGAGCGCCTGCGCGCGCTCGTCGTCTTGGGCAGCGGTGGACACACGAGCGAGATGTTGTCGCTTCTCGAGCGATTACCCGCCGATTCCTACGCGCCGAGGACGTACGTCGTCGCGAGAACGGACGATAAGAGCGCGTCCAAGGCGCTCGAGCGCGAGCGTCGACTCTCGGGGGCGTCCGCGAGCGTCGTGCGCATCGGACGCGCGCGCGAGGTGGGCCAGAGTTTCCTCACCAGCGCGGCGACGACGGCGTTCGCCCTCGTCGAGGCCGTCGCCGTCGTTCGCAGATGCGCGCCGGACGTCGTATTTTGTAACGGTCCGGGCACCTGCGTGCCCGTGGTGTTCGCCGCGATGCTCAGACGCGCGCTCGGGTGGTCGACGCCCGCCGTGATTTTCGTCGAGAGCGCGTGTCGAACCCGCACGCTCAGTCTCACGGGGAAGATTTTATATCACCTCCGATGCGCGGACGCGATGTGCGTCATGTGGGAGGGCGTGCACGAGAGGTATCCTCGCACTGATTTCATAGGACGCGCTTTTTAGTCCGATCTCGCCTCGCCGGCGCCCCTCTCCGACGTCCCGGGACGCCGCCTCGCGAAGACTCTCAACCACCGCCGCCTCGCCGTTGCCCGCGTCCCCGCAGTGATCGCCCGCGCGCGCGCGATTCTCGCGTCGAGAACGGCGAGCGTTCGAACGAGGACGCGACGCGAGACGAGTGGGACGAGACGAGGGCGCGAGACGCGGACGAGGACGCGCGGGCGACGACGACGAACGCCGTCATGTCCGCCGGCGGGGACACACTGTCCCGAGCGACGAGCCAGCGGTTGACGCGCTCGTCGATGCCGTTGATGCTGTTTTATTGCACAGAGGTGCGGGAGGGTGACGCGCGGAGATGGTGTGACGCGTCGACGGCGATGGATGGACGATGGGGGGGGCGCGCGCGCGGGATGAGGACGACGGCCGTCTGTCTGTTTTGGGAATGGGATTCAAAACCGTCCGGCGGCGGAACGCGCGACTGACGAATGGTTTTCGCTCGCGCGCGCAGATGGAACAAATGGCGAGAGACATCGCAGCGATCGATGGTAACGTCGAGCTCGGGGAGATTCAGTGGCGCACGTTCGCGGATGGATTTCCAAACATTTTCGTCAACAACGCCGAGCAGGTGCACGGAAGGCACGTAGCGTTTTTGGCGTCTTTTCACAACGCATCGGTCATTTTCCAGCAGCTTAGCGTGATATACTCGCTGCCGAAGATGTTCGTCGCGTCTTTCAGATTAATTTTACCGTTTTTCCCCACCGGGACGTTCGAGAGAGTGGATAAAGAGGGCGAAATTCCCACGGCGGTGACCATGGCGAGAATGTTGAGCACCATTCCGCACTCGAGAGGCGGACCGACGGATATGATTGTCTTTGACATTCACGCCCTTCAGGAGCGATTTTACTTTGGTGACTCCGTGACACCGCTCTTTTGCTCCGGGATTCCGCTCTTGTTGGCCAAGTTAGAGCGACTAGAGGACGCCGCGGATGTCGTCATCGCCTACCCGGACGAGGGCGCGTGCAAGCGTTTCCACAACTTTTTCTCCAAATACGACGAGGTCGTCTGCACCAAGGTTCGAGAGGGCGATAAGCGCATCGTCACCATCAAGGAGGGTAAACCCGTGGGTAAGCACGTCGTCATCGTCGACGATCTCGTGCAATCCGGGGGCACGCTCATCGAGTGTGCCAAGGTTTTGAGAAGAGAGGGCGCGAGCGCCGTGAGCGCCTACGTCACCCACGGCGTCTTTCCCAACGAATCCTGGCGCCGCTTCACCGATCCAGCCGCCGGGTTCGCCAATTTCTGGATCACCGACTCGTGTCCACAGACTGTGAACGCGTGCAGCGGCGTGTCGCCGTTCGACGTGCTCAAACTCGCCGGTTCGATCGCGCACGCGCTCAACATTTAATGGCGACGCATCGACGCATCACATCATCATTCATCGTTCACAGACACCCAAACAAAAACAAATCGACGATGCGCGCGACACTGTCTCGTACAACACCACGCGACGAACGCTCCGGACCTCTCCGCGCGCTCGAAACTCGACGCGCGCGCGCTCGAAACGCTGCGCGCGCGCGACAAAGTCTCGACGCCGCGCGGCAGACGACGGCGCGCGCGCGTCGGTCGTCGTCTCGACGCCGCGCGGCGAACGGCGACCGGCGGCGGCATCGAGGGCGATGCCGAGGAAGCGCACGCGCGAGGTCGAGGCGGAGGAGGCGGCGGACGCGAGGCACTGGGACGGGGCGGCCCGGCGAACGCGCGCGAACGCCGACGTCGCTTGTCCGCGCTGTCTGCTCAGAAATTCGCAGCGCGCGCGAGGAGGGAAGACGCTCTGGGTGGACTGCGACCCCGGACACGACGACGCGTTCGCGTTGTACCTCGCGGCGTGGGGCGCGGTCGACGGCGCCGGCGCGAAGAAGACGGTTACGGAAGACGACCCGACGCCGCTCGTTCTCGCGGGAGTCTCCACGGTCGCGGGTAATCAGACCATCGAGAAGACGACGGCGAACGCGAGGCGGGTGTTGGATTGGATCGATTGGGGCGGCGCGCGCGATAGGTACGGTTCCGCGGAGTGGGAGTGTCATCGCTTCATGACGGAACACTGCCGAGTGTACGAAGGCGCCGGGCAACCTTTATTGAGAGAGGCGAGGATTTGCGAAGAGATTCACGGAGAGAGTGGGATGGATGCGGTGGATGGAACGTCGGCGTTGCCGGAGCCAGAGGCTCGTGAAAAGCGTTACGTAAAAGTGGGCGACGAGCCGGCCGCCGTGGCCATGTTTGAGGCTGTGAAAAAGGCGGGCGGAGACCTCATAATCGTCGCGACGGGACCCTTGACGAACGTGGCGTTGATGATTTCGATGTATCGAACCGAACTGAACGCGTTCACGAAGAGACCGACGATATTTTTCATGGGGGGCGCCGTCGGCGAGGGCAACACGGGCGCTCGCGCCGAGTTTAACATACAGTGCGATCCCGAAGCGGCGCACGTCGTCCTAGAGAGCGGACTTCCCCTATACATGATCCCGCTCGAGGTCACGCACACCGCGCTCGCGACTCCCGAAGTGATCGCGACGCTGAGAGAGAAGGCGTTGCTTCATCCCGCGGGCGAAGAGCACGCGAAGAGAATCGAAGCCTTGCTGACGTTTTTCGCCGAGACGTACGCGCGCGTCTTCCGATTCGATCACCCACCGCTTCACGACCCGTGCGCGGTGTGGGCCGCGATAGAATTCGCGCACTCCTCCTCCGACCATCACGATCCCCACGACTTCCAGCCGTCTTTCGAGTACACGCTCGAGCGCGTGGACGTCGAGCGCGCCTCCGCGCTCACCTTCGGCCAAACCGTCGTCGATCGATGGCGAACCAGCGGTCGGCCGGTAAACGTGCGATTGGCCAGGAAAATGAACGTACGAGCGTTTTGGAACGCGCTCGCGCGCGCCATCGAACTCCACGCCGCGCTCGCGTCATCCCATCGCGACGCGACGCCCTCGGAGACCACCACCGCCGGACACCCACCGTCCGACCGACCGCGTCCGACCGACCGCATCCGCGTCCACGACGACCCCACCCACACCACCACCCACACCACATAAAAAAACTCCCATCCTCCCGTATCCAACACACGCTCTATACACCGAACGTCCGATACTCACGTCATTCCACGTCATGCCACGCGTCCACGCACCTCTATCGCGTCCATACTATACACCATACGTACTCTCTATAGCTATGACTCCGTCTCTCCAAATATAATGATAAAAAATCCATCGGACTCCAATTACATAGTACACGTCTCTTCACACCGATCTCCTCTCTACACACATAGTACACAAATACACCCACACGCGCCCTCGACCGCGCCCGCGCCCTCGACCGCACAACGACGACGACGACGACGCCGATGCTGACGCGCGCGACGACGACGAATCTCTCGACGCGATCGCTCGCGGGGACCCCCGTGCGCGAACGCGCGGTCGCGCGATCGACCGGACGGTGCGTCGAACGAACGAACGAACGACCGAACGAACGA
>CEPW01169260.1_pt1 | contig 10865 bp, 10 predicted proteins | sample 356211 | NCBI WGS metagenome assembly CEPW01 (sample SAMEA2620021, study PRJEB7988) | marine metagenome | biome: marine biome (ENVO:00000447); feature: deep chlorophyll maximum layer (ENVO:xxxxxxxx); material: "saline water (ENVO:00002010), including plankton (ENVO:xxxxxxxx)" | depth 25 m
CCTGACAGTACAGATCCTGTTGCGTGATAGCCTCCATTTTTACCGCCTGTGCCGGGTAGAATACGGCCTCCGCCGCCGCCACCATAACCAAAGGAACCACCAGCACCGCCAGCACCGCCCCCTGCACCTTTAAATACAACACCATCTGAAGCTCTTGTGGCATCTGCACCAGTAGAATTTAGCGAACCACCTGAACCGCCTAAGAAGCCATCGTTTCTAGCGTTTCCTCCTTGGCCTCCACCAGCACCTCCGCCCCCTCCTGCGTTGCTGTCTGTTGGATCGCCACCATCATATCTAGCGCCACCGCCACCGCCGCCCCCGGCTATGTAAGCCCCAGAGTTATTAACAATAGTTACGCCAGTTGATGTGACACTTATAGCTGGTCCACCTGTTTCCGCATTAAAGTTACCACCTGAAGTAGGTAATCTGTAAGCACCTCTACCGCCCTTACCAATAATCTTACCACTGTTGTTAATCGTACAAGGTATGTCTACTATCATAGCAGCCGTTGTTCTGCTATCTGACCATACCCAAAGATTAGAAGGTACATTAAGAGTACCCCCTGATGATATATAATCGGATACTGTGATTTGTTTTAGTTGAGCCTGTCCGTTAATTTGGCTTCCGCTTGTAGGTAGATCCGTTGCTGCTGATGCACCATAGTATTCACTAAAAGAGTTTTGCGCCCCAGAAGACTTATCTATTAAGTTACGTATGTCAGAGTCATTCAAAGAGGCTTGTGTACCTGAAGTACCACCTGCTTCTACGTGAATATCATTTAGACTTATTTGACCGCTAGTTTGAAGCGCCATTCTTTAATTCCTCGATCTCTGCTTTTAATTCTTTTATAGATTCGATAAGGACACCCACTAGGTTACCATATGCTACAGATAAATAATCACCACGTCCACTATCCATTACAGCTTCTGGCATAACTTTTTGCATCTCTTGTGCTATAACACCTGTACCACGCTCGCCATCTTTGTCGTACATAACGCCACGCATTTGTGATACTTTGTCCAGCGCACCTTCGATAGTCTCTACATTTTCTTTTAGTCTTTCGTCTGAGTAAGCTGTGATGTTACCTGTTGCTGTAAAGCTTCCTGAAAGATTGTTACCGCTATTAGATAAATTACCTAGTCCTACCTCTGCAGGAGTGTCAATAGTACAAGCAAAAACACCTGTACTACTACTGTAAGTCATACCTGTACCTGCTGATACAGAACTTCTAGCACGTGCTGTGGTGTGATATAGGTTGCTAGAACCTTCTGATAAACTATCTGTATCGTGGTTAGAGATAGAAGATACAGTACCAGTTACGTTACCTGTAACGTTACCTGTCACATCCCCTGTGACATTACCAGTAACATTACCTGTGACGTTACCTGTCACTGCTCCTGTAAAGGTAGCATCTGATCCGTTAGTTCCTGAATCTAGTACTACACTTGATCCATTGGATGCAACCACATCTCCTATAACATCACCAGTAACATCCCCAGTTATGTTTCCTGTTACGTTACCAGTAAGATTGCCTGTTACGTTGCCTGTGACATTACCTGTAACATTGCCAGTTAAAGCACCTGTGACATCACCTGTAACATCTCCTGTCAGATTACCTGTTACATTACCTGTAACATTGCCAGTAACGTTTCCTGTAACATTACCAGTGAGGTTACCTGTAACATCCCCAGTTAAATCTCCTGTAACACCGCCTGTAGCTGTAACAGCACCTGTTAAGGTACTAGCACCAGTCACAGACAAAGTACCTGCTATTGCTGTATTACCTGTTGCAGAAGCTACAGTAAATTTATTTGTGTTTATATCAAAGTCACCATCTATCCCTGTAGCGCCTGTTACAGCTAGTGTACTAGACAAAGTAGAAGCTCCTGTCACAGCTAGTGTAGAACCTAAAGCTGTCGCACCACTTGCATCAAGCGTTGTAAATGCACCTGTACCTGCAGAGTTTGCACCAATATTTGTACCGTCAATAGCCCCAGCGTTAATATCTACAGTTGCAAGAGTTGCGGTTCCTTCTATAAATAAATCATTCCAACCAACAGCAGATGTTCCTATGTCCAAGTTATTTGCTGCAGGTTTAAAGTTAGTATCTACTAAGCCTATTACACTAACTGTATCATTTGTAGTATCACCTAAGTCAACATTACCATTTAGGACTGTGGCTCCACTAACAGTTAGACCGTTGCCTATGGTAGCATTTGTATCTACTGAGAGAACGTTACAGTTAACAGTTCCACCAAAATGTGCGTTATCAAACTTTGCACCTGACTTACCAATGTCTAAGCTTGTTGATCCTGTTTTAGGAAACATAGCATTTGAGTCAAACTCATAATCTGCAGATGGACCTATTTTTTCAATAGGCGCTCCGCCTCCTGTAGTACCATCATGATTATGCCCCGATGAGGCATTCAATGCTGACTCTATTTGATTGTATTCAGCATTAAAATCGTCAGCGTTAATTACGCCACCTGTGACGATGTTAGCTGCTCGTTGACGTGTATAACCTGTTGCCATAACTATTGCCTATCGTTTTGTCTATATTCAAAAATTGCTGTGTCCAATGTAAAAGACGGACGTGTTGAAAGATCTGTAATTCGCATAGAGAATGTTTTACATGATCCTATTGTTAATGCTGGATATATCTTCGGTAATGCACCACCAAATGTTACAGTTGATGCACCAAAAGTAGCACTTGCAGCACCAAAGAAAGATGTAGAACCTACTCCACTAGCTGTTGATATTGGTATAGTAGGAGGTTGTATTACCCCTGTACTATTCTGTGAATCAAAGTCATACTCTAAGTTAAGACTAAGATCCATTTCCCCTGTAGGTTCAATGTAAAGAACGGCTCTGTATAATGTTTTTCTACTTTGGGGATCTGTTATAGGCATGAAAGGAGATTCATAAATAGCTTCTATATTTTCTCCATCAAAGCCATTGGTGCTTTCCATCCTATACACATAACCGTCTTCGTTAGCAAAGCAAATAGTTTCTTCACCATCTTTAAATTGACTATCTGCTACAAATGCTTTTATGCCTGTTATTGATGCCCAACTAATACCACTAGCTCCTTGGGCTGCAAACTTAGTTGCCATCAAACCTTTTGAAGCACCTTTAGATAAGGCTGGTGTAAAAGCAAATATTCTATATTGAGACTTACCTCTTACAGTAACAGAAGAAAAGACTGTTGCACTGTCAATAAAAGCTGTTGCATCTGTGTATATAGTATCTGAAGCTACATCTAAACCAAAGTCACCAATACGATCTGTAGCACTTAAAAGTCTAACTCCATCTGGTGCTAGGTATATAACGTCACCACCATATTCTTGAATAGTGTCTCCGTTTATACATCCTATTCTTTCTGTGATTGGTTCTAGTCTGAAGTCTGCTTCTGTATTACCTACTAATCTTTTGATAGTATTTGTTGTAAATATAATTAACTGTTCACGAAACACAATCATGCCAGTTACATCATTACCTACGTTTAATGTACCAGCACCATTGGCTGCTGAAAAATCATCTACGGTATATGGTGCTGTAAATAAGATGTTGTTATCTTTTGAGTAGAAAGCGTGGTTCTTAAATATTGCAACGTTTTCAACACCTTCTGCGTCTGTGTTTATGTTAGCACTTGATGCAGATAAGAATGTCATGGTGTTACCAGTTACAGTATATATTCCTGGATAGTTAGTACCATCAACAAATACTATTTTATCTGTGCCTGTAAAGTTAAAGTCTGCATGTTTTACTTTACCACCATTAGTATTTGCGCTGGTTGCTACGCTAGTATAAGCGCCTCCTGTACTATAGTAATACTGAGTAAAGTTACTTGCGTTTTTTCTAGCAGCAATAACTCTACCAGAGCTAACTACTTTCAAACCTAAAACATTACCAGAACCAGTAATCTCTGTACTACTAAACTTACTAAAACCTTTTATCTTTGTGTAACCACCTTCTTTATCAGGCTCAAAGTTTTGCAATATAGTTGCAGAGCCAATAGCATTAGCGCCTTGTTGCAAAGGTGACATGTTTGAAATCAAACCACCTTTGAACTCAATAGGAAAGGTTGTAGTTTGTGTACCCATTAGTAATGAACTCTTGTGTCTCTTAGATAGTCAGGTCTGTTTATGTGTAAAGTTCTTAGATGTTTTATACCTTGTTCAAATCTTTGAAGTGCATTATTGGCTGCTCCCATATCACCTCTAAAGTGATATACATAGTACATAGCACCGTCTACGATAACGTATCTGTATTGTTCAGGAAGTGTAGGAGTGTCTGTAAATAATTCTAAATCATAACCAGTTGTATAATATTCAAACACTAAGGTGTATGCTTTATCAGGACTAGGATGTACTATAAACTCTCTATTCGGTGTTCTTATTATTTTATCTGGTACACCTCTAATATCAGTAGCTGAATTGTACTCGTCATCAACATATCTATTTAGATAGTCTTCATAGTTACAAATTTTTAACTTCTTAGTATCTGTGTTTAAAGTGCTAGATCTTTTTATTCTAAACGTATTGAAGTCCACAGTCTTAGCGTCAAAAGGGTAAGTATAACGCATGACCCCTGCCACTAAACTAGTGTTGTCTTCTACATAGTTCCAAGGCCAATTAAACTCTTCTTGATTTATATGTCTAATAGAATGATTAACTGCATCTTTTGCAAAACTGTAAAAACCTGTAGCGGTAGGAAAATCAGTGCTACTAACTTCGACTTCATTAAGTCTTCTATTTACATCATTAACGAGTCCTATAAAATCATATGCCATTTATTTTTCCTTTATAGGTAGTTCTATAGTTCTTGCAAATGTTAAGCCACCTGCTGTAGTTATAACACAAGTTATTTTATATAACACGTTAGCAGTACCACTACCAAAACGCATAGTTACAATAGTGTTATTATTAGTTACCTGCTCTAATTGTAAATCATAATGGATTAAACCTGCTCCCATAACTATGGAGGCTTCCTCGCCAAAACGATTTGTTGCAACCTTAATTACTACAGTTGAAATAGTATCTGAACCTAGTAATCTAGACCAATCTATACTGTAGTCTAATACTTCATCGGGGTCTTTTGGTGAAAATTTTCTAGCCATTATATTCTCTACTGTGTTACAAACACTCTCGTGTTTCCTTGATCCTCTGGTATTATAACTGTTCTACCTCTAGCAAAACTTCTATCTGCGATAGGAAAGACAAATACAATACCAGAAGCTGATACGGTTCCCAAACTAGCTGTAGCTGAAATTGTTGGGCTAACAGATGATGATGCTTTTACATTAGTAGCCTTTACAAGAGTACCCGTAGAGGCTGTACCTAAACTATTGGTTACACTTGTATTAGCATCTGCTTCAAAACTAAGAGTGCCTAATGCACCTGTACCAACAACACTTACTAAGTTTTCGTCAGGGTCTGCTATTGGCGAGGATGCTGCACCTGTACCAGTTACACCTGTAATACCTGTAGTAGCACCACCTGAACCTACAACAGTTCCTGTAGATATAGTTCCTACCGCACTAGGGGCTGTTGGATTTGCTGTTTGTTGTGCTGACAGTGTTCCGAGTGAACCTGTAGCAGACACACTAGGTGGTGTTACTATAACACCTGCTAGTAGAATTAATGATCCTACTGAGGCTGTAGCACTTAACGATGTAAGACTAGCAGCCGCATCACCTGTGGAAGCTTCTCCGAATGCTGACTGTCCAAAGGCTGTAAAACCTAGCATGTTAGTCTATCCTATTTTTTTCTAACTTTTTAAGTATGCGTTTTTTATTGACTGCTGTTTCAAAGTATTCATATAACTCTTTAAAAGTAGCCATATATTTAAAAGACTTATAACCACTTGTACCGTTTGACAGCCTTCTTAAATCATCATCCAATACTGTTCGTCTAAATTCAATCTTCGCATCTTTAGGGAACCTTAAATAAAGTAGAGGCTCTCCTCTTTTTATCTTAAAGTCTTTCTGTCCAAAGTTTATTATAGCTGGGTGTACTGGCCTAAACCATCTACCTATATCGAAACACCCACTAAGCGATACAAGATCTTGTCTATGAAAGTAGGGTTGCTCTAGTACCATCTCGCACGGTTTATCTGCAAAGAATAATCTTGATCCATCCCCACTAAAAAGCTGCACTACATGATTATCTTCTAAGCCACTCGCCATAACATTTTTAGAATTATGATCACTTAACAAATGTGGATTAGCAAAAGATATTTGCCATTTCTTATTGCTGTCGTACTCTACTTCTAAATCATATGGACATTTATAAACAAATGTATTTTTTAGACTTCGTACAAAAGCTGGACATTTAAATAGAGCATCTTGAATTTCGGTAGGGCAATCTCTTTCTTTCCATTCTCGTCTTAAATTTGTTAATAAGGGTTCTAATTTAAGTCTAAGAAACTCTCTACCGTCTTCTTGTTTAGAAATATTGTAGCCATCATATACAATAATTTTTTTATACATAGCGCCCTTCGTTAAGCTGTTTTACATCCTTGATATAATCTATGTATTTTTCTAATTTGTCAAGCCAATTATTGTCTACTAGTGGTTGTATTACTCCTGATTTGTAGTTAGAAAAAGCCTTTAGTACATTGACGTGTGCGGTGTCTTTACATCTACCAAATATCAAACTGTTTATGTGAAAGAAAGAACAGTCGTGTCTTTTAAAGTATTTATCTACGTTACCAATATTTTTGTGTAATACTGCTGCATACATAGCTGATTCACTAAGATGCGTAGTATGTATCGTGTTTGCTTTTTTAAGTATGTCGTATAAGTCGGTACTACCTTGGTAGTTTACGTTATCAGGAAAAAACCCACACTGTTCTTTGTAGTCACCTTCGTTTGTAAGGGGGTGAGGTTTTATACCTAGAGATGGTACTGTCTCCCTCAACTGCTTTAACTTCAGCATGTCTATAAACTTTTTTAATTTATCCGATCCGGGTAAAACTATAAGTTCATCTACATATTCAGTCGGCTTTTCTTTTACCTGTATATACTTGTTTGCGTTGGTATTGTTTATCTTGTCTATAAAGTATTCTTTAAATCTATCTGCAGTCTTTTGGTCTGGATCTCCTAAAGCATCTATTAGCTGTTGTTGAGCTAGATGATGATTAAGAGGGTGCATTATAAAACATCCAGCATACGTGGTAAAGTTAAGTGTTTTATAATCAGGGTTTTCGTTGGCGATACAGTCGTGACTAATTTCTACTTCTGGCATCTTAGCCAACATCATGTCTTCAAAAACTTGCTCTACTTCTGAGAGCTTTAGTATTGATTCTTTGGGGGTGGCTTCTTCGAAAGCTTCTTTTGTTTTTTGTATTTGATATAGCATTGTTATGCGTAAAAGTTTGTAGTCCTCGTAGTAGCTGTATCTTTACTAGTTTGGTAAGTTGTGGTTGTATCTTTACTGGTTTGAAAAGTTGTAGTTGTACTGTGTGAAGTATCATAAGTTGTAGTAGTACTGTGTGATGTATTGTATGTAGTGGTGGTACTACGAGAAGTATTAAAGTAAGTTGTAGTACTACGAGAGGTAGTAAAATAAGTTGTAAAGTAAGTAGTGCCAGTAGTTCCTTTATAAGCGTCTACCTTCCAAAAATAACCATGAGGTGAGTTTGCTAAAAAAGCACCTTTAGTTAATGTCCAACCTTGTCTATAAATACCCGTTTGGTTTGCTGAATTATATTTTTCTGAATGAGGCTGATAAGCTAATTGCCAGTTACCTGATTGTATTGTAAGGTAATAATCGTTTATGGGATATGCATATGTATAAAAGTAATTAAGGAAATAAAAACCAGGCCAACCTGTGTTTCCTGTTTGATAATACAAATAAGTATTAGAACTAGTGCTTCTACTTGTACCACGTGAAGTACCAAAATATGTAGTAGTAGATCTTGATGTCTGATAGGTAGTGGTAGTAGAGTGTGATGTCTGATAGGTAGTAGTAGTACTATGAGATGTTTGATAAGTAGTAGTAGTACTCTGAGATGTATCATACGTAGTAGTCGTAGTCTTTGACGTATCATACGTAGTAGTAGTGTTAAAGGTAGTACTAAACTCCTTTATAGCCATAAAGCCAATGCCAGACATTATGCAAAGTCTCCAATGTAGTTAACTAGAATATTAGAACTATCTAGTACATAATATGATAGTATACTCACTTCATTAGCACCAGTGCTTTGTACAATAGATGCACCGTTAACGGGTGTCTTACAAGCTGCTGGTAGCGTAAAACTGTGACCACCTGTACCGTCTTGCACAAAGATAAGATTACCAAATCTACCTGCATCTATATTGCTAAATGCTATCGTGGTGTTTGCTGTTATGCTTATCTTAAAGTTATTTGCTGCTGATAGATCTAATGTCAACGTAGACCCATTTGCAGTTGCGTTATCTTGGTCATGACGTAATGCACCTGTCATTACTCCACCTGCACGTGCTAGGTAGTCTGTCGCTGTGGCTGTTGCCATAGTACCTAAACCAAGTGTAGTTCTCTGTGCTGCTGCATCTGCGTCATCTAGTAATGCTTTACCTGCTGCAGTAAGATCAAACATACCAGCAGTACCTGATCCTGTATATTGAATACCTTTGTCTGCTGATGATACCAATCCGCTAATAGCATTTAAGTTTGCAGAGTATGCCTGAACATCTGAACCTATAGATAAGCCAAGGCTTGTACGTGCAGTTGCACCACTTTCTGCTGTAAAGTTTGAACCGTCTGCTACAATTATGTTTCCATCATCTACCCCTAGACCTGTAATATCCTGTAGCTTTTGATCTAGTCTAGCGTTTGCTATAGTACCTGTAAGCTGTGTAGCTACGATAGATTTATTTGTAAGTGTTTGTGTTGTGTCTGTACCGACTAGTTCAGTACTAGCAGTTGGGAATGTGATTAAAGCTTCTGAGTGGTTGATCTTATTAGACCCTAACACAACTGCGTGGTTACCCATGTAACCGTGAGCCGAACACTGGTAGTACAAAATACTTGGAGTGTCTTCATCTACAGCGATGGTTGTGTGCGCTCCGCTCGAACCAGCGGTTCCCGAAGTGGTCACTCCTGTGGTATAAGCTGTTGTTTTATCAGCATCTAAATAGAATCGTAAGGGGTGTCCACCATTACTAGAATCACTCTGATCGAACTTGTAATAGTAACCTGATGCTGATGTAACATTATCTACACCATGAAACTGTAGGGCTGGTGATTCCTGACCGTTGATAAAATATGCAGCACTACTGCCATCTCCGTTGTATGGATGTGCAGCAGTTTTGCTTCCAACAGTAACAGTAAAAGTCATAGGCGCAGAGGAGCTACCATAGCGTCCTGCAATAAGCTGACCTTCTACTAAATCTGCATTCTTTACGTCATTGTTATTTACGTTTACAGCACCTGTGTGTGTTCCTGTGCTGTTACCTGTCACGTTACCTGTAACATCACCTGTCACGTCACCAGTTACATTTCCTGTTACGTTACCAGTAACGGCTCCTGTAACGTCACCTTCAAGATCTGCTACAATAGTACCTGCAGTTCCGCTAAATACTTCGCTTGAGTTTGTTGCATCTGGTATAAATGTAAATTTACCTGTGCTATCGTCAAAGCCAAAAAAACCTACTTTAGCTGCTGAACCTGTGTGGTATCTAAATTCTATACCTCTATCTTTGTTATCGTCTGATGATGGTGCTGTATCACCACCTAGTGTAAACACAGGGTCATCTACAGTTACTGTAGTACTGTTCACTGTAGTTGTGGTTCCACTAACAGTAAGGTTACCAAATGTAACGTTAGCTGAAGTACCAACATCTTGTCCAATAGATATTGCACCATTACTGTATGTAACACCCGTTCCACCAGATAGATGAGAGTTTACTCTCGCATCAGTGTAGTATAAATTACTAGAACCTTCTGTTAATTTATCTGTTGTTAAGCTGCCACCTATATTACCAGAAGCATCTAAGAAGACAGCTTTATCTGCAGGGTATGTCATAAAAACATCTTTGTTCCCTGCAGAAAAGTTTGTAGCTGATCCACTGTTAGAACTTCCTAGAACAGTTGTACGAGCTAGAGTATTACCTGAACTTGTGTAAGTACCTAGTCCTACTTCCCATTCATCAGTGCCAGAGGAACCTGTAATAATGGCATAAAAAGTAGTGTCACCATTACTCATTGCAGACGAGAATGTATCGAAACTTGCGTCTGCTCCACCCAAGCTTATAGCACCAGTACCAGTAGTGGTAGTGCTTTCTTTGACTCTATCTTTTATAACAAACGCCATTTTACTTACCTATATTATGCTATACGAATAACAGCCGTTGCTGCTGCTGCTGCAGGAAACTGAATAGTAAAGTCACCTGCTGTTGCAGAGACTGTACCACCGAAGTCAAATACAGCGATAGCTTTGTTTGATTGTGATGCATTATAGATGATACAACCATCTGCTGCAACAGTTACAGTTGAAAATACTTCATCTGCAAAGTCAACAATAGCTGTAGTACCATCCAAAGTAATGTTAGCTGAATCTAAGTTTTGTCCACCTGCAGTGTAGCCAGTGCCACTTGCTTCATCACTATTACCTGTAACATTGGAATAGTTTGTTGTTGCTGCTCCGTATGTTCCTGAAGGTGATTGTTTGATTAGAGCTATTTTTAAAGTATCCGAATCTAGATCGTGCGTACCTCCAAGTAGCTCTTGCTTGAAGCTGCTGCACATTGCTGTTGTAATCGCCATTTGGAGATATCCCTATATAAGTTGATGATGTGCAAAGAGGCCACCGAAGCAGCCTCTTAGTTTTTGTATTGTATTAAGCAGCGTTGTAACGTGCTGTGACCAATGCTTGTGGGCGTA
>CEPW01179897.1_pt1 | contig 10852 bp, 3 predicted proteins | sample 356211 | NCBI WGS metagenome assembly CEPW01 (sample SAMEA2620021, study PRJEB7988) | marine metagenome | biome: marine biome (ENVO:00000447); feature: deep chlorophyll maximum layer (ENVO:xxxxxxxx); material: "saline water (ENVO:00002010), including plankton (ENVO:xxxxxxxx)" | depth 25 m
ATCCATAGCTGATGGATATAAAATTGTTGCTGGCACGAAAGAAAAACCAATAGTAAACGACAATGATCAAATGCCTATAGATCACTTCTTTATGGACGGTGTCTATATCAGAAGAATGACAATGTATCAAGGATACTTGGTTATAGGAGCGATACATAAACATCGACATATGTGTTTTTTATTAAAAGGACATTTAAGTGTAGCTAGTTCATCTGGTGTAAAAGAGTATAAAGCTCCATGTTATATAATATCTGAACCTGGAGAAAAAAGAATACTATACGCACATGAGGATTCTCATTGGTACAATACACATAAAAACCCAGAAGAAATAAAAGATGTTGAGGAATTAGAAAAACAAATTGTAGCATTAAGTTACGAAGATTACGAAAAATATAAAAAAGAAAAATATGGCTTATAAACAAAAATCACCATTTAAAATTCTAGGTGGAATTACTAGAGCTGTTGGAGGATTATTCGGTGGCGGCAAAGGTGGAGGTGGAAAGATGACACCAGGTATGATGGCTGGAGGTGTGCTCGGTGGACCACTGGGAATGATGGCAATGATGAAAAAAGGTGTAACAACCGGTGGTAGTCAACCTGGTCAATTTGACATGCAAGCAGTTAAGCAAGGAGGTTCGGCTTTATCAAAGAAAGTTGGTTTTACTCCATACACTAAACCAAAATCTAAAAGTCCTTTTAAAACAGATGCTATATTAGTTAAAGGAGCTGGTAAAGCTGCTTCAGCAAATGATACAGCTAAATATGCTATTATTGCTAAGTCAAGAGCATTTGGTGACATGGTTAATAGTGTTGAAAAAACAGTTAATAGATCTGCTGCTGCTCAACTAAAAAAAGATAGAGATAGAGCTAAAAAAACAGTTAGATCATCACATAAATATGGTGATTGGAAAGAGAATTTTGATGCTAGAAAGGATCTGCAAACTCAAAGAAAAAGAGGTAGAAGAGAAGCCGCTAACAAGAGAAGAGCTTCTCTTGGTATGAGAACTAAAAATTGGAGTGAGTATGATGAGTATGATCCAACGGCTGATCACGGAGGTACTAACACTCAGGGATTGTATCCTTATAACTACGATTAATTATGTCATTTATAGCAGTAGGTATAGGTCTTTCTGTGGCTGGTTCAGCTGTTAGCGCAATATCAGCTAACAAGGCTAAAAAAGAAGCAGAAAGAAAAGAGGCGAAAGCTAGAGAAGAAATGAACCAATTGAAAGACACTTACTCTCAGTTGGACACAAGTAATCCATACGCGAACATGGAAAACACTATGGAGGATTTAACTATAGATCAAAGGCAGTTTGATCTAGAAACACAACAACTAGCTCAACGACAATCAAACCAAATGTCAGCTGCAAGAGAAGCCGCTGGTAGCTCTGGAGTAGCTGCTGTAGCCGCCGCCTTAGCTGCTGAGGGACAAGTAGCTTCTCAACAAGCTGGATCTAGTATTGGTATGCAGGAAAAGGAGAATCAAATGAAAGAGCGTAACATGGCTAGAAACCTTCAATATAAAGAAAGGGAAGGTGAAGTCTGGTCTAGAAATGCTGAGAAAGATAAGGTTGGAACACTACTTGGGATGTCTCAAGCTGAAACAGCTGCATACAGAGAACAAGCTGCGGCTGCTGAGCAAGCTAAGTGGGATGCTATAGCTGGGGGAGTAGATTCCATAGGTAATATGTTGGTACAACCTCCTGGAGCCGGCGGTATAAAACCTCCAATGAAGAAGAAAGCACCACCACCACCTGGTCCACCTTGTCCGGGTTTAGTATAAAATTTTATTATGAGTATAGAAAGTCAAGATCCTGTAGAAAACACTATAGGTCAAATTAATTTAAGTAAGCATGCTAATGAAGATCCATTGGACTTATTTGATCCTAAGTATCAAATGGAACTACATGTAGCTAGAACTCTAGATACTAATGGTGAACTTCCAGCAGCTGAATATGATAACTTATATAACCATATAAACGAAAGAAGATTGGAGTTTATTGATGGTGATAAAAAAACAAAAGCTCTTGTCACTAGAGATTTAAACGCAAAAGCAGAAGCTGTTAAAGAATACAAAGCTTTTAGACAGGATCTAGCGGCAGCTTTTAGTACAAAACAATTAATGGCTAGATGGGCCGACGGTCAACAAGGTCAGGCTGTTATGGCTTTACTTAGAGACGAACCTAGATTGGTTCAAAAGATATGTCCTGAAAACCTTAATTGTACTGAAAAAGATGAACTAGGAGTTGTTATGCCTGACTTTAAAGTGAAAAATGCAGCAGAAAAAAGGATGCAAGAGATTAGTAAATTATACGGCCACCCAAACATGAATAAAGAGGGCGAGAAAAGATTAAATGAAACTATGGAGAAATTAAATACCATAGTTGAATCCGATGGACAAAGATGGGTATCTATATCTAATCTAAAGAAAATGATAAGATTAAAAGATAATACTAGTAAAGATGTACTAACAACTATGGGTAACAACTGGTTAGCTCAATCTGCTAAAGTAAATCCAATGGATAATTTAGTTTTTAATCAAGAAGCTGCAGAGAGACACGTTAGAGCTGGAGTTATAAAAAAATCTACAAATAAACAATCTTTAGCTTACGACGAGATGATACCTGGTAGAATATTTTACGAGGACATACAGGAGAAGATAATGAAAACTACACCATACAAAGATCCTGAAGATGCTAAAAAAATAGCTGATTCAATAATAAATGATCCAAGGTGGAAAGATAAACTTGAGGACGAACTCACAACGTACTATACTGGTTATTTAAAAAATCAGTGGATGATGGGAGAAAAAAATAGACCTAGACCAACAATGTCTAAACAAAAAGATATAGTCGCTTCTCACGAACAAAAGGGTAGAATGAGAATTGACGCTAAAAATAAGTACGTACCAGGTAGCTTATAAAAAAACAAATAAAGAACGGGTAACTAACGAAACAGTATGGAAGATAAAGTATATATTTTATCTGATGGCAGGGAAAGAACAGTGTCATCAGATGAAGAAGCAGCTTTTCAAGCTGAATTAAGAGAAAAAGGTTTAACAGCGACTTTAAAATCTGATGAGTCGGGAAACCAAATAAGCTCTACGGAAGATGCGACTGTAGAGCAAGACAATACAGCATCGAATCAAGAGACGGATCTGTCTCAAAACAACCAACAACAAGATACGGAATTCAAATCGGAAGATACTTCTTCGGATTCACCAAGCAATGACAGCGTTGACGAGAGCGCATTAATGGATGACATTGCTAAAATAAGATTAACAGAGCAAGAGAAGCAAAATATACATAACATAAGCAATGATCAGGTAGATAACTATTACGATCAAGTATATGCCCTACAAGTTCAAGAATCTTCTTTAAACATAGAGCTAGATGATATAAATAGTCCTATAGATAAAATTTATCAAACTATAGTACAAGACACCGCTTTTAATGATTATCTAGTAGACAACGATTTACTGGATGGTTATAATAAATTAAATCCACAAAAACAATTAGAAAGAAAAATAGAAATATTTAAGTCTGAAACATTTAACATAAAGTTAGACAACTACAAAGAAGAAGCTAATAAAATAAAATCAGATAGATCTAAGCTTAAACAACAGTTGAACAGTGGTCAAATAGATCAAGAAACATATAATGATACATTAGATCAGATAAATGAAGTTGATAAGTATCATAATAGATTTTCTCAAATGAACATTGATGGAAACATCTTTGAAGAAATAAATAGAAAAGTAGATGAGGAACTTGATGGAGAGAGAGGTCGTGATAGAAAAAAGTTATACGAAGAAAGTAAAGAAAAGTTTGAAGAAATAAACCTGGAGGTTGAAAACGCTATGGTTAAATATGAGATTTTAACTGAAGACGTTATGAACACTTTTCAAGAAGCAGACTTATATACAAAAGAACTTAGCGATTTAGAGAAAAAAATACACTCAATTAAAAACACCGAGTATATGACTCAAGAGGATGCTGATAAAGCTTCTAAAGAACTAAAACTTTTAGGCGACGAGTATTTAACTAAATTTGAAGCTAGAAAGATACTAAGTAAAAATGCTCAAGCAACTCTAACAAATGCTAAGGCTCAACAAGCTGTTTTAGAGAGTTTAATAAGCGATCAATCTATACTAAAAGAATACGTGGACGCCTCTAAGAGAAGTCAATCAACACTAGCGATGATGGGTGTTTTAGCAGCTAGTGGAGCTATTGATATGGCTCAAGGTATATATCACGTTGGAGATATGATGTACGAGAGTTACAACGGCATATTAAATAGAATGGAAGATGGGTTTTTAAAATCAGCATTCAAAGTTTTGCCATACGTAGTTAATCCAGTTGGTACGATGCAGGTCGAAGCCATATATGGAGACAATATAGTAGATGAAGATGGTAATGTCACCTCTAGATTTGATCAAGTTACTGACGCTATTGATGATTGGCAAGAGGAAGAATTGCTAACGTTAGTTAAAGAACCTTTGGCTTATGGTGATATAGATAGTTTCTCAGATGGGGCTGAGTGGTTTGCTGGAATGTTTGCTCAACAAATTCCAATATTTGCCACGCTAGCAGCTACCGGTGGAGCTGGTTTAGCTGTTATTGGTGCTACTACTTTGGGTCAAGAATACGATGCTAATAAAGATGAAGCGTTGTTGTATGACGAAACAAATGGTATATATGGTACCAACATGAGTCAAGTTGATATGGTTCTTAATGCTTCTATTAAAGCTGGTGCGGAGGTTTTATCTGAAATCGTGACACTAGGTACAATAGGTGGTTCTATGAGTAGAACAATAAAAGCTATGTCTAAGGTTGATTTAGATTCTGCTGTTAAAAACTATTTAACCAAAAGTGTTTTTAACACTAAGAACGCAATAGGTGTTATCAGTGAAGGTATGGAAGAAGCCGTTGGTGAATCTTTAGCGGCAATATCAGGTAACTTAGCTGACATGATGGTCGGTAAAGAGGGTGTTGGTATATTTGATGGAGTAGAAGAAGCTGCTGTAAGTGGTGGTTTTATATCCGGTACTTTACAGGCTCCAGGTATAATTGCCGACTTAGCAACATCCCCCTTTACCTCTAGTAGCGCTCAGGATAAAAGAAATCAACTATCAGACGAGTTAACTAGAATACAAAGTGAAATAAATGAATTAACTAAAAGCAACGATCCTAATGCTAAGCAAAAAATAACTGAGTTAAAAAACCAACATAAACAAGTTGCAGAGAAAAGTCTAGAAATACTAAATCAAGAAATAAAAAAAGTTGATCTTTTACAAAATTATGAAAAATCTGCGTTAATAGAAATTGATAAGAAAAATAGAGTTGACGCAAAAAAGGTAGACGAGATACAAGCTGATCAAAAGTTAACAAGAGAGGAAAAGGCTCAAAAAATAAAAGAATTAGAAAACAATATAAATTCTAGAAATAATAGAAAAAATCAAATTTTAAATAGATATGATGAGAAAGCTGTAAATGAAAATTACGACAGACAAGTTGATGCTATAAAACGAACAGCTGAGCTAGCTAAAGAAATGGGAGGTGTTGACGTTAACACCACTTCTAAAAACGAAACAGATTACAATAATGCTGTATCTAAAGATCAGACGAACATGTCTGAATCTCAGATTGAAGATGCTACAATGATTAATGAAGCTGTCGTAGAGTCAGCTGAGCAGATAGTAAGAGATCCTAAATCAACTAAAGCTGAAATAGCTGATGCTAAAAATATAATACAAAGGGCTAAAACAGAAGTTAATATTGGAGCTAGTGTTATAAACAATAATAATAGCTATGGAGCTATGATACCTCAGATAGTTGACGGTAACTTAACAAGAATGAATATAGTTTTAAATAAAAAGAAAGCTATAAAAGATGGGAAAATAAACACTCCTGCTCACGAGTTTGTACATGCTGTAATGAAAAATACCTTACGTGGAGATCCACAAATGAGACAGGTCATAGGTAAGCAAATGAAGAAAATATTAGAAGGAAAAGGTATTAAGTTTAAACCAGGTAAATTAAATGAGTTTAATAAAAGAGTTGCTAACTATCCTAATGATCAAAAGGGTGAAGAAATGGTAGCTATAGCATCTGAAATGATGTTTGACGGTGATTTAAATATGAATGGTGGTGTTTTAACTAAACTAACTGATGTGTTTAGAAGGTTTACTCAAAACGTAATGGGATATGATATAAAACTAGACACAACTCAGGATTTAAAAAACTTTTTAAAAGACTATCATTTATCTATAAGTAAAAACAAACCAAGTCCAGCTATAGCTAAAATGCTAGCAAAAGGTGCTAATGGTAAAATATTTAATGACGCTAGAACAGAAGCTCAAATAAAACAAGAAGCATCGTTTTCTCAAGCTGTAGATTTAAACAGAAGATCTAATCCAGATTTAAAAAGTGAATTTGATAATTTAGTTAAAAATTCAGACGGTAATAAAAAGTTTGATAACAATGACATGTTTAAAAATTCTAGTGAGTACTACGAGGCTTACACTAAGATAGTTGACGGTAAATCTCTCGATGGTTTAATTCAACAAGGAATGACAGAACTTGGTTTACCACCTGCTGCTTTAAAGGAATTTACTAGAAAAGTTAAAGAGAAGTTAGGTGATAGATTTATTGATAATTTTGATATAACTAAAAATGATAGTTTATTTGGCTGGTTAACTGGGGTGTCTGGTGGAGCTGGAAGGTCTATTATATTTAGAGCGAAAGGTGATGTGATGAAGGAGTATAAAAAAGAAGAGCAAGCCAAAACAACTTCTATTGACAAAGACCTTGGAGACGGAGCTAGATTAAGTGATATAATAAAAGATGATAGAGACGTATATCTAGACGCTATAGAGAACGCTGATTTAACTCCTGGTATAAAGCAATCAGCTATAGAAGCTGTCAATGAACTTAAAGCTAAGGAAATATTAGAGTTTTCAAATGATGTTAATCAATCTATTAAAGAAACAGTACAAGACGCTAAATTGGATTTGGAGAACCTAACATATAAAGGTGTAAAACCCCTATTGACAAATACGGATAGTAAAGTTACTTCAGAGAAAAAAGCAACACCAACTGGAGTTTTGTTTCCAGTTTTAAATGGCGTTGCAACTGAATTTGGTATTGACCCACTTAGAATTCTAGCTAATCAAGATTTAAATGCAGATCAAAGAAAAGCCGCACAAAAATATATATTCGACAAAGCTACTAAACCAGATGGGAGTTTTGACACTAAACTGTTAGATATATTACCAGAGGGAGAAACTAGAAGCGGTGAAGCAACTGGAGTAGCTAATACTAAACTTGGTCAACTTTACAAAACAGGTGCTAGGGTTAAGGTTTCAGAAGGTGCTAGTAAAGATCTTGGTCAAAAAAGATCTCAAACAAAAAGAACAGATGTAACTAGAACTGAATTTTTAGATTTATTTGGTATAAACTCAGATGGAACATTGCAACCTGGAACAAAAGCAGATGGAGCTATAAGAGCTTTAGTGGTTCAAACAGCTCAAACAGTAGCAAATCAAGAGATTAGAATAGATGCCTACACCAACAGATCTACATTAGAGTCTGTTATAGTTAAACTTAGTGATGGTAAATCTGAAGCTATGTTTAATAAAGATAGTTCTAACCAAGCTACCATAGAAAATGGATGGGGTCAAGTTATTGAAGAGGTGTCAGTAGCTCAAGGTGATGCTATGTTGACTGACAATGCTCTAAATAACATAATAGATAATGTTTATGGAGAAACATTAAGCAATGCTAATAAAAAGAAAGCTGTAAATAAAATAAAAGAACAACTAAAAGACTTTTTCAACGTGTCAGAAGCTTTTGGTAAAGACTTTGACACTGTGCTACCTGAATTTTTAGCTAATGAATTCTACATGCAATCTGATAAAAATACACTGTTAGATATAAAAAAGATATTGCAGCTAAATGAAAATCCTGGTAATAGATTAAACTCTAAAGATGGACTAACTAAGCAAAGAGAACACTTCCAAAGAACTATAGAGGAAATGCATACTAAATTTGACGCCGTAGACGCTGCTGTTTTAGCTTACACTCATTTAAGTGAAGCAGCTGCTGGATCTGGAAAACTAGGCGGTAATCAATTTATACCAACAAAGAATGGTAGTGTAGATGTAAAAATAAATCCAGAAAAAGGAACAAGAACTGATAATAGATATAAATATATTCAAAACGTATCAGATAAGTTAGCTTTGATAAACAACGCTGCTGTTCCTAAGAATCCAGAAACAAATACTTGGGTTAAAGAAACTGGAAAAGGTAAAATAGAAGTTTGGGATGGAAAAATGTGGATTCCTTCTAATTATTTTAAAAGAAAAGTAACCTTACTAAAAGAAAACTCAGAGGCTGCGTTAAAAGATAGAGACGGAGCAACTAGGATCGAACAATCTAATGATGCTAGATTAGTAGCAAAAATACAGTTAGACTTAGCGTGGAAAAGAGTTAATGATTCAAAAGATAGTTTTGACATAGTTGACTTTGGTGCTTTAATAATGAACTTAGGCTCCGGTATGAATTCTCCACTTAGAAAAGCAGCGCCGATGGTGGCTATACAAAAAAATATAAATAAAGTTATAGCCGAAGGGAAAAAGAAAGGACTAGGAGTTAACCAATCAACACAATATGAGCATTCTATATCTAAAGCTGAGATAAATAGAAGAATAATAGAATCATATCAAAAAAACGGTGAGTTAAAAATAGACGAGGTATTTAAAGACTATGAGGTTCATATAATATCTAAAAGTTTAGATGACGCTCAAAATGCCGCAGGTTACAAAACTAAATCACCAGCAGAAGGTAGAAGATCTACTGACGTTAAAACTCTATACGAACTTTCAAAAGCCATAATAAGAGGTGACGCTAGTATTAGTGACATAAGTACATTAGAGAGCATAAGACCTGATGGTGATACTAAATTAGAGACTGACACTAAAATAGCAGAAAATATCGTTAAAAAACTAGTTAAACTAAAAGTAAACGATCTTAAGGTTGAGTCTATTAGAAAAAATACAAAAAACAAAAACTCATACAGTAAAGATACTGAGGCAAAAGGAATGTCTACATTTGATTTTGATGAAACATTGATAATTAAAGGTGAAAATTTTGTAGTAGCTACAAATCCAAACACTGGAAAGGTGGAAAAAATAAGCTCTGACAAGTGGCCAACAAGAGGTCCTCAATTAGCTAAAGAGGGTTATGAGTTTAACTTTGATGACTTCGTTAATGTCAGAGGTGGTGTTAATGGACCTTTGTTTCAAAAGCTAAAAAATCGTATAGAAAAGTATGGACCTGATAACAACTTTATATTAACAGCAAGACCAATGGAGTCAGCAGTTGCTATACATGGTTGGTTAAAGTCAAAAGGTATAAATATACCACTAACCAATATAACTGGATTAGCAGATAGCAGGGGTGAAGCAAAAGCGGAGTGGATGATGGATAAGTTTGCGGAAGGATATAATGACATGTACTTCGTTGACGACGCTCTTCCAAATGTAAAAGCCGTTAAGGAGGTTTTAGATCAACTAGATATAAAATCTAATGTTGTTCAAGCTAAAATGAATTTAAACGATCAGGGTAGTTTAGAATTCAACGAGATGCTAGAAAGAACAAAGGGTGTTGGAAAAGAAAAAACATTTTCAACACAAGAAGCTAGGCAACGTGGGAAAAACAAGGGTAGATTTGACTTCTTTGTTCCACCATCTGCCGAGGATTTTAAAGGACTAGTTTATAAATTTTTAGGCAAAGGAAAACAAGGTGATGCTGATTTAAAATGGTTCAAAGAAAATTTATTTGATCCGTTTTCTAAAGGAACAAGAGCATTTAATACTTATAAACAAAAAATGGCAGACGAGTATTCTCAGTTGAAAAAAGAATTCCCTAACGTTAAGAAGTCTTTACACGAGAAAGTTAAAGGAACTAACTTCACAAATGACCACGCGGTTAGAGTTTACCTGTGGAATAAAAATGGTATTGATATACCTGGTTTAGCTGAAACAACTAAAAAGAAACTTATTGATAGTGTTATAAAGAATAAAGAAACTGTTGCTTTCGCTGAGACTCTTAGTAAAATAACAAGAATACCAGAAGGATATACAACTCCAAGTGACTATTGGAATGTGGAAACTATAGCTAGTGATTTGTCAAACACAGTTAACAAGGTTGGTAGAAAAGAATTCTTATCTGACTGGATACATAATAAGAATACAATATTTTCTGAAACAAATTTAAATAAAATAGAAGCTGTTTACGGTGTTGATTTCAGAGACGCATTAGAAAATATGTTGTACAGAATGGAAAACGGTACTAATCGTCTTCAAGGAAAAGATAAACACGTTAATAGGTTGTTAAATTGGATAAATGGTTCTGTTGGAGCTGTGATGTTCTTTAATATAAGATCTGCGGCTTTACAAACTATATCAACAGTAAATTTTATGAACTGGAGTGATAACAATCCGTTTAATGCGGCTAAAGCATTTGCTAATGTACCACAATTTTCTAAAGACTTTGCAACTATATTTAATTCAGACATGTTAAAGCAAAGAAGGGCTGGTTTACAAATAGACGTATCGGCCTCTGAGCTAACAAACGTGTTTAATAATAGTCAAGGTAAACCACAAGCTGTTATATCTTGGTTGTTAGAAAAGGGATTTGCACCAACACGTATAGCTGATAGTTTTGCTATATCTATGGGTGGCGCTAGTTTTTATAGAAATAGAATAAATAAGTACGTAAAAGAAGGTATGAATCAGAAAAATGCTGAAAAGCAAGCGTTTTTAGATTTTCAAGAAATAGCAGAAGAA
>CEPW01087589.1_pt1 | contig 10847 bp, 4 predicted proteins | sample 356211 | NCBI WGS metagenome assembly CEPW01 (sample SAMEA2620021, study PRJEB7988) | marine metagenome | biome: marine biome (ENVO:00000447); feature: deep chlorophyll maximum layer (ENVO:xxxxxxxx); material: "saline water (ENVO:00002010), including plankton (ENVO:xxxxxxxx)" | depth 25 m
GATGATGATGATGATGATGATGATGGTCTCGGAGGAACGAAGAAGAAGAACAAAAAGAAGAAAAGCGTCCTCGACAAAGACGACGCGTCCGACGACGTAAACGACGACGACGAGAAGGAAAAAAGACAACAACAACACGCGAGAGAACGTCGTGATAATAAAACGAAGAAGAAGAAGAAGAGAAAAGGAAAAACAGAAGAGACGACGACGACGACGACGACGAAGACAACAACAGAGGAGGCAAAAGAAAGGCACGAGACGATGATGATGATGATGATGTCGAAGAAGAAGAAGAAAACGACTAAAGTGCTCGGGGATGATGATATGGAACAACTGAAGGAACGAGCGCGCGCCGCTCGAAAAAAGTTTGTTCTGAGCGAAAAAGCGATCCAGTCCGGAGGCGATCGGAGTACAAAATTCGGGTACTGCCTGATGTATGTAAACGCGATACAGAAATCGGTGAACGGGTTAGACTTTGGTGGTAAAGGTAGGCGGAGTTTTGAGACGGATTGGAAGAGTCGAGACGTCGGCGAAAAGAAGAGGTCTCCGCGGGACGCCGCGTTCGAGGTAGGGGAAGAGGATGAGGAGAAGAAGAGACGGACGAAGAAAACGAGGAAAGAACACGAAGAACGGGAGGAAAAAGAACCACAAAAAGAAAAAGAAGATGCAACGAAGACGTTGGTAGCGCCTCGGACGGTAAAAAAGAGCCAAACAACGAAAAGTGAAATGCCATCGCCGCCGCCGACGACGACGGGAGAGACGAAGAAGAAAACTGCGACGAATGGGACAACGATAGAAGAAAACGACGAGGCGACGAATACAAAGGCAACAAAAAAGAAGATTAATCCGGGACGATACCCGGGCGAATACTGTCAATACTGCGGCGAACACGAACACATGGTGCACGTGAAATACGCGAGCCAAGTTTTAGGGGAAGGTAAGTTGGTGTGTTACGGGTGCCTTGCGGAGGAGAAGAAAGAGTTAGAGAGAAAGCAGAAAGTGATGACGAATGCAAAGAAAAGGGAAAAAAATAGGCAAGCGAAGATGAAAATGAAAGCAGCGATGCTATCGACTCCGACGGGGACCACGGTGACTTCGACGAGTAATTTACCGTCTTTGCCTCTGTCTTCGCCCCCGTCGATGATAGAGTCGCCGGCGGTACCGAACGACGCCATCACGGCGCCGCAGCAACAACCATCGCCAGTTTCTGTCGCTGTCGTCGTCGATGGCGAGACGGCGCGAGTCAATACCGTCATTCATAACATCGCTACTCCTATTGCTACTACAGAACACATCGAAGCTATTCACGACGTGGTTTGCGACCTTTGCGGCAAGAACACTTTTAGAACTGCCGCAGAATTAAAAGTCCACAAAATGAAATGGTGCATTGCAAAGAATAGTGCGGTAATGGCTAGTACATTACCGATTGAAAGAAAAGCTAAGCCAACAATTTCTTTGCCTTCGCCAACGGCTTCGCCTTCGCCAACGCCAACGCCAACGCCATCGCCATCGCCAACGTTCGAAAATGAAGACGCACAAGACAGCGGCAAAGGTAAATCTAATGTCACGAACCCCAGAATCCTACCAATCGCGGAAGTTTTACACAAGGCAAAATATGGGTTTCCAGTCACGAAGATTGCGTCGTCGAGTAATCTATCCTTTCACGTCGTCATTAACGACAGCATTGATGATAACAATAATAATGCTGCCGCGCTCGCTCTTCCTCGAAAATTAAACAAAGAAGAGTTGGTCGAAGAGCAGCAGAATAATCATCGTAGTGATAATAAGCGTCCCTCGGGCCCGTCGATGAAGAAAGAGTTCAAGAAAAATGTGTGGAGGACGGATCGGAAAACGTGATGGGTCGTCATAGCATAGGATACAAGAACGAACGATAACAAAAAAAGCAGCAGCGCACTAGATTTACTGTAATCGATTGTAATAATATTCAAAACGCGCGCGGCGCGAAAAGCACGCAGAAAGCACGTAATTAATCATTCTCGGAATCTGGATGTTGCACGCTGCTCAACCCGCTCCTTGGCGTCGTTGGTAAACTCATAGGCGTTTCATTCCCGTGCGTCGTTGCGTTTGTGGCGTTATCTTCCGTCATCCCAGATTGACTATACGTTGACCCGGGCCCGCCAGTCGATAACGTCCTGTGCGGTGGCAAATTCATCCTTCCAAGGCCGCTAGGAATATCTAAACTCTTTCTCTGCGACCCAGACTCTGACGTCGGCTCTTCTTTGTCCTTTTCTTTTTTCGTGAAGCTACTTTTGTTACTGCTATTCTCTTTACTGTGCGCCGCGTACGCGCCTCGTTGCCAACTCGTGATGAAATCCCCTCGATTCGCGTGATGTCCGCCTCCTCGACTCCCCATCCCATCACTCGCATCCCTCGTGCTCGTCCCGCTTCTCGCACTTCTCGGACTGGAACTCAAATACGCCGCCCTTGCCGAATATGTCGACGAATATCCATCTTCACTTTGTTCCGAATCACTCGTCGCTGCGAAATTCCCACCTTGTAACCGATTCAATTTACGTTCCAACAGAACGTTTTGTTGCAACAACTTTTGTATCTGCGCTTGGAGCTTGTTGACGATATTCTCCTCCTCGGTTTCCAAAGAGTGTTCGATGGCGACTTTTTCTCTTCTCAGTTTTTCTCCTTCGTCGTGTAGGCTTTGGATTTTTGTCCTCAATCGTTCTCGTTCTTTTGCGAGCGTCTTTTTATCCCGCGCGAGTTGATCCACTTGTCTTTGCAGTTTGTTCCCGACAAACTCCGTTTCGCTTTCCAACTGTCTCTCCAAATCGACTTTTTGTTTCATCACTTCGTCGAGCTTCTTTTGCAGCGCGTTCGATATGTGTTCCTCTTCCGCGTCTATTTGGAGCATCAGATTCTTCTTCTCCAGAGACATCGTCTCGATCCGGCGCATCAGCGCGTTCGTGATGTGCTCCTCCTCCTTCTCCATCTCCGACACGAGAGAGGCACTCTTCGCTTTTATCGACGCGTTTTCCTCGACCAACTGCGCGTTCTTTTGCTTCTCCTTTTCCAGCTCACTCTCGAGCTTATCCAACGCCGCTTTCAGCTCTGCGACGTCAACCATGATTTTCTGTTGATTTTCGATGATGATGATGATGATGACGAGGACGCAGAGCACAAATTCGAGAGTTCGACACAACAAAAGAGTCTCTTCTTCTTTGGTGTTGTTGTTGCGCTTTTTTTGTCTCTTTGTCCGACGCGCGCGAGAAGAGCACAAAGACGACGACGACGACGATGTTTTCGTCTCTTCTTCTTCGTCGTCGTCGTCTCGTAAAAGGTTTTGGGTGCGGACAAAGACAGAGAGGACGTCCGGACAAAGAGACGACAAAACACTAACGGAATTTGTGTGGGAATTTCGGATCCAAAGAAGAGAGAGGGACAAAAGAGGACACACGAAATATCTACTACAAATGAAGTAAATCTTTCAAAGGGGCAAAATAGTGCGGGAGTACGTAGGAGTACGCGAAAAGGGCACGAGCGAGAACAAAAATACGTCGAATCAAAATCTGTATTGAAGAACACAACTACATCCACACGCGCGTGGTTTTTTATTACGGCTGACGACGGCTCGAAGATCTGTTTTGAGAGGGCTGGTCTTGCGCGACGAACGCTTGTAAACCCATCGCTAGAAGAGGTGCGAGGTCTTGAGCAACGTGCATCGACGGTCGTTGTTGTTGTTGTTGTTGTTGTCGAGGCGGCAAGGAGGAAGAGCCTAACACCTCGCTCCTTCCTTCGCTGATTGCATCGCTATCTTCCGCAAACACGGTCGTTCCTCTCGTATTCCTCATCGTATTCTCAAAAACATTCAACATCGGCTTTATTGCCGCTCCGAACGGCGTGCCTAGAACTTCGCTCGGTAAACGCAGGATGTGTTCGGGAATCTTCTTCCCGACTAAAAATTCGCAACACTCGTCGGAAAAGTTGTTGCAGTTGTGTTCTAATAAACTATACGTGCCGACGTTAAATCGCGAATGGACTTCATCTAGAAAAGTTTGGAACAAAGCTTCGTCGACCTGCGTTTCTCCCATGCGAATAATCTCTTTCGGCGTGCCAAATTGTGTCTGTTTCGGTATCCCCACTTGCATCCCGTGGCCAAACCAGTACTCTTTCCCGTGGACGTGGATTGACGTGTGCCACACGCCATCTATTTCCTTATCCAAGAGGCGTTGGAGCACGAGTTGTTTGGACAAAGTGGATGCTAAGCCGCCGCTGCAAAGAAAGAAAACGAAACGTCGCCAAGTCGTCAGTAAACAATGATAAGACATGTAGAAACTCTTACGACGACTCTATACTTTTAACTTTGAAGAGAGGTAAAAAGAAACGACAACAAGAACAACATCAACAACAAAAAAGGAGCGTTACCTCAAGTCGTACACGAACAGTTCGACCGCGTGCGAGGAGGGGGAGGAGGAGGACGATGTCATGAGTGCGTCGCGCGCTCTTCAAGTTTTGACGAAAAAAGAATCGAAGCTTCTTTTCCATTCTTCTTTTTCTACACCTTAAATTTACTACTGTGTATTAAAAAGTGGACTCACTTGGTGTTGTGTGTCTCCTACGACCCACTGTAGTACCTGTTCCGTGACAACGAACTTCGTGTTCTAATGCGAGACGTAATCGCTGTAACGACTCGGTTTGAGTCTCTCGCGAGTACATATTTGGTCCCAATCCGCGACACCTGGGGCTAACTCTTCCAAGGCTTGCGCGAAGGAGGCGGCGGACCAGACGTTTTTCTTACCGATGTTTGCGTACTTGACGACGTTCCAAAACACCCTCGGCGAAGCCATGGCCATTCTTTCGGGAGCTAAATTGACGCGATCTCGTTCGTTTTCAGCCACTATTTTGAGAAGCGCGACTAAGAATGGTTTTGGGATTTGCGGGAAGACGTCTTGGAGTTGTGATTTTTGGTGTTGCGTTTTCAACGCGAGCTCTTTGGCGATTGTGTAAATGGCCATGAGACGACCGGCTGGGTCGTTCGGTAACGGTTGAATCTTATATTGAGCGTTCAAAACTGCGGCAACTTTTTGTCGGCCCTGCGTCTCAATCATTCGTTCATCGACGGCGTTGCGTAACTCGTTGCGCAATTCAGTAGTCGCGCCACCTTGCGTCGCTCGGAGAAGAACAGCAGCAGATTGTGCCATACCTTCACGCTGGCGCGCAAGGAAATCATCGCCATCTCTACCATCCGGGTCATCGAGCATGCGAGCGGAGGCTATCTCGGAATCGGGCAAGATGGCATTAAGTTTCCGTCGAAGCTTTGCGTCTGCGACGTCGTCGCGAACATCGTTGTTTTTCTGTTGCTTGCGCTTTTTGCCGTTGTTTGCGGCGGTTGCTGCGGGTTCTGGCGGAGGAACGTCATCGGGGACTCTGGTCGTTCCTTCTTCTTGTACTTGTTCGTTTTCTTCAGCTTTCTTTTCCTTTAACGATGCTTCGGTTTCCAAGCTCACATAGTCCCGGTTTCGTACGCCGAGTAAGCCTATGGTGCACGTTTCCGGTAAATCTTCGCAACTTCGCACCGGAAAGCCGCAATGGATGATTGGTTTTTCCTCGGGTCGGATGCCAGTCGACTCCATGCACATGTGTTGAAGCTCCGCAACTGTCGTATTTTCTCTGTTTGGAAGTTTCAACTCGTAGATGCGATTGGGTGGGCATTTCACGCGTACTCTCCATTCATTTGCATCGGTATTAGCACCTGTTTCTCGTTGAGTTTGTGTCGTCGACGCGAACCCCAATTTCTTCTCTGAAAAGAGGTACTCCTCGTACGATTTCGCTTTTGCATCTTCCTCGATATCCACCAGCGCCAATTTCTCCAAAACACGTCTCCCCGATCGATTTACTTCTTCCATGAGACTGTTCTCCATCTTCTCCGCCGACTCTTTGTTACCTTCGTTGTTTTCGTCGGGAGAGCGCTTTTCCTTTTCCTTCTTCTCCCAATTTATAAACGCCGCTCTTGCTTCGAGCATCGTTTCTTCCGCCGTGCCTCGCGCGACGAGCACTTCCACGTGCACGATGCTTTGCTGTCCCATTCGATGCGCTCGAGAAATCACTTGCTCTTCTAAACTCACATTTTCTAAAGGTTCCATCAAAAAGACGTAATTGACGAAGGAAAGATCCAAACCTTCCGCAGCGGATCGATCTAATAACAAAACCGGGCAGTCCGGATCGTCTCTAAATTGCGACAACGCGGCATCCTTTTGCTCACGACTGTACCCTTGCCTGGAAAGCGATTGAAGCGGTACTCGACCTTCTGTTAAACACACGTCGACGACATGTAAATGAGTCCTAAACGAGCTAAAGACTACAATCTTTGGCAACTTTTTCGTCGTGTCAAAAGACGCATCCACCTCACGTCTGAGGATGGGCAACTCGATTATTCCTTTCGATCTAATGTCTGTTCTGTATCCATATCTCAAATAGGGAACTTGGTTCGCTAAGTGCTCCAAGTCCACCTCGCTGAAGTTTGCTCGATTGGCGTGAACTTCCACCAGTTGATTTCTGATTACTCTTTCCTTAGCTTCGATGCTTTCCAACTGTGTCTTTGTGACCGCGACGTTTAACTCGCGCAAACGGCCGAGCAAAAAGTCAGCCTTGGAGCTCTCGTGTGAAGAGCGCTCGTCGTTAAAGTTTACCATCCAACCTCTTTGCACGTAAGAGCATTGTAACTCGATGAGATCTTGGGGTACGGGCTGACGGGGCATCGGGTTGTCCTCTCGAGGTGTCGCCTCTTGCATTTTGTACGGAATTCCACATTTCGCGCATCCACGCGGTGCTGGACGCTGAATTCCATCATCATCATCATCATCACTGTTTGTCATAATAGCGCCCTTAGTTTGCACACACTCGACGCACAAAACGTGCGCGCACGGTGTGACCATTGGTAAATACGCTAAAATGCCACAAACATCGCACACAAACTCGTACCGTGTCATCGCTGGAATCACGCGATTAATCATACCTTGAATTTTCATGGCATCCGTCATATTCAGCTTAGCTTTCAAATGCGAGGATAAATCTTGTTCAGCTTCATCTATTTCGTCGTTCGAATACGTCAACGGCATGTCACCGATGACGCACGCCGCTTCGCGCAAGTTCACCACCGTTTGTCTCGCTTCTTTCGCGTTCTTTGAGTTGAACAAACTTTGTTCGTGATTTGGATCGAACCAATCCGCGAGTAACATCGATCTTTGCACGTGCGAAACCATTCGGTTGTATGATAAAGCGTGCTGTTTCGTAAAAGGCACAGAATGTGTAATTTTACGAACCGGAGGTAATCGTATGTGCGATTTACACGTTCGAATCATTATGCGCTGTAAAAGCTCGAGTAAAATTCGCGCCGCTTCTGATCGCGCATAAATTGTCGCGATAGCTTTTTCCGCGTTTTCTTTCTTCTTCTTGTTGTTGCTATTCGTGCTCCTTTGCTCGAGAGGCCTCGAGACTAACGTGGAAAAAAGTCTCGCGTTGGCGTCAAAAGGCGCTTGCTTAAGAAAGCCAAGCAAAGGCTGCAAGTGTGTTACGGTTGCGCCACGAAAAGTCGCAGGCGTTGGCGTCCCAGTCATGAGCCATTTTGAGTGACTTTTCAAGTTTGTAATGACGTGAAATCTGTTCGATAACGCCAAAGATGCACCGATTTGATGGCCTTCGTCTAAAACGATGCGATTGAAATGGAACTGAAAAAGCACAGAATTCTTGTTTCCAAACTGAGAGGAAAGCACGGATAATGGTAAGATGATGATATCATTTCTCGCGAGTATCTTCAACTGGCACTCTGACATCTTTCCATTCGTTGTCAAGTTCTTTGCTGTTTCTATGTCACATTTGCAAATGTCACTGAGTCTTTTTACGTACGAGCCTAAACCGTAATAATTATTCCGCTCGGCTTTTCTTTCTGACTCGCGCGATTGGTTATGCACGACGCTAATTCTAGGAATACCGTCTTGGCGCCTTCGACCGCCACAACAATAGGCAATTTGCTCGAGCCAATGTGCAATGAGCGGCGGCGGTACGATAATCAACGTTGTTTTCGTGAGATAAATTCGCTTGCCACCGATAATCGTTGGATTGTCTAACTTTTGCAACTGCGGCACTTTAAAGCCGCTCTCTTCTCTTTCGATTTCGCGCCAAGCGTCATGAAGTGCGCGCTTATCGAGCACGAGAATATCGCCCGATTCTCTTTCATCCTTGGATTCTCCTTCTACTTTTTGTTGTGCCGCGTGCAAAGATGGTGGACCAAACGCATAGCCAGACTGCGATTTTGAACTCGCTTGTCGAATAATGTTGAACGCGTCTAAAACCATCGGTTGATCGTCGTTTCTTCGAAATGGCGGGATAACGAGATGCTTCCTCTCAGATATTTCGTTTCCGTTGCTTAAGATGAGATCAATCGCATCGCGCGTTGGTTCTTTGCCACTTCTCGCGTGGGAGAGTTTGAACGATGAAATAAAAAATCGCGTGTTTCGTTTCAAGCTTTCCCTGCTGTCATCGTTGGCGATATCTTTTGTAATCTTGTTCTCGTTGCGGTAATAATACCCTGGCGGCGAGTCCCACTTCGAAACGTCTTCTTTGAAATATAAATCTTCGTAGTTTTTACCTCGACCGGATTTATTTTCGTTGCTCGCGTACGAGGCCAGCGTCGGCAATGGCCCGACGAGCATACCTTTCTTTTCGAGTTTGGCGTAGAGTCCTAGGGGTGTCGACGCGCTACTACGACGTGAACGGCGTAAATTTGACGTCGGTGTTTTTGAAGCTACTTGACTATTCCGCCTTGTCTTCTCTCGTTGATTCTTGTTCTTTGGTCCAGATGATGGATAATCTTCGTTCTCTTCTTCTATTTCTTCTTCTATTTCTTCTTCTTCTTCTTCTTCGAACACCGGTTCGTCTATGTAATACGGCATTTTTTCTTCCATGGTTTCTTTCTCCGGATGTTCATATTTCATTGTCAAGCCTTTCGGTGGTGGCGCGTAGCTCCCTCGAGTCGCTAATATCAATGCACACACCGTGACGGTTTTACCTAAACCTGGTTCGTCACACAAAGCGCCGCCGCAAGAATCGCTAAAATAGTTTGGCGGTGTTCTCGAAAGTATCCCCGTGCTCGTTTGCATATAAAACGGAAGCGCCTCGTTTTCATCGTCATCATTATCGCTATCTCTTCCGCCTTCTTCCTCGCTCTTCGAAGAAGAAGAAGAAGAAGACATCGACGACGACGAAGAGTAGGCAAACAATTCCACCCACCCTGGTTCCAAAACCACCCCTAACGAATCCCTCCTCTCTCGCATTCTCATCCACGCCAACGCCGCTCTTTGATGCGGATGTAGCGTCAATTTCAATCCGGGAGACGTCTGGTCCATCACCGCTCGAAACCCTTTCGAAACGCACTGTAGACGTCCAGCTGATTTCGCGTCTAGATTCTTCACCACCCGTTCCAACGCCAGCGCCGGTAAATCTCCCGGGCAGGGAAACCTCGCGTCCTGTCGATCGATCGTCGGTATTTTCGAATCTCTCTGCAATTCCGGTCGAAGCTTTTCCAGTTGCGATTTGAGCGTGTCCTTTTCTCCAGTCCCTCGGTGCATTTGGCATCCGACGACTCCGCAGAAGCTTCTGTTTTCTTGCGCCTCGTCCTTATTCGTGTTCGTATCCTCTCCTTCTTCTTTTCTCTTCTTCTGCCTTCTTCTTTTCTTTGCTTCCTCGTGCGCCTGATGCGCGTGCATCAGCGCGAACTTCAACGATTCCGGAAACGTGCGCAAAGCGTTATCTTTTTCGTCTCTCTCGTCTTCTCCGCTGTCGTCGTCGTCGTCGTCGTCGTTTTCAATCAACATCTCAGAAACGGCGACGGGTTTGGACGATGACGCCGAGACGACCACGCGTCGCGGGAGCTGTACGCGCACCTCCGCGATCGTCTCCTCCAAACCCGCTTTTTCGTTTTGCTTCGTCGGCCGAATCGTTGTCGTTTCCTTCCCGTCGTCGTCATCGTCTGAATCCTCGTCTGAGTCGTCATCGCGCGTCGTTGTCGTCGTCGTCTTTGTAGTTGTTGTTTGGCGACGATGCTGCTGCTGCTGCTGATGTTCCAACAAAGCGACGCGCACGTCCACCACGCCCGCGCGGAGCAAGCACGAGAGATGCCGCTCGACCGTCTCGTCCACGAAGTCCCACTCGTTCCGCTCGTATCCTTTTCTGCTCAATTTCCGTCCCTTCTTCTTCTTCTTCTTCTTCTTCTTCTTCTTCTTCCCAACGCCGTCGTCGTCCTCCTCCTCCTCCGAATCGTCGTCGGCGTCGCGATGAATTCGACGACGAATTCGCACGCGCACGAGGAACGCCCCAGAGACGACCACCACCGCGATTTTTTTCGAGCAGCGACGACTACTCGTCGTCGTCGTCGTGTGAAGACGACGACGACGACGATCTTTGTCTTCTTCTTCTTCTTCTTGGTCTTTCATCCTCGTCGTCGCGGTGGTCGAAGAGAGAGCGCTTTTCTTTTCCACAGGCAACAACACACAAACAACAACAACAACAACAAAAAAAGCGCAGCAGCAGCGCGTTCAATGAGAAGATTCTTTTTTGTCGAGACAAAGACTTTCAACAAAGTCGTTTCTTCTTCTTTGTTGTTGTTGTTGTTGTTGTGTATCTACTATGTATGTATCGAAAGGTATTTAAAAAGGACACGAGGTCAAAGCGGTAGTAGTATTAGGTAAAAATATGTATACCTTTTTGTACATAATAATTTGCCTCAAAGCTCAGAGTAGTTTAGGCTTTCTTTATTATCTATAGATAGGGTTTCATAAAAAGTAAAAAATTTTTGCACACAAAAGTGTGTTGTTTGTGTT
>CEPW01046287.1_pt1 | contig 10840 bp, 13 predicted proteins | sample 356211 | NCBI WGS metagenome assembly CEPW01 (sample SAMEA2620021, study PRJEB7988) | marine metagenome | biome: marine biome (ENVO:00000447); feature: deep chlorophyll maximum layer (ENVO:xxxxxxxx); material: "saline water (ENVO:00002010), including plankton (ENVO:xxxxxxxx)" | depth 25 m
GGTTAAGTTGCTTCCTCAGTGGCTTCCTCCTGTTGCCTGGTATTTTGGTGGATCTGTCGATATGAATGTTTTTTGTTCAACTGAAGACGTTTATTTTTTGAAAGAAAATAATATTAATATTTGTTTTGACCTGTGCCATTATTTTATGGGACTTTCTGCCAATTTAGTTTCGGAAACTAATTTTTATGATCTTCTGAGTCTAGCAAAACATCTTCACATTGCCGATTCTATTGGAGTAGATGGTGAAGGAATACAAATAGGTCAAGGTGATTCGAGAAATAGAAAATTTATATCTGAGGGATTATCTACTGATAATATTAAAGTTCTTGAGGTTTGGCAGGGACATTTAAATAATTTTGATGGATTTTATAATTCAATATCAAAATCTTTAAATTTTTTAAGTTGAGTTAAATTGTGAATGGTATAAACAATGAAATTTCTTGATTTGAATGGACAGTGGAATGAAATAAAAGAAGATGTTTATAAAAACTTAGATTCTTTTTTTGAAAGTTCTGCTTATGTGATGGGACCATATTTGGAAAAATTTGAAAACAACTTTTCCAAATGGTCTGGCAGAAAGTATTCTGTGGGAGTATCTAATGGAACAGACGGATTGAAACTTGCTATCCAAGCATTTGAATTTTATGATACTACAACTGACGTTATTCTTCCTGCTAATGGATATATTGCTGATGTTCTTGCAATAGAATCTCAAATTAAAGGTAATTACAATATTTCTTTAGTTGATCACGATGACTATTTTCAAATTGATTTGAATTTATTGGTTGATCATTTGGATAATACACGTCATCTTTATGATAACTGTATTATTCTTCCCATTCACATGTATGGGCATCCAACCAATATGAAGAGGTTATATGAGATCTCACAAAAATATAATTGTAAAATTATAGAAGATGCATCTCATTCTCATGGTGCAGTCACGAATGGTGAGATGATTGGTAAGTATGCTGATATGACTGTATATTCTTTGTATCCTGGAAAAAATCTTGGTGCTATTGGAGATGCTGGAATAGTTACGACTGATAGTGATGTTTATAACCAAAGACTCAAGTCTCTTAGAAACTATGGATCATCAAAGAAATATCACTATGATGATATGGGATGGAATCATAGAATGGATCCTATTCAAGCATTGTTCTTAGATGAAAAACTAAAAAGACTTGATGGGTGGAATAATAAAAAACAGAAGGTTGTAGAAAAGTACAATAGTCTTTTGGATGGTGTAGTTGAAACACCAAAGGTAGACTCTCACGTTAATTTGCATGTTTATCATATCTACTGTATAATAGTAGACGATAGGAAAAAACTACAAGAATTTTTAGCATCTAAAAATATTCCAACAATAATTCATTGGCCAATTCCTATCGCAAAATCAAAACCGTTCTGTTATCTTGACGGCAAATTTGACACTACAAAGACTGATATAAATTCTAATAGGATACTGAGTTTACCGATGCATCAGTATTTGAATGATTCTGAAATCGAATATGTTTGTAATAGCATCAAAACTTTTTATGGTGGTTAGTTATGAAGTTTTTAGTTACGGGTGGTAGGGGATTTATAGGAAGTCATTTTGTTGAATTTTGTTTGTCGAAAGGTCACAAGGTAATAGATATTGATAAAATGACATATGCTTCTAATCAAGAATTGCCATGGGATAATCATGAAAATTATACCTTGGTAAAAGAAGATATTGGAAATCTAACTCACCTTCCTTTATGTGATATCATTGTTAACTTTGCCGCCGAGAGTCATGTAGATAACTCTATTAATGAACCTGATGTATTTGCCCAATCAAATATTCTTGGTACTCAGAATATTTTAAATCTTCTGAGAGGGAAGGTTTACGAAAGACCTTTGTTTGTACACATAAGCACGGATGAAGTTTATGGAGACATATCCGAAGGAGATATGCTCGAAACATCTATCCTAAATCCATCTAATCCATATTCTGCATCAAAAGCTGCTGTAGAAATGATTTTATTTTCATATGGAAGAACATATGGCATAGACTATCAGATTTGTAGAAGTTCTAATAACTATGGTCCAAGACAATATCCAGAAAAGTTAATTCCAAAAATTATTGAATGTCTCAATGAAGATAAACCCATTCCTCTCCATGGTGATGGATCTTATGTAAGAGATTGGACTTATGTAAAAGATAATGTTGAAGGTGTTTATAAAGTATGTTTTGCAGAAACTAAAAATCAAATTTGGAACATATCTGCAAACAACTGTTTAACCAATAATGAGATTGTAAAATCAGTATCGGAATGGACAGGAAAATCCCCAAACATAAAATATGTTGAAAATAGAATGGGTCAAGATGTGAGATATTCTATTTCATCGGAAAAAATTAGATCGCAACTTGGATGGAAACCAACTCATAATACTCTTTATAATTTTCTTTAAGAACAATGACTAATTTTATTTTAGATAAATTTTCTAATGAGGGTGATATATTAAATTCTCTAAATGAAAATGGCATCTGCTTAATAAAAAATTTTTTTTCTGAAGAAGATGTTTATAAATTACAATCTCAGTTAAATCGTCTTTATGATATCATAAATGATGAATGCCATGGATATTTTTATTCAACCAATAATATTGATATATCCTCAAATAAAAATTATTTGTCGGGAAAAGCAATGCGTATTTTCCCTCAGTATTATGGAAATGTTTCTCAAATAATTGAAATGTTTGTTAGAAATAATTTGTTGAATCGTGTTCTTGATAAGCACTTCTCTCCTAATTGCCAAAGATTTTTGCAAACATTTTCTACAAGAGAGACAAAGGTTGTGTATGATGATAATCTTCCGAGAAATTCTCATATGCATATAGATCCATTTGAATCATTAAAATTTGCTACCTTTTTTCAAAAGACGACGAAAGAAAACGGAGCACTAAGAGTAATTCCTGGTTCTTTTAAAGAAGGATCTATTATTAGAAAAGAATTTATTTCAAACAATAAAGGGAAGGGTCAGGATGGAGGTGATCCTCATAGAATGGATGAATTTCCAAATAATATGGTTTCTTTTAATGAACAAGATCAAGTATACATAGATTGTGATATTGGTGATCTTGTTATTTTAAATACCGACAATTATCATTCTGGAGGAACTTTATTGGAAGATTCTTTTAGACAAGCAATTTACGTACACAACAGACCTTAAAATGAAAGATTTATTTAAACATGAGCAAGAAAAATACAATGTAGTTCATAAGTATCACGGTATTTCTGAAAATCAATCTGGATATGGCAGACAACTAAATGAGTTAAAAACTTTAAATAGAAAATTTAATAATTATTGGAATAGTTTTATTGATAAAAAATATAGTTTTTTGGAAGTTGGTTTAGGTGCTGGAGAGAATATTAGATATTTGGATTCATTAAATCTTGATTATTGTGGGATTGATATTTCTGATTTTTCAGTAGATGAGTTATCAGAACTGGGATTAAATGTTAAACATATGTCATGTCATCAAATGAGTTTTGATGACAATTCTTTTGATGTTGTTCAGCATCTAGATGGTATGGAACATATTCCTGTAGAATGGGAAGAGAAATGTTTGTCGGAAGAAGTACGAGTTTCTAAGAAATACATTTTATATGCCAATGCAATGGGTAACGCATATCTAGACAGCATATCAAAATCATCTGGATATGATGAGGTCCACATAAATATCAAAAATGAATCTGAATGGGATTCATTTTATGAGGATAATTCGAGCAAATATAACTATAAAATCCTCCATAAAGAAATACACTCAAATACATATTACATCATTCTTGAGAAACTATGAGTAAAACTGAAGTAACAAAAAAATCTTGGTCTAGTTTTGAATCATCTAACCAAGCAGAAAATTATTTAAAGACTTATCCAAATCAATCTGCATATAAAATTTTAGAATTTCTTGGTAAAGATGTAACTAAAATTATTGATGTTGGATGTGGAAATGCTCAATTGTATCCAATCTTTAAAGGGCAAAATTCTGATATTGTTTATACAGGGCTAGATTTTTCCGAACCATTAATTAATGCTGCCCAAAAAACAATTTCTTCAGATCAAAATGCTAAAATAATTACTGGAGATATGAATGAATATCTTTTAAAAACTGATGATAGATATGACTTGTCTATTCTATCTCATGTTGTAGAATGTTCTGAATCTCCAGATTTATTATTGGGTAAATTATCTACTATTTCAAAGTATATTGCTATTCGTTGGTTTAATCCTCCAAGATTTGAGTATGATTTTTGTGAAATAAGAACATCACCTACACCCGCTGCTGGAATTAATCCTTATATACGAAGGGAAATGTCAACTGATTATTATTTGTATCTTTTGAATAAACATAATCTGAAAATAATTCATGAATTCAGATCAACTGATCTCTTACATATTCTGACATCAAAATAAAATGGCTTGTATTATTAAATTTCCTGGAAAAACTAAAGGTGTAGTATCTTTCACTACGCAAGAGCAAAAACATTTTTCATCTTTAGATTTTTTAAAAGAGAAATGGGTTGTTGGTTTGCATCATAATTGGCAACCTGGGCGTCATGATCCTAGATTTGATTTTAATTTCACCGGAAAGGATGATATGGCGACACCAAATGCTCCATTGATAGATATGGATGCATGTAATTTTGTCTCAGAGCATTTTTTTCCAACAGATAATGATAAACACTGGGACATTTTGTATGTGACCAGATCTGTTGAATTTAAGAGACTTGATGCTTTTTTTAAAATTATTAGAGATCTTTATGATAGAGGATATCATTACCGAGTTCTATTGATTGTCTGTATGTGTCCGGATATGGAAACAACTTCATCAAGAATTCCTAAGTATCCTCTTGAAGTATATCAAGAAATGTTCTCTCATGATGAAAGGGAAAAATTCAATTTCTTAGAAATGAATCACAACTATCCCTTTACTTTTGATCACAAAACATTATCAGTATTTTATAAAAATTCTAAAATTTTTCTGCATACTGCAAACCAAGAATTTAGATGTAGAGTAGCTGCACAAGCTCATGCTTGTGCAATGCCCTTAGTTTCATATCCATGTCAATCTACTCTTCTTCCACGTCACTTGAGAAAACCACCAGTCAATTATATTTCTAGATCAGATTCTGAAATAGTTGATAATCTTATCAAATGTTTATCGGATTATGAAAATAATAAAAATGGTTTGGAATTAAAAGAAGTATCAGATTATTTTCAAGATGTTAATACTAACAATAGATTGGAAAATTATTTGAAAGATTTTTTTAAATCTAAAGGATTGGAATTTGACTCTGATGATGGGTTTAATTTTAAAAATCTTGATAGAAGGATGGGAAGGCATCATGGAATAAGTTTGGGATCAAATAAAGTTGATCTTTCACTTCAAGAATTTTGTAATATATTAATGAGTGATATAGAGTATGATTCTGATGTTGAAGACTTGGAAATTTATTTGACAGAAAAATATTATGATTCAAATTAAAAAAGACAAAGAACGTGGAGATCTTATTCCAATTTATCCATTAGAATTTGGATTGAATCCAATCAAACGGGTAATGATTTTTAGGAATGTTCCAGAAGGTTCTTCTAGAGGAAATCATGGACATAGGAGAGAGAAACAACTTTTCTATGTTACTCAAGGAAGTATTTCTATAAAAGTAGAGACTAGTGAAGGGATAGATGAAAGGATATTAAATTCAAATGATTATATTAATATTCTTCCATTTTCTTGGACTAACTTTACTTTCTTGGAAAAAAATACTGAGTTAATTGTATTTGGAACTGAAGAATATAATGAGGATGAATACATAAGAAACTATGATGAATTTAAATCTTTAATTAAATGAAAAAATTATCTGAATTATTAGAATATAAAAAATGTGCTGTTATTAGCAATTCTCCATTGCTCTTAGAAAAAAACTATGGTGAATTAATTGATAGTTATGATGTTGTTTTTAGATGTAATAGAACTCAAATTGACGAATATGAAAAACATACAGGAACAAAGACTGATATTAGAATAATTAACATTCATGTTTCTAAAATGATAATAGATCCTATTGGATGTAGTAAAGATTCTCATTATCTGCAAACTTTTTCTGAATGGACCAATAAACAAGTTCAAAATTGTATAGATGATGAGGTGATAATTTTAAAGGATGCGAATATGATTTCTGAAAATAGTGTCAAAGATAAACTTAATAATAATGAAGTTTATGATATGAGACAATTCATACCATATCTTCAATTTGATAATGGCAAATCTTTTAGTGCTGGGGGATATGCAATTTTTTTGGCATCAAAATTATTTGAATCTGTCGATTGTTTTTGTTTTGATTTCTTTAAAACAAAAGCAGATCATTATTTTGAAAAGGTTAGTAATTGGAGAGGATATGAATCTCATGATTTTTCTGCGGAAGAGCAATATTTACAATCTCTAGAAAACGTTAATTTTATTAATTGAAATGAAAACAGCAGCAATTATTTTAGCTAGAGGGGGTTCTAGGGGAGTTCCCAAAAAGAACACAATAGATTTTTGTGGAAAACCATTACTTTCATGGACAATAGAACAATGCCTTGATTCTGGAATTGATCACTCCGATATTTTTGTAAGTTCTGACTCTCAAGAAATATTAAATATTGGTCAAGAATATGGAGTAGGTAGTATTTTGAGAACAAAGGAAGTTTCTGATGACAGTGCAACTTCTGAAATTTCATGGATTTATTCTATAGATTACTTAAAGAGTAAAGGTTTGGAATATGATTGGATATTTGCTCCTCAAGTTACTTCTCCAGTAAGAGAACCATCTGATATTGTAAATGGATTATTAATGGCAGAAAGTGGTGAGTATGATTCTTTATTCTCCGCTCAAGCAACAGATCAATGTCCTTTGTGGAAAAGGGATGTAAATGGGTTGAATAGTATTGGATATGATTGGAAGAATAGAAAGAGGCGACAAGATAATGATATTCAATATATCGAGAATGGATCTTTCTATATGTTTAGGCCAAATTCTATCAAAAAATATAATAATAGAATGCATGGAAACATTGGGATTGTTGAAATGGACAAATGGAAATCTTTTGACATAGATTCAATTGAAGATTTAAAATTATGCTCTCTGGTGATGAGGGAGTATCTGTTGCAAAAATAATATCCTTACTGTAGAATAGTAAAATCTAAGTACAGATGTATAAACAAGTTGAGAAAAGTATAGTGGAAAACAAATTAAAAATTTACAGATGCAATCTTCCTCAACATCATGATGTCTTTTTAGAAATGGTGGACATTTGGGAAGAAAGGGGATTTGTTGAAACTGAGTATGTTGAGGGACATGTTCATTGGGCAGATAAAGAAAAAACATTTTTGCTCTGGCACTGGCCAAGAGTTGATGAACCATGGAAGCAAGTTCCTCCTTTCCGAGTTGGATTGTTTGGTAATGTAGTTCCAGACCATCCACAATGTAAACCCTGGACATTTTTTGCTAGAAGTCCTAGACGATTGGATAAAATTGCTAAATCTGATTTGCCTTCTTATGATGAGAGAAGTATCACTTCAATTTTTATGGGAAAGGTTGAAAATCAAATCCAAGCAGCAGGTAGAAATAATTATGATTGGAGCAATGGTATAGAAGACTTTTATATGAGTCAAGGTTCTCCCGGTTCATACAAATATACTAAAGAACAATATCTTGAAAGATTATCTCAAGCAAAATTTGGTCTCACACTTCCTGGATATGGACCCAAGTGTAATAGAGATATTGAACTTATGGGTGTAGGTACTGTGCCTATCGTTGCTCCTGGATGTGATGTTGATCGTTATCATGAACCATGGATTGAAAACGTTCACTACATAAGAGTAGAAAGACCAGAAGACATTCAAGATAAAGTTTCTTCTATTAGTAAATCTCAATGGAAAGAAATGCATTATGAGTGTAAAATGTGGTATGATAGAAATTCATCACCTGAGGGATCTTTTAATCTTACTAAAACATTGATTGAAAAATACAAATGAAATATGTAACTTACTTGAATTCTGGATGTATTGACATCTGTGAAAATATGTTGATTTCTGCTGAAAGGGCAGGAATTAATATGGATGATTTTTTTGTTGCTTGTCTAGATGATAAAGCATATCAAAAATTTTCATATCTCAAAAATGCATTTAAATATGCCGATGAAGAACTAACTGAATATCAAGATTGGACATTTGATGCCGACAGTGGATTCCGAAAGATTCATTATTATAAGTGGCCAATTATTCAAAAGGTTTATGAAGAACACAAAGAACTTTGTTGGGTTGATACTGATATCGTATTCTTAAGGGATCCTAGTGAGTATCTTTCTGGACATAAAACCTTTAGAGCACAAAATGATTCTCCCGGTCACAGAGCTTGTGGTGGGTTTTTAGTTTTTAATGACTCTGATATTACAGAATCATTAATTGATGATATGGCATCCAATACTACTGAAGATGACCAAATTCTTTTGAATCATTATATTGAAGGTGCATATAAAACAAACTATAAACCTCTTCCTATTGATTTGTTTCCTAATGGTAAAACATATTATGAAACTGGAGATAAAGAGTCTCTAAGAGAAAATGCATATATCGTTCATAATAATTGGATGGTTGGTATTGAAACTAAAATCAATAAGTTTAAAGAAGAGGGGTATTGGTACGTATGAAAAAATTAACTAATAAAAAAATTAAAGAGTATCTTCCAGAGTTCTTAGAATTGTATGCTCAGCAAGAATATGAGTCTAATGATGGAGGAATGAAGTTTCCTCAACTCTTTGGAATGTATTGCTTTTTGAAAGAGGTTAATCCTTCTTTGGTTATTGAGAGTGGTATCTGGAGAGGTCTTGGTACTTGGATGATTGAAAAAACTCTTCCTGATGCTGATGTAATTTCATTTGATATTAGTCTTTCTTTTAGAAATTATATTAGTGAAGATGTTACTTATATTGAAAATGATGTGAGTAATATGGATTGGGATGCGTTTTTTAGTGAGTATCCTGAAAAGTCTCTGGAAAATAGCTTGATTTTCTTTGATGATCACGTTGACTTTTCTTCGAGACTTGAGTTTTTGGAGAAAGTAAATGTGAAACATATTGTTTATGAGGATAATTATCCTCCTCAGAGAGGTGACGTTCTATCTCCCAAAAAAATTTTAGAAAATTCCTTAACTGAAGATGCAATAAAACAAAAATTTTCCTCCTTAGTTAAAGAGTATTTTGAATTTCCTCCAATTTATCTTCCAGAAAAAACCAGATGGGGAGATAGTTTTGATGAATATGAAATTAAAAAATCTATTTTCTCAAAAAAAGATGACATACTTAAAGGTATAGATTCTTTTGATAATTATACTCATATATGTTATATGGAAATGAATTATGACAGTTGAATTAAAATGCTTTGGAAGTGAATATGGGCATTGGTGTTTCATTGAACATGAGAGTCTTCGAGATTGTATAGTTATTAGTGGTGGTGTTGGTGAAGATATGTCATTTGATATTGACTTTGCATCAGAATATGGTGCAAAAGTGATACTTTATGATCCTACACCAAGATCTATAAAACATTTTGAATTAGTTTCTAACAATTTTGGTAAAGAATCTCTTATAGATTATGTTCCTGGTGGTAATCAACCAATTGAATCATATGACCTTTCTAATTTAACTAGTGAAAACTTTGTTTATAGAGAGTATGCTCTGTGGAATGAAAATACTAGAGTTAAATTTTTTCAACCGACTAATAAAAATTATGTAAGTCATAGTGTAACTAATATACAAAGAAACTATGATGTTGAAGATTCTGATTTTATTGAAGTTGATTCTATAAAACTCTCTGATGAAATAAGCACTCTTGATAAATTTCCATCTATCTTAAAACTTGATATTGAAGGTGCTGCTTTGGAAGTATTGGAAGACCTATTTGAGAATAATATTTTTATAGATCAAATTTGTATAGAATATGATGAACAAAATGTACCAGGAAAGATTAGTAATGGTAGGATAGATTCTATGAATAAATTATTTGATGAGAATGAATATAATTGTATTCATAAAAGTACTTCTGATTACTTATTTGTACATAAAAACTTCCTTGAAAAATTATGAACCTAATTATCGAATATTTTAATTCCTTAAATCATATTAGGAATGGAGAACTCTTATATTGTCTTCATCAGAATCTTGCCAATGATTATATTGACAAGATCTATATTTTTATGGAAGAGGATGCAGAACTCAATTTTGATTCTCCCAAGATAGAAAGAGTCGTTGTAAAAGAACGCCCAACATATCAAGATCTTTTTGAGTATTGTAATACTCATATGAAGAATGAGATTTGCATTGTTTCTAATGCAGATATTATTTTTGATGAGACTCTAAGATATTTTGAAAGTCTTGATATGACTAAACAGTTCTATGCTCTGAGTCGTTGGGAGATTGCTTCTAGTGATGGTAAGAATTGGAACATTGAGCCATATGATAACGCAGCATCACAAGATGTATGGATTTTCAAAACACCAGTACTAACAACTGATAACATGAATTATACAATGGGTGTTCCTGGATGTGATAATAAAATTACATATCATATGAGGGAACTTGGATATGTTTGTCGTAATCCTGGTAAGAAAGTTATTACAATTCATTTCCATATCTCCCAATTTAGAACTTATGATTGGAAAGCAGATCGAGTTCCTGGACCTTATTTGTTAGTTGCTCCTGCGGATAATTTTAATGGGGAACCAGTTCATATTGATATTGATGGGTTTGATGAGCAAGGAAGACCCTAC
>CEPW01179251.1_pt1 | contig 10833 bp, 19 predicted proteins | sample 356211 | NCBI WGS metagenome assembly CEPW01 (sample SAMEA2620021, study PRJEB7988) | marine metagenome | biome: marine biome (ENVO:00000447); feature: deep chlorophyll maximum layer (ENVO:xxxxxxxx); material: "saline water (ENVO:00002010), including plankton (ENVO:xxxxxxxx)" | depth 25 m
TTTAAGTTTTACAGAGTCGGGGGTTCGTCCAATCATTTCAGCAATCTCTTTTGCTGTATGGTCTTTAGCGAATGTTCTTAGAGTAGTGTAGTCTACCTTACTCCAAGGTTTCCCCTTTCTATCAGTCATTTACGACAACCACTTGCAACTCAGAAATAAGGAAGCCATGAGTCTCAGATAGTTCCTCACAGAGATCATAATCGTCAATCATTTCTGTGTTGTAATCATCGGGGATTGCATATTCAATAACAGAGGGTAAGTCATGTTCTTTTAAAGCCTTGTCGTATTCTTCGGGTTCACAGTCTAGTTCCCACGTTATTATGATTCTTAGCTTCCTAGTCATTTAACATTTCTCCTCATCGTGCGAGACAACTTATAATATTGGTGGTTAGGCATTACGTTAGCTCGGCAGATACCGAACTTTAAAAGATTGGGTGGGTCTTGCTTACCCACATAGGTTGTTATGTCGTTTTTCTCGCAGATAACGACAAGCACTTCCCTGTCGTTATCTAGCTTCACTAGACCAAAACATAGGGCAATAAACAGTAGAACGCCAATCGCTTCTGTATTCATTTATCTCTACCTTTCAAGGCTCTCAAAACTTCAGCGAAATGTTCTTTTTGAGTTCTCAGATTATATGTGGGAATGCCTGCCTTGTGCGCTTCCCTAACAGCATATCGAGTACCTCCTGACTCTCGACCTTTTTTTAAAGGGTCGCCCTCACACCAATAAACAACGAAGTCCACAGGTGTAGTCTTTTCAAAGGTTTCAGAGTCGCCATACACTTGGTACATATTTCTTGTGATGAGGCTTATAGTATATGCTTTCATCTTCTCAAGAGGGTATTCCCAACACACTTCTGAAGCTCTGTCTGTAGCCCACTCATACAGAGGAAATAGTCTGTCCGTAGGCTTCCAAATTTGCTTCATACCTCTAGCGTTATCGCACCCTAGTTCAAAGGCTGAGTCAGCTCCCTTAGCACCCCCCGAACGAAGTATGTAATTTCGCTCTGCTAAGAATGTGCCTATCTTCCTCATTTGCTCTAACACTTGAGGTGGTGTTTCTCTTGAGCCTATACCTGCATAATGCGAAGTCATTTTCCTCTCTCCTTTCGTTTGTTTGTAAACTCAGATTTACATTTCATCTATGTACTTCACCTTGAGAGTCTACTGTAAACTCAGGCTTACATTTCCTACCTCTGCAAAAAGCTATGTCAGTGATCCTTATTTCTACAGAACCCTCAACTATGTTCTTAGTGAATCTAAAGAAGATAACGGGTCGAGAGTTTCTCCTCTCCATAAAGTACCTAGCGGTTTCGGTTGAAGCTGTGAAATGTAGAGCCTTGTCTGAAGAGGGGACATTAGAAATATAGAACTTTCTTTTCCGTTTGGAGGTAGGGAAAAGACGAGTGGAAAAGCGAAGCTCTTTTTTATGATCATCAAACTTCCACCTAAACTTACTCCCTTTTGTAGCCACACAAAAAGTGTAGTCTTCAAAGAACCTCAAGTCCTCTTTAAGAAATGAAAGTCGATCTTTGTACTCTCGGCTCTTACGATATTCTGCAATCGCAGTAATGCCTTTAGGGTCTGACTTTCTTGGCCAGTAGGCTAGGGGGTCTTTTGAGATTAAACCACCCGACCTTTTGAACAGGCAAGAAATATACTTTGAACCGCTCTTGCGTTTGCAAGATCGAAAGTAAAGCTCAAGGTTAGTCCTGCACTCCAAATAAGGCTCTACATAATCTTGGCAAGGCTCTATTTCTTCATAGCGATCTCTAGGTTCAAATGGTGTTGAAAGTGATGTCAAAGGGTGCAAACACACCACAAGAAATAAGGTCAATTTTCTCATTCAGTCTCTCCTCAGAATGGAAACGGTCTGCGAAGATTATATCAGACGACACTTCTTTTTTAGACGCAGATTTTTTGAGATCAATAAACTTTATATGTAAAGGGGCATAGATATGTGGGAAACGCCCCACACGATAAAACACTTTAAGAAAGGTTCTCACTATGAGAAATGTAATCTTCATCTCTATCTTCGTTCTTCTTGCTTCATGTGGGAAAGACAAAGAGACTCCAACTAGTACAACTTCAGACTGCGGTGCAGGTGTTGAGGTGCAGGCAGGTTCTGAGTCTGATATGGAAGCTCCCGTAGAGGCAGGCTCTGAAGCAGGTTCTGAAGCAGGTTCTGAAGCAGGTTCTGAAGCAGGCTCTGAAGCAGGTTCTGAGTCTGATATGGAAGCTCCCGTTGAAGCAGGCTCTGAGTCTGATATGGAAGCTCCCGTTGAAGCAGGTTCTGAAGCAGGCTCTGAGGGTTAATAGTTTTTTAATGCTCAGCTAAATACAGCACTCACCCAAAGAAAAAAGGAAGTGAATATGAGTCAGAAATATGCAATTGTCATACCTGCTGTAGATGTTGAAGGTGGCAACGCCATTCAAGTTGTATGCGACAAGTCAGACGCTAAGAAAATCCACAGAATTATTCGTAGATTGCCCGAAGCGGCTAACACCTCTTATGTTGGAACCTCCCCTATCAAAAGCGGTGCTATTCAGTTCGATGACTGCTATGAAGTTATGGTTTCCACTGACGGGTTGAATCGAAATGAAGAAGACGCACTTATCTCTGCTATTTGCAAAGAGCTTGAGAAACTTCTAGGTCATAGAAAAGTTTCTTGTGTTTTCTAAGAATCTTGCGTTAAGAGCTTCTTAGCTTCTTCAAGAACAACTTTTATTTCTTCAAGTTTTTCTTGGCTCTGATTGACCTTTTCAACAACCGTTGAGGAGGTCTTTTTAGTTACAGGTTTTGGTTTTTGTTTGTTCATTTCTACGATGACTTCGAGACACCACATAAGTAATCCTAACTAAGATTGAAAGCTGACGGTGGGACTCGAACCCACATTACAAATCAGAAGCTCTGCCAATTGAGCTACATCAGCGTAGGGTACAGGGGAGTCTCAACTCTGTAAAGAAACTATGTCAAAGAAATACTTCGACATAGGAGACTTCCCCCTAATAAGGTCTTACTTACGGCTCACAAACTCGTAGAGTCGCTCAGCAGTTTTAAGAACCTCATCTACATCATAGCCCTTAATAGGATTACGAGTACCTTCAGGCTTTAAGTATTCGTTCTCTCGGAGTCGGGAGTCTCGATCTGAGAGAATACCGATTGCCATACCAAGCAGAGATTCACGAATCTCATAGCCATTCTTACCGTTGTTTTTGTCACCCATAGGAAATATCCTTTCGTGTGTGTGTGTGTTGGGGACTGAGTAGACTATCTACTCAAGGTCATATTACCCATCGCAAACAGAAAGGAAACAATTATTTTAAACCTCTTGGTATTCTACATTCCCGTCAGAGTTGAGTTGCTTTTGGTAATGCGAATGTGTGTTTTCACGGAGAGGGTCTGAGAGGAAGTCGGTGAAGTTATATAGCTTTGCTTTATCGTTTGACTTAGTTGGGTTAACGACAGTAATCATTTTCTTTAAGGTGTCTGAGTAATTGAGGTCGAGAAAAAACACTTTTCCGTTCTTTCGGTTAAACTTTATTTTCATCTTAATCCTAGCTGTAATAGAGCCTCAGACCAATAGTGAGACTCAAGTTGTAAAGAAAGAAATAGAAAGCACAAAGAGATATTTCTCCTTCAGACTTTCTCCATTCACGAATGACGACAAGATACGTCCCTATGACATATACGAAGATCCATTCGGGTGGGATATTAATTATCGGTGTCATTATTTTTTCCCCTTTTAGTTATTTCCTGTAGCCAATCCATATCGAGTTCAAGTTCTTCTTCAGAGTATGCTTGGAAACGATTGCTATTTTTTAGCCACATTTCAGCGATTTTGGTAAGGAACTCAGGAGATAAACTAATGGTGAGCTTCTGCCCCTCTAGGGAAATAAGACCCTCGTGTTTATCTATAGTGAGGTATACTTTTTGGTCATCAAATAGTTCTTGGTAGACGTGGTAGTTGTCTCCATAAAATAGAGTATTCTTAGTGCTCATACAATCTCCTTACAGCGCATATAGTTAAACACAAAGTAAGACAGATTGATAGCTTAAAGCTCAGAGAGGGACTCGAACCCCCACGCTTTTATCATGCACAGGGTACTAGGACTCCTGCGTGTCTACCATTTCCACCATCTGAGCATAAGTGGCAGACGATAAAAGAAATAGGTGTCCCGTTCTCGCCCACCCTACGGGACAAAGGGTAGGAGCAGATCAGCACATCGCTAATCTGAAAGGCTTACTACTAAAGAGACTAGCGTCTCTGAAATAAACTTAACGCTTAGTAATCAGAGGGTCAAGAAAGATTTCGCCTAAACTCAGCTCTAATTTCTTTTCGCCTCTCTACACTTGCATTCTTGAACTCCGATACCTTTTTCTGAAGCTCCTCTGTAGTTACTTCTATAGTGCTTTCAAGTACATGAGGAACACCCATACAAGCGAACCATTCGGAGTACAGTCTTTCAGCTTCTCGATAGGGTTCAAGCTCAGCGAGGTTATTTATGTATTTCCCTTTAAGAGTATTTAGCTCTTCTTCCAACTCTCGCACACGATCTTCGGGGGTTTCGTGATCAACAGTATGGTGGAAAGGGAGAGTGTTATCATGGACTTTATTTCCTAACTCAGTCAGCCCTATAAGATGAAGCAACTCCATTAGAGGGTGAGCGATTAGGTTATGTATGGTGTAGCTGAACAGCCCAAGTTTAGATACAAAAGATTTCATTTCTCCTCCTGTATGATGTTTATATGTCTACTAAGATAAGATTACCCAACTAAGCAGGATTTTTTACTATGAGAAGCGCATTAGTTTTTTTACTTTTACTTCTACTTCTAGGTTCTTGTTCTTCACAGCTACCTATATTCAATCTCGGCATAAAAGGGAGAGTTGTCTTTTTAGACCCTGACCCTATGTGTCATTTCAAGTATTCAGAGTCAAACGAGGAACTTCTTGAGAAGCTCTTGTCAGCAGACCCTTTTGACTTGTATGACGATGATTATGAAATAGCCGTACCTTACAAAGTTGTTGTGGAAGTACAGCAGAGACAGCTTCCTAGAGCGAGCCACACTATGAAGTGTCCTAGACTGAACTAAATAAGTGGGCATTCTCGGACTTGAACCGAGGATCGTCCGTTTATGAGACGGGTGCTTTAACCAACTAAGCTAAATGCCCTTAAGTAAGATCAGTCTTCTTCGTCTTCTTCCTGCGCCCAACCTTTTTCTTTGAGAGTTACTTCAAGCCCACCTTGATTTTTGCGTCTCATATTTGAGTCGAACAAGTGGTGGATTAAGTTCTTAACGGCTTCGTGCTCCGCAAACTCTCCAACCTCATCTTCTTCAAAAACGAATACTTCTATTTCTTCACCCTCGTAGTTAGGGTGGCGAGTTAAAATCCAACCGTTATTGACAAGCTCTAGTGTGTACTTCACAGTTATCTCCTTTAAGAAATGGGCTGTCAGGGACTCGAACCCTGAACCTGCGGATTAAAAGTCCGATGCTCTACCGATTGAGCTAACAGCCCTAAAATGTCTTGGAGGTATATACCACATCTAAGAGTTATACTTGTCAGTAAACTTGGTAATTTCAAGCCCGATTTTCGTAACTAAATCGTGAGCCTCTAAGTAAGTGTCTATTAACTCTGACAACTTTTGGTGTTCTTCTATATCTTCAACCTTGTTTAGAAGCTTCTTTAAACCGACAGTTCTTTCTAACTTGGTTAGGCTACGATACTTTTCCCACTTTTCTTTGTAGGTCATAACTAAGAGTCTCTTCGCATTGTTAATGATCCATACGGGATTTGAACCCGTGTTGCTGGCGTGAAAGGCCAGAGTCCTAGACCCCTAGACGAATGGACCGAGAGGTGTGTTTAACTAAAATTGTAGCTCAGCACAAGAGAAGCGTTTTCTATTACATCAGAAAGGGTATAAGAATCAATAAAACCAAGATCACTTCGCTCTTCAAGAAATGAACTTGCGAAGTCGAGTGCTTCTGTGAGGTTTTCAATGTTTTCTTCTCCGCCATTTTCTACGAGAAATGTATACACAGTCTGAGACATACCTAGAATGTCTGTGATGTGTGTGCTTTGAGTCATCTCAAAAAATTCTCTAGTGTAAGATAAAGCTAAGTGCCGCAAGTTAGTCATGTTCTTTTTCCTCTTTGTTGTGCGTCCCAACACTATACCGAGTAGTGAACAATTTTTAGAATATAGCGCACCCTGTAGGACTCGAACCTACGACCAATGGCTTAGAAGGCCACTGCTCTTCCAACTGAGCTAAGAGTGCATTTTCTCTCTTGTCGATGAGACTGTCTTCTTATACCACTGACAAGAGAGAAAACAACATCAAATTTAACCTAAGATTAGATCAGCAAAAGCGTTCTGATCAAGGCTCCAATCTTTCAGGTCGTAGGTGCTAGGTGCGTCTGTCTTAGCACTGACAAAGTTATGAACGTCAATAGTCCAAGTGCCAAGACTTTTACCCGAAGCAACCTTATGCTCCACGATAAGCTCATTTTCTTTTTCGTAAGATTCAGATACTTCAAGAACCCCTTGCAGACCGTCAACATAGAAAAAAATGTTTCCTGCCCTTGGGTGAGGTGGTTTCATTTCTATGCCTGCTTTGGCTAACACTCGACCAAGACCCTTACGGTATTTCTTAATTAGATCAAGAGCTACTCCGTTGATTTCCGAATTATTAGCCGACTTCTCAAGACGGGCGACTCTTATTTCTAAGTCTCTGAGGATTGAACTTGCTGTTCTTTTCATTTCGTCTGTCCTTTCTGTAATGACACTTAAAAATAAGTATAAAAGAAGTACACCCGATAGGACTCGAACCTATGACCCCCTCTTTAGGAAAGAGGTGCTCTATCCAACTGAGCTACGGGTGCAGAAGAATATTTTTACAATGGTATATACTACCGAACGATTCTGAGATAGAAACAAATCAGATAGTTTACTGATAGTACCACTAAAGAGGAAAAACAGAAGACGTAAAGAAAGGTGGAAAAATGGAAGTCAACCTCCATAGTTTTTTTTTGAGTACAGTTCGTAAAAAAGGGGGCTTCGTCTGCCACCACGCACACCTCGACAAAGCATACTTAATTACCCCACAAACACTTGAAGCCTCTCAAAACAGTCTACAAGAGAAATGGTGCTTATATCGAAAACTTAAAGAGGAATATACACACGAATCTTTAAGGGTAAGAATGATCAGAGGGGTTGACTACTTGATGTCCCAAGGTGTCTCGAAATGCAGAACATTCGTAGACGCTGATGACATTGTGGGGACGCTACCTGTAGAGGTAGCTCTTGAAATAAAGAAAGAGTACAAAGAGGTTCACGACTTTGACTTACAGATTGCGATACAGCCTTTAGAGGGAGTTCTTAATAAAGACGCTCAAAAGAGCTTTGTGAGTGCCTGTGAAAAGGCTGACGTTATAGGTGGCTTGCCCGATAGAGACTCAGACCCTCTCGCACACATGGATTTCATCTTCAACTTAGCCAAAGAAATGAACAAGCCTGTTGACGTTCATGTGGGGCAGAACAACATACCCTCTGAGCGTGAATCTGAAATGGTTGTAGATAAAGTTATCGAACACAAACTTGAGGGTCGGGTTAATCTAGTCCATGCCATCTCACTTGCTTGTCAGCCTGAAGCTGATCGAGTGCGAGTCATTTCCAAGCTCAGAAATACAGGGACAGGTGTTATCGTTTGTCCAAGTGCTGCTCTGAGCATGAAACAGCAGAATCACATACTCGCACCTATACATAATTCAATAGCTCCGATTTTAGAGTTGTATCTAGGTGGTGTTGATGTGATGTTAGGTGTCGATAACATACACGACTTATTCATGCCTATGGTTGACGGAGATATGTGGTTTGAGTCTCGACTGATGATGGAAGCAACTAGATGTTATGACTTGGATCTTATTTCTGACATAGCGACAAATACAAAGGGTTTTTAATGATCTCAAGATACGAAGATGAGCAGATCAAAAGAGTTTTTTCAGAAGCAAATCGCATACGACTATTTCTCGATATTGAGAAGAAAGCAACTATCTACCACGACTCAGAACAAGAGGCTCATTTCAATAGAGTGAGCCTACAGAAATTGATCTCCGACATGAAAGAAATGGAGAAGCGAACGAAGCACGAAACGATGGCTTTTGTGATGGCTCTTTCTGAACAACTCCCCTCAGATAACCTGCTCCACAAAGGACTGACAAGCTCTGACATATTAGACACTTGTTTAGCCGTACAGATGAGGGACGCTTGTCTTATTCTTGAAGAAGAAGTGTTTGCGTTTATGGACTCGCTAAGGAAGTTCAGCTCCGAACATAAGTACACTCCAATGGTAGGCAGATCACATGGTAAAGCAGGTGAGGTGATCACTGTAGGGCTTTCATTTCTTTCGTACTATTCAGAATGGAAAAGAACCCTGATGAGGTTAATGTATGCCCGTGAAGAGATTTCGTATGGAATGATCTCAGGACCTATGGGCAACTACAGCAATCTACCTGTAGAGTTAGAGCAAGATGTTTGCGTTGACTTAGGGTTAAAGTCTGAGCCTATTTCTACTCAGGTAATACCTAGAGACAGACACGCTTTTTTGATGTCTGTTTTGGGTTTACTTGGGGCTTCTTTGGAGAGGATTTCTACTCACATTAGAAACCTCAGTCAGTCGGGTATAGAGGAAGTAGCTGAGAGCTTTAGTAAAGGTCAAACAGGAAGCTCGGCTATGCCTCACAAGAGGAACCCGATCTTGTCAGAGAACGTATCGGGTCTTGCACGACTCTTAAAGTCTTACGTCTCTCCTAGTCTCGACAATGTGAGCCTATGGTATGAGAGAGATATGAGTCATAGCTCTGTAGAGCGAGTTACTATCGAAGACGCATTTCACCTTGCTACCTTTGCAGTGAGAAGAATGACAAAAGTCATCAAAGGTCTTTATGTAGACGAAGACAATCTGAAGAGAAATATAGAGAGAGAGGGGGACTCAATACTGTCCCACACTATTCTCTGTGAGATGATGTCTGAGGGTATGAGCCGAAATGAAGCGTACCGAAAAATACAAGAAGACAACCACAGTAAAAAAGAGCTAGACAGCTCGGTAAAAGGTATATCAATAGATTCAGAAGATCCTATTGACCTTGAAAAAATTGACTTAATCTTTAGCCGAACTTTAGGAGAGTTCTAATGCCAAGCGTGGTTTCTGTTATCGGTGGACAATGGGGTGATGAGGGCAAAGGTAAAATCGTTGATGTCATTTCTGAGAAAGCTCGATACTGTGTGCGCTTTCAAGGCGGAAGCAACGCAGGACACACGATTATCTTTGATGGAAATACATACAAGCTAAGGCTACTTCCATCAGGTACTCTGAGAGGAGCAATCGGAGTGCTTGGTGCAGGTATGGCGATCAACTTAAATGTGTTGAAAGAAGAGCTTAAACTTCTTGAAGAATTGAGAGGTAAAGAAGAAGCTAAGGTTTCAATTCTGATTGACCATCGAGCGCACCTTATTCTCCCAACCCATATCCATGTCGATACAGCAAGAGAAGAAAAGTCTAGTAATCGCATTGGCACTACTAGAAATGGTATTGGCATTTGCTATGAAGACAAGGCGAGAAGAATAGGTATAAGAGCAGGTGATCTACTCGACCCCTCTACTTGGAGAGAGAAAGCTCAGTTAGTTGCTGAAGCTCACTATCAAGAGTTAGGCTACAGTTGCGAGAACTTGAAGAACATCATTCTCGACAATCTCGATCTGTGGCGAGAAGATTGGGAGAGCTTCATCAGTAAAGATACGACCTTTATCTTGAAGAGAGCTTTCGAGAATGATGATGTGGTGATTGAAGGTGCTCAAGGAACATTCTTAGACATTTCTCATGGTACATACCCTTATGTAACTTCATCGAACACTTTGGCTTGTAGTATAGGCGCAGGGATTGGTTGTGCTTTACCTCGCCATACAGAAAACATTGGTGTTTTCAAAGCGTACTGCACAAGAGTAGGGTCAGGACCTTTCCCAACAGAAGACTTCTCAGAAATGGGTAACTTCTTACAGAAGAAAGGGAAAGAGTTCGGAGTAGTAACAGGCAGAACTAGGCGTTGTGGTTGGCTAAACCTAGACGAAATGAGGTATGCCGTTGCGCTTAATGGTTTCACTCAGATTGCGCTCACTAAGGTTGATGTTCTCGATGGACTTAACAAAGTTAAAGTATTTCTTAATAACGAGTACGTTGAAATCAATGGGTGGGACAACTCGAAAGAAGCAAAGACCTATGACGAGCTTCACCCTAACTTAAAGAATTACATTTCTTTGATTGAGTCGTTCTCTTCAGTCAGAGTGACTCTGATCTCAAATGGACCTGACCGTTTGAACCTCATTTACAAGGTGTAAAACTATGCGAATAGAAAATGAAATAAAGCTCGACTTCAAAGATGTTCTATTCAAGCCAAAGAGATCAACTCTGAATTCAAGGAAAGAAGTCTCTATCTACAGATCACTCTCTTTACCGCACTCACCTCGCTCTTGGGAGGGAGTTCCGATTGTCGCTTCAAACATGGACACAGTGGCGACTTTTGAAGCAGGTAAAGTGCTGACAGAAATGGACATGATGGTCTGTCTTCATAAACACTACTCTGAGGAAGAGTACATATCCTTCTACAATTGGGTGTACGAAAATCAGGGGTGTGGGTATGCTCAGTATTGGGCATATTCGATGGGCATTTCCGATGAAGAATTTGATCGGTTAGAGCGCATTCAAGATAAGACCAATGGCATGATTATTACAATCTGCATAGACGTTGCGAACGGGTATACAGAAAGGTTTA
>CEPW01313441.1_pt1 | contig 10806 bp, 9 predicted proteins | sample 356211 | NCBI WGS metagenome assembly CEPW01 (sample SAMEA2620021, study PRJEB7988) | marine metagenome | biome: marine biome (ENVO:00000447); feature: deep chlorophyll maximum layer (ENVO:xxxxxxxx); material: "saline water (ENVO:00002010), including plankton (ENVO:xxxxxxxx)" | depth 25 m
TTACATAAACAAATGGAATTCTATCATTTGATTGAGGTTTATTACCCGGGTCACGATCACCCATTCTATCGGCAAGAACTTTATGTACAATTGTATCAGGATTTGCATATGCGGCATTTAATCGTTTAGTAATGATAAAATATTGCATAGGGAATTTACCATCAAGTACATTTTTTACACATTCTTTTAGAAATAATATAGCTGCTTCAATATCTCTGTCATTCATAATTCTTTTTATAATACCATCATAAACATATTTAACAATAGGGGCATTGTCTCTTCTTTTAGTGACAACTCCCATAGAACTTTGTTTGTATTTATTTAAATCAAATTCATATTTGTTACCAACATAGCCCTTTTTACGTAATAATAGAAATGGAAAGAATGTTTTTTCATATTCCAATTTATGAGGGTATTGTAATAGGGGTTGAATACCTTTTTCTACAGCAATTGACATATCTATTGATTTTTGTAATAATTCATCTTGTGTTAGTTTTTTGTCTGAATCAAGATGTGGATTAAAATTGACAAATACAGAATCTGTATCACCATATACTATATTTGCATTCGGAAAATTTTCTTTTACATAATCTTTAGCTAAATGAAGATGTTTTCTACCAATTGCAGTTGTAGATGCTGCAATATCCTTGTAATATAAAGCACTAACTTGGGCACCAACACCGCCATAAAGAGAATTTGCTGTAATTTTGTATGCTAATTGTAAGCCATCTAATACAGAACGTCTAAAAGGGTCTTTCTCATTTTTGATTTGTGTTCTTGTATCTTTTCTTGCTTTAAGTAATTTCATAAGAATTTTGGGCAAAATTCCTCTTTTTGTGTCATCAATTTGACCAGTTTTTGAATCAATAGGTGGTTGAATATATCGACAATTAACCACTGGATTTTTTTCATCAACTTTTTTAACCCAAGTTTTTCCTTTTAAAACTTGATAATAATTATCATATGAAATATCTTCAAATTTGATACCTTTTTCTGTTAATAGTTTAGCACCTTTCACACCTTGATATTTTTCTTCTGTAATAATAGTGTCGTGACTAATATTGCTTCCAATCATACTTGATGGATATAAAGAGCCATAATCAAGTACACTAACTGGACAATCAAGGAAAATTGCGGGTGTTGGTTCTAAAACTTCAGCACCTTCATAAGAATCTTTCATATCTTCTGGTGGTCTTGGTAATTCCGGAATTAAATATTTTTCCTTTTGACATTCAGATGCAACTAAACTAAGTGTTTTGATCATTTGTCCTCTGAAGAATAAATATGGAAATGGTACAAGACATACATTAGACATACCAATATTGTTAGTAATAATTTCAAGTTTTTGTAAAAGATTCAAACATAATTCACAATCCTGAACACAATATTTAGCAACAATTGATCTATCTTTATCGGATCCTCTTTGTTTTGCGAAAATATCTTGAGGGCTAACATTATCCTTACCAACCGCCCAATAATAAGATTTTGGTTCTTTTGGAAACTCTTGACTTTTATCACCAGAATCAAGATCAAAACTAACATTTTCTTCAATACGCAGAATCTTTCTACGTTCTCCAATAAACTCTTTACCAATAATGCTTTGTTTAAATATTGATACATAAGTACCAACATTCAAACTGAAAGTAGTATTTGTATATACTTTCATAGGACAGTTTTCACTATCATCTTGATGTTCAATTTTGGAAATAGAACCGTGAATAAATTCATTTGATACATCATCTAATTTATATGATGGTAAATTATGATCTTTTTGGATGATTTTCATCAAATCAATAGATACAATTCCTGGCATATCAAAATAATACATCAACATAACACCTAAAGCAGATGATGATAAAGTCTTTTCTTTTAGAATTACAGTCTTATTTTTGCGAGGACTAAGTTGTTCTAAAATGTGTAAACAATTGTTTTCTTCTGCACATTCCCATAGAAATTTACAATCAAAACCGAATATATTATAACCAGTAAGCACATTTGGTTGAGATTTTTGCATAAATTTGAGCCATTCAACATATAATTCTTTTATTGTTTTACAAGATACAACCTCTATACCATCAATAGGATCACAACCTCCAAGAGCGACAATATGTCTTTCTATTGTAGTTTTTTCTTTACCGTATCTATAACAAACAGTTCCAATTTGAATTAAATTATCACCTTTTACCTTAGGTAGACTTGAATTCAATATTTTTGTTAATGAAGCAATAATATCTTTTCCCTTTCTTTTTTGTGTTTTTGATTTATTAATCATAACATAGCATTCTTCCCCTAAAGCATCGAATACTCCTTTTTTAATATTATATTCATTTTTGAGTATAATAGTTTGAATAGATGATTTCAGGTTTTCATCATATTCTTCATTTGTGTAATCTCTGAAAGCTACTTTTATCCATTGTGAAATTAAACTTGGATTAATTCTTTTTTTTGCTTTAGAATATCTTACACTTTCTTCATAAATATTCATTGCAAGCTTGTAATAATCTTTTTTAGCAACTGGAAAGTCGCCATGACTGGAGTCTGCTTCAATATCAAAAGCTGCAATTTTAATAGGTCCAATAGAGTCAGACTCGACTGGATTTATATCTTTCCAATTAACTGTCCAGTTTTGAGAATATTTGGTTTCGCATAAAAGTTTATTGTTGTTTCTTGTAGCAGAAGCTCCAAGACTAATCCATCCAGAAGGTTTAATTTTTCTAAGATGAATCAATCTCAATTCTGGTGACACATTTTTTTCGTAAATTGGAAATATGTGGTTTCGAAGTTCAGAAATTGAACCAGAATAAGGATCTTTCAGCATATAATAAATATTTCTCAATGCTTTTGAACTCCTGAATACAAGTTGCATAAATATTTTTGGTCTTTTCCACTGATAATCTTTAAACTTAAACCTCTTTTTCAATGATTTTGTTGCGAAATCTTGAATAAACTCATCTTTAGTAGCTTTTGACAATCTATCTCTTATTTCACTTGCAAGTATATTTGACCAAGATTGTTTCCAGTTGTCTGGTAATTCTATCCAAAAATATGGTGTAAATCCGGTTACTTTTATACTAACATTTTCCCCTTCTTTAGTAACACCATACAAATATGCTATATAATTCTGTGAAATACGTGGAGAATCAATATCTTCTTCTTCGTCTGTATCTAAATCATTTTCAACAAGTTCATCATAAGTTTCCCAGTCATAAATCTGATACATTTATTATATTAATTAACAAAACACTAGTTAAATTGTTTTCATTTTTATGTGAAAAATAGAAATAAGTATATTATACAATTTCTTAATTTATCACAAAAATAATTATGTGTATTTCCAATATAATCTAATTCAGTTTCGGAATCATAATCATCATTATTAGAAAACATTGGATTCATATTAATCAAATATTAATATTTAATTTAATCTAATCTTAAACGAATTTAGTTATTATATGTGGAAATTGCGTATTGTTTTGTTAAGAAAAATATTATTTTAAAAATAATGTCTAATAGTCAATTTAATGGTATAGAAAAAATAGATGATATTGTAAAAGATTTTTCAAATGTATTGGTTTTATTTTTTGATGCCAGTTTTGATTTAGCTATTTCTGGTTTAGAACAAACAAAAACAGCAGTAACATTAATACAACAAGAATTAGCTGATATTAGTACTGGTGATATAATATTTAGTCAAAAATATTTTGGTGTTGCGTAAATGTAAACTAAAAATTATAATATTTGAAATAATGGAATATCAACTTGCATCACTTGGATTAAATCAAAATCAAATTGATAATGTATTGAGAAGATTATCTCCAAACCAGGTACAATTATTTATTGAACAATGGAAAAAAGAGAAAAGCTTATCTAATAATACACAAAATATTAATCAAAATAATACTAATCAATATAATTATCAACCTTCTAGTATTTATGAAACAAGAAGAAAAAATTATCAAAATGATTTAAAATATTCAAGGGATCAAGAATTTGCAAAAGAATCTGTAAAAATACCTTATATGCCTAGAATGTTACCAAAACCAACAGAAAGGGCAACAACTGAAGAAATCGAAAGTAAATATCAACAAAAAAATCAAAGTCGTAATAATCCTTCTGCTAATTTAGATATAATGTGTCGCCAGTTGTTTGGAGAGCCAACACAAGGATATAATGCGCAATATTTACACAAAAAATATAAGCAATTAGCAATAGCTTTTCATCCTGATAAACACGGAGGTGATAATAATCCTTTTCATATGTTGACAATGTGTTATAATCATTTGAAAAATTCTCTTCCAGATGTAGTAGAAGAAAGAAAAACAACCAGAGAAAATATTGCAGTACCACCTCCAGATAGTTTATTTGATCAAAAGTTTGATCCATCCGTTTTTAATGAATATTATACAAAAAATGCATTTGTTGATGAAAAAGTAGGACACGGTAACTGGTTAAAATCTCAACCCGATATAAAACAACCAACACGACCTTCTGAAAGTAATTTTCATTCTGAATATGAAAAACAAAAAAGAATTTACACAAATAATATGGATTCAAAGACACTACAGCTTATAAAAAGGCCAGATATACCAGAAGAATTAGCAACAAATAATAATACAAATGTTCAATTATTAGGAACTGGAGAAGAAGATATTGAAGATTTTTCAGGACAAACAGAAAATGGTACTAAATATACTGATATTCGTAGAGCATTAGAAACTCCTCATTTAACTTATGAAAAAGGAACTATAAATGAAACAAATGTATCACAAAGTTTTGCTAATGCAAAACAAAATAGAAGTAATACTCCTGGTAAATTGACTCAAGAAGAAGAAAGAATGTATCAAGAATTGAAATATAAGCAAAAAGAGCAAGAAGACTATAGGAGATACAAGTTAAGACAGCGTGATGAAGATATAGAAACACATTTTCAAAATATACATCATAATCGGATTGGAATGGGATAATGCGCCTCTTTTTTATATTTATATTTACTTTCAAAATAAATAATGTTTGAAAATGATCATTGTATATTTCAAGATCATTGTATTATAGTAGCTAGATATAATGAAAATTTAGATTGGTTAAATTCTCTAATTGAAACAGAACCCTGGATAAGTAATGTAATAATATTTAACAAAGGTTTAGATAATATAAGATTGTCATCAATAAATAAAACAAAGAATATTGTTAAAATTAAAAATGTCCCAAATATTGGTAGAGAAGGTGGTACATATCTTAATTATATAATTACAAATTATGAACATTTACCAGATAAATTATGGTTTATACAAGGAAATCCTTTTGATCATAGTCCCGATTTTTTAAATTTGATGACATATAATGTTGCAAAATTGTACATTAATAATGAGTTTCAAACATTAACATGGCGTTATAATAGTAGTATACCACCAAATATAGAATCTGATAAACGATTTTATATAGATAAAAATCGTATTATTCAATATTATATTAATACAAATAGTCAACAAACTGTAGAAGCGCATGAATTTTATGATTTAAGTCATGATTGTAAGGTAAAGACTTTAAATATTAAAACTCCAAAACCATATGGCAGTTATCTTCATTATATGTGTGGTTCAAATGGATTTCCATTACCATCAAATATAATTCCATATTGTTGGAGCTCTATATTTTATGTTAAAAAATCATCTATACTGAGAAATAGTAGATTATCTTATAAAAGATTGTATAAATCTTTATTATACACAAACGATCAAGGTGGAAATGAAGGATTTGTTCTTGAAAGATTATGGCAATATATATTAACTCATAAAACTTATGAAAATATCAAATTATTAAGAAAGGAACTTGGTTGGAAATATAACGATTTATGTGCTATGTGGAATTCATCTTTAATGTATATAGCTATATATGATAAATCTTATATGAATCATCCTTCTATAAAAGATGGAATTGAAGAATATGATTCAACAATGGTATATTTTAATAATGAAACTGAAAGTTTTGAATGTTCGAAATGTATAGGTTATAATAATAAACCCTTATCAATTTTTCCGTGTATTAATTTAGAATCTGCTAAAAATATTTTAAAATTTCAAATAGATTTTCATTCAAAGAAGATGGATATTATGAGAGGTGTTCAAAATTTAGTAAGTAACAATCTAATACCAACATTATTTTGGCCATTACAAAATCAAAAAAAAGTTCGTATTTCAGAGAATGTAAATATTCATAGTTATGAAAAAGAAGAAGATGATAATATCAAATGTTATGATCATAAGATTGAATTGGCTCTTGATAAAAGGGGGGCGGAAATAATGACACTAAGAAATAAAGAAGTACATTAAGTCCTATATGGTGTTATTGTCCGAATCCGAAGAAGATGAAGATGAGTCAGGAACCCATACTTTCGAGGGGGCTAATAAAAGATAGTAGCCTATTACTACTATAAAAAAAGGAAGAAGAGAGCGCCAATAACAGCCCCAAATGTCACGACATTTGATTATACAGAAATTCATAAATTTCAAACCAATCGAAACACAAACTTTTCCTGTTTTTTTGTTGTATTTAGTACTAATAAGACTAAGAATAAGTAATCCAAACACAAGAAGTATATATATGTATTTAGGGATAGTTCTTGTTTCAGATTTTTGTGTAAATTCTTCTTTACATCTGCTTTCAGATATTGGTATTTTAAATAGTTCTCCTCCATATGTTTTATTATAAGTTGGACCTTTTGGTATACATTGTTCTTCTACATACCATCCTCTACCATTATCAAGCGCTTGTTCTTTAGTATCAAAACGTCTTCCATCTACAAGTAAACCATTTCCTACAGGAAGTCTTGCTTTCATACATTTCTTGGATGAAAGAGGTCCTTTTCCAAAAAAACTTTTTGAAGTATCTGCTATATTTAAATTGATAATATCTTCAGCAATACCACCCATTAATGCTGTACCCCCGGGAATATTTGTCAAACTTGTAATTTCATAGTTATTATCTTTTTTTGTACAATTTGGAATAAATCCAAAAGGATAACTTCTATAATATACATATCTATCTTTTCCAATACATTCTGGGTCACTGGTGTTATCACATTTACCTCCGATAGATATGAATTTATTAGTACCGATTGCTGTTTTTTTTGCTCTTTTATTTGAAGTAGTTCCCGCAATATCTCCGAGACCAACATAATCTACAGCATATTTTTCCATTTCTGGCATCCATTTATTAAAAAGTTGACCTATATTTTGTTTTGATTTAGTTGGTGGACATTCTATTTGATTTAATACCATTGATTTATACTTATAAAAATATTTTTTAAACAGTTGTATTATTATTTGGCAATTGCTGACTTGGCCATTGCTGCGCTGGGCTCGCCACAGGCTTATTCAGATGGGGATATTTGTTTATTCCAGAAATATCCGCCCAATCAAACACGTCGTCAGCTTTGCGTCCAGACGCATCCACAAGAGGGGGCAAATCGTCAAGGGATGCTGCTGATACTGAATCTCCTGTTTTCTTAACATATGAAAACAAATTACATATAGGTAAATTTTCAACATCATTTGATGGCATTGCTAATTCAGAATATACTTTTGTTGATATCTTTCTTATATCATAAATTGGGTGTAAATTCCATTCATTTTCTGGGACAGCAATATCCATAAAATGGCCAAAGCAACATAATAATACAAACAAAAATCCAACCAACCATAATACAGAGGTATGAATTATAGCTATATCATCTGGATGAGTCTCTTGATTTGGAATCAAGAAAAATTCAAATACTAAAAGTGCCATAAGAATATTTCCAATGAATATTATTCCTGCAGAGTTGTCGGGATGGAGTTGGAGAGATATTTGCGAGGATAAAAATAAAATTGTACAGAAAACAAAAAATTTATAATAAACAACTTTCATGTTTGCTTTTACCTTCTTTTTTTGGGAGTTATTATATATAATTGCGGCCAAGATTGGTAAAAGAAATACAAAACTACATACAACTATACTCATTACAAGTCTATATTATTTTTTTTGAGTAAATTCACTCTGATATTAGATTCATTGCTAAATCTATAGCATTTTTAATATTGTCTATGGACATGTTTCTATTGAGAATTTTTTTTAATCTATAAATTTTTCCTAAATCAAGTCCCTTATATTTATAGATACGATTAGCTCCTCTGGCAGCAAATATATCTACATATTCAATGGATATACTATCTCCTTTTAACTGAATAAAATTCTTTGGAATTTTTATTATCGTATCTTCATAAATATTCAAAATTATGTTATCTTTTGATACTATACTATAAACAGTTTTATCATCAATAATAAATTTAGAATTACAATCTTTTATTTTTATATTCGCACAAATTGGATTTTTTGATAAAATTTTTATAGAATTTGTATCAACTATTGCTCTTGTAGGAGATTTATATACACAATAACATTTAGTTAATGGTGAATAATTTGTTATCAATAATTCAATTTTGTTTTTTATATTTTCCAATGATTCTATATTTTCTTGTATGTTATTATTAACTTCTAAATTAAATTTTAAGGCAAAAAGATATCCAATTATACATGAAATCAAACGTTTTATTTCTTGTCTCTTTTTCAAGTAAATAATTCTTTTTTCATCTACAAGATTTATGTTATTTTGAATATGCTTATTTCTTCTTTTAAAGAAATCATTTAAAATATTCTCCATTAATTGAATGGCTTATAATAAATTTAGATTAATCTTCTACCAATATTTTCACTGTTTCAGTTAAAGCTGATTTATCCCTAATAATATCTCCCCATTTAGAATTTGAAGGAATAGATGCTACTAAGCCATACATACTTGCAGATAAATCAATAAGTACATTCCACAATAATTCAGCATCTTTTTCATTTCCTATTATTTTATAAAAAATAGTCTTAACAGTATCTTGCTCTAAATTATCTAATGAATCTTCCAATAAATCGATAGTATTATTAATATCATTTGTTGTGTCAAAAAATGTTGATATAACTTCTTTGAATGAAACAATCATTATTTTCAAATCTGCTGGAAATTTTGAAATTCCTTCGGAACATAATATTTCCTCTAATAATTCTTGAATAGTTTTTGATATTTCTTGAAATATGTTTGAATTTAATAACTTATCACAAAGATTGATATTTTTGATGTAATGTTCCCATTTAATATTGTTGTAGTTATCATAGTTAATAAATATTTTGTTTGTTTTCAAATTTTCAATAAAAGAGTTATCAAGTGATGAAATTGAATTCATAATGTTTAATATATGAATATTAAATGGAGAATGTAAAGAATTCATGATAGATTCTGAATATTTTTTCATGAATTGAGACATTAATAAAGTTTTTACCAATTGAACGCATATCAAATTTTAAATTTGGTTGAATATTTTTATCAAATTTTATTCATAATATTATGATAAATCCCAAATATCCTCATTATTCTAAATTAAAAAAATATCTTGATAAGGAAAAATTAGAAATTTATAAAAAATTAACACAAAAAATTTCATATTATGATTACTTTGACAATAGTCAACTAAATATTATTAAAAGTAGTGGCAAATCACTTGTTTTTAGTTATAAAAACTTGCTAATAAAGGTTTGTTTTGTTAAATCAAACACCAGTAGAGAAATTTACTTTTCACATTTATTTTATCCAATTGAAATTTTTGCATTTATTGTTAATGATGGATGTATGTTATTTTTACCATTATATTCAAATGATCTTTGTTATTATATAAAAAAAAATAGTCTTCCAGAAATTTATAATAATTTAGAAAAAGATTTGTTTTTGCAAATTATTAATTTTCACAATAACTTTGCAATACATTATGATATTAATCCACGAAATATTGTATCTACAAAAAATGTAGAAAATGATCAATATGATTGGAGAATTATTGATTTTGGTCTAACTCATACATTTTTACCATCCAATACTGAACCAATACCCATACAATTTATTATAAATTCAAATCTATGTGGCGTTTTCAGTAGCAAAAACAATTGGAAACTTGAAACTAAATTTAAAAATTTGTCTGAAAAATCTAAGTTGTTTTGGATGTATATGATAGATTGGTATGATTATATTTATATATTAAATCTTATAAAACCTTGTGAATATTATGCTAAACTGTTAAAAGATACTTCATCATTGAAAAAATCTTCAATAATAAATTTTATTAATGATTTATTCAAAAAATATGAATCATATTTGAATCAAAAACCATTTTATATTATCAATGTTGCAAACATTTAACTAATTTATATTTGTAATAAAAGATAAGGCATGTCAGTATCATTACTTTTTTATAGCAATTATTGTCAACATTGTAAACAAATTGTTGGTGAGATTAAAAAGTCTCCTGTAAAAACTCGAATGCGTTATGTATGTATAGATAAAGCTGAAGTTCGTGAAAAATTACCAAAATATATAAATAGTGTTCCGTCTCTTGTTGTTGGAGAAACTAATCAAATATTTGTAGGGAATCAAATCATTGGTTGGTTGAAAATGCAACCTATTATTAAAAAACCAGAAATAAAGAACTTTTCTCCAAAACAAGCACATAGTCAAAATCAAATTACACAACACCAACAACAATACAATAATCAAAAAAAGGTTGTCAAAGAAGAAGTTGGTCCAAATGCATGGCATAATAATGAAATGAATGCATTTTCAGATATGTATTCATTTATAGGAATTGATAGTAGTGCGAAAGGTGATGGTGGTATGTCTATGGTACATAATTTTGAAACAATTAGTGGAAATGATGTAAATGTACCTTCTGGATT
>CEPW01131238.1_pt1 | contig 10790 bp, 5 predicted proteins | sample 356211 | NCBI WGS metagenome assembly CEPW01 (sample SAMEA2620021, study PRJEB7988) | marine metagenome | biome: marine biome (ENVO:00000447); feature: deep chlorophyll maximum layer (ENVO:xxxxxxxx); material: "saline water (ENVO:00002010), including plankton (ENVO:xxxxxxxx)" | depth 25 m
CGGCACACGCCGACGTCGAGGGCGAGGGACGGCGCGAGATGACGCGAGAGATTAAGAAGAGTGCGTGATCGCGCGATCGTGGTCGATGTCGAGCGCGCGGGACGCGTGGGGTGGACGAGAGAGGGGCGATGAGGACGAGAGTCGTTTCCCGGAAGTTTTTCCGCGCGGTGGCGTTGCGATCAAGATCGCGCGAGGCGAGCGAAACGTCGCGCGAGTCGAGAGGTGGGAGGGGTGAAGAGTGAAGACTAACGATGTGTTGGATCGATTCGTGGGTTTTCTCGCGCGTAGTATGCTGCATCGGCGCCGGATACGTCGGTGGGCCCACCATGGCGATGATTGCCAAGAAGTGCCCGGAGATCAGCGTCACCGTTGTGGACATCTCGCAACCGAGAATCGACGCGTGGAACTCGAGCGAGTTGCCCATCTATGAGCCCGGTTTGGATGAGATCGTCTTCGCGTGCCGTGGGAAGAATTTGTTCTTCTCCACAGCCGTCGAGGACGCTATCCGCGACTGCGAGATGATCTTCGTCTCCGTGAACACGCCGACAAAGAAGACCGGTTTGGGTAAGGGAAAGGCGGCTGACTTGACGTACTGGGAATTGGCGGCGAGAACGATCGCTTCGTGCTCCGATAGTGATAAGATTATCGTTGAGAAGTCGACGGTGCCGGTGCGCACCGCTGAGGCCATCGAGAAGGTGCTCCAACGCAACTGCCCAAACAAGGGTGTTCGGTTCGATATCCTCTCCAACCCGGAATTCTTGGCGGAAGGTACGGCCATGACCGACTTGGACGCTCCGGACCGCGTCTTGATCGGGGGTAAAATCGAAAACCCGGAGGGACAAGCGGCCGTGGACGCGCTCGTCGGCGTCTACTCGCACTGGGTGCCAAAGGAAAACATTCTCACCGCCAACTTGTGGTCCGCCGAGCTTTCGAAGCTCGCGGCGAACGCCTTCTTAGCCCAGCGTATCTCTTCCATCAACGCCATGAGTGCGCTCTGCGAAGCGACCGGTGCGGATGTCCAGCAAGTGTCTTACGCCATCGGTACCGATACCAGAATCGGCTCCAAGTTCTTGAATGCCTCCGTCGGTTTCGGTGGTTCTTGCTTCCAAAAGGATATCTTGAACCTCGCGTACATCTGCGAGTGCCACGGTTTGACGGAAGTTGCGCAATACTGGTACAGCGTCGTCGGCATGAACGATTACCAAAAGAGCCGCTTCGTCCGACGCATGATTTCTGCCATGTTCAACACGATCAGTGGAAAGAAGATCTCCATGCTCGGTTACGCGTTCAAGAAGGACACCGGTGATACTCGTGAATCTCCGGCGATCGATGTCGGCCATGGTCTCATCGAAGACGGCGCGAAGCTCAACATTTACGATCCGAAGGTTGCTCACAGTCAAATCGCGCTGGACATGGGCGAAGAAGCGATGAAGAACATCACGTGCTGCAAGAGCCACATCGAGTCCTTGACCGGCGCGCACGCCGTGTGTATCATGACTGAGTGGGATGAGTTCAAGACGTACGATTGGGAACAAATCTACTCCGTCATGCAAAAGCCTGCGTTTGTGTTTGACGGTCGACTCATCTTAGATCACCAAAAGCTCAAGGACATTGGATTCATAGTGTACGCTTTGGGGAAGCCGTTAGACCCGTTTCTCTGCTCGGCTGAAGGCGCTCCGTAGGAATTGCTGACTAATCTAACATTCGTCTAATCTAATCTGCTTTTGCGACTCCATCACTGCGGTAATAAAGCCTTCACTTCATCGTCGACGCGCTGCACGTATTCCTCAATCTTGAATTTTCTTTTGCATCCGGCGTAGTTCATGTACCGCACCTTGCCAAAAACGGCGCGCTCTTTCCAGCCTTGATCGTGCACGCCGGCGATCGACCACATGCATCCGACGTAGCCGTTCGGATCGAGTCCATCCAACGCGTATGCGTCGTTAAGTTTGATGGACGTCTCCAGAGCCACCTCCGGGGAGGATGTCCACTCGAGAATCTTCTTTGCCCAATACATTCTCATGAAACCGTGCATTCTGCCAAAATAATACAATTCTTTTTGTGCCGCGTTCCACAGCTCGTCGTGCGTGTTCGCGCGTTCGAGCGTCTCGTAGTCGTACACGAATTCCCGCTTATCCGAAGCATGCAGAGCCAGAGTCTCCTGAGCCCACTGACTCGCGCCCTGCAGAGAGTCGTAGTGGGGATTGAACAGACAAAAATTATCAGACAACTCTCTGCGAACTATGAGTTGTTCCAGATAACTGTCTATGGCTTCATCGTCGACGATTCCGCGAAGTTGAGCGGCTTCCCACGCGGCGCGGCGCGGAGACAACTGTCCGTGATTTAAGTACGGAGATAACCGCGACACCGCTCGCGGTGTCGTGGGTTTGTTACGCTCTTCGTACAGCATCAAGCGTTGTGGAAGAAAACAGTCTTCGTTGGGATCCAACAAAGCCGCCAACGCCGCGCGTTCACCGGGTTTCACGCCGCGAACCTCTGGGACGTGCGCGCCTCTTCGTTTCGCCTCGTCGATCAACACATCCCAATCCGTCTCGCTTGGCGTCAGGGAATCCGGCGCGGCGATCAAATCATCGAGAACTTGCGGTGCCGTTAAAAATTCCGCGAGATTTCGATGAATCTTCGGACGAATCGTCCTCGCGCCGTACTCTTGCTTTTCGCTCGTCACCCACGCCGGGACGACGTTGTGCGCGTCCACTTCGATCATCGGACACCCCACCGCGTTCGCCACCGCTCGCCTCGCCGCCCGACCCTCGCGCAAGGGCGTGAAATCGCACACCACCGCGCTCGCGTCGACCCTCTCGCACGTCTCCAAGATCCCTCTCGCCGCGTCGTCGCCCGTCGTCGTCGCCGTCTGAACGCCGCGCGCGCGCAAGTCTCCCTCTAATTCCTTCAACCCCTCCAGCGCGAACACCGCTCGCCGCGCCCCACCGACACCGTCGCCCATCAAATCTCTTCCCGCGTGCACCGCCACGACGAGAGGCGCGCGCCGGGCGTTCGCCAACTCCATCGCTCGCGCGAGCGCGTCGTTATTCGTCAACCGTCTGTCTCGGTCGCACCAATACACCACCGATCCGCGTCCGTTCAGCGTCGTCCTCCCCCCCTCCGACCCTACATTTGAGAGTCGCGCGCCGGCTTCGTTCAATCCTCGACATCGTCGTCCGTCCACGCCCTCGTCGCGCGCCATCGCGCGCGTCCGCGCGAATCTGACCGCCGTCGTCGGTCCCCGCCATCCCCACGTTCGTCTTCGCCGCGTCGTCGCGCGCGTCGAACGCGCGCCGTCTCGACTCGCGACGCGCGCACCGAACGCGCCCACTCTCCTCGCGCACCCCGCGAGCATCCCGCGCGCGTCGCGTCGCGCACTGTCGCGCGTCATCTTGTTCGATTCGGTCGACCCATCGTCGACGCGTCCCCCGCAGTCCCCGTCGCGTCGCGCCCGCCTCCTCCTCGATCATGGCGTCGAGCGGCGACGGGCTGCGCGTGGGAATCCCCGCGCACGTCGCCTCGGCGGCGCCGCGAAAGCGTCGGTTCCGCGTCGGTGAACGCGTGGCGCTGTACCACGTGCCGTTTTTCGCGCTCTACCTGATCACACTGACGAAGTGTTACGAGACGGCGGGGAACCCGTATCGAGCGGCGCTTCGACATCACGCGGCGATGGGGTACGATCCCGCGGTGTTCGACGCGGTGGGCGTGGGCGCGGACGCGAGCGATGGGAGCGCGTGGTCGGGGAGAGGAGAGGTTCGAGACGAGTGGGGCGAGGGCGAGGGCGACGAGACGAGTTGGGACGCGGGCGAACCCGAAGAAAAGAAGAGCGAAGGTGGAGAAGAGGGCGAGAGTTCGAATGGAGAGGAAGAGGTCAAGTATGAGGTGCCGCCGACGCTGCCGGCGAAGTGGTTACCGGATTTTCCCATGGTGCTGGCGTTCGCGTCGGTGGCGACGCTGCACGCGCTCATCATGTTCGCCCAACACTGGAGCGTTCGCATTCGATGCTTCGTGCAGTACAAGAGCGTCGATCGCGTGAGCGAGGGAACGTACTTCATCATCACTCCGCATCCGCACCAAGGAAAGCCGGAAATCGTGCCCGTGTCGCAGTTGCGCGTCTTCGACGCTGACGGCGGTCTCAGGACGATGTTGTGGTGCGTGTTCCAGCGTCAACGATACGAATACGTCGAGATCGAGTGGGACGAAGCACGAAGAAAGGGTCGAGGTGAACTTCAGGAGATTCATACGCCCAAAGATTTGCCTCTCTCTCATTACGTCAAGAGTAAAGGTCTCACGTCTGACGAGGTTCATCACAGTCACGAGCGATACGGCGACAACGCACTTCGCGTCAACATTCCGACTTTTGGGGAGTTGTACAAGGAGCAGCTCACCAGTCCCGTCACTGTGTTTCAAATTTTCACCGTCCTCCTTTGGCTCATGGATGAATATTGGAAATACGCGCTCTTCAGCGCACTGAGCTTGTTGATTTTCGAGGGCACGACCGCCTTCTCTCGACAGAAGAACGTCACCACCCTTCGGGGAATGGGCCAAACGCCCGGACGAGTTCTCGTCCGACGCGCCGGTGTGTGGGAAGAACACTCGACCGAGGAGCTTTATCCTGGTGACATCATTTCGCTCAAGCGCCGGGGAGGTGAAGAAATTCCGGTGCCTTGCGACTGCGTTCTGCTCGCGGGTTCCGCCGTCGTGAACGAAGCGAGTCTGACCGGGGAAAGCGTTCCGCAGATGAAGGAGCACATCAACCCGGAAGTCTCGAAAGATGAAGGTCTCGATATGAACGGTTTACACAAAGTTCATGTCTTGTACAGCGGAACGACGTTGATGCAGCACACGGCAAAGACAGACAGCGAGTCACCCGCCGTGCAAGTGTCCACCCCGGACGGCGGTTGTTTGTGCTACGTGCTTCAGACTGGATTCGCATCGACGCAAGGTAAATTGATGCGTATGATGGAGTTCAGCAGTGAGCAAGTTACCGGAGATACGAAAGAGACGCTCATTCTGCTCTTCATTCTTCTCGTCTTTGCTCTCGCCGCGAGTTACAATGTGTACGTCGAAGGCGTCAAGGATGGAAAGAGAAGTCAGTACGAACTCATTTTGCGATGCATCATGATCATCACGAGCGTCGTCCCTCCCGATTTACCCATGCAAACGGCGATGGCTGTGAACACGGCACTCATCGCTCTGGTTCGTACATCGGTCTACTGCACGGAGCCATTCCGAGTCCCCGTCGCCGGTAAGATCGACAGCTGTTTGTTCGACAAGACCGGTACCATCACGAGCGATCGTCTCGTCGCGGAGGGCGTGCTCAGTGATTTGAGCAAAAACGCAGAACTCAAGCAACCAGTGGAAGCGTCAAAAAATGTGTCCATCGTCGTCGGTGGATGCCACGCGCTTCTTGAAATCGACGGTAAGATGTTTGGTGATCCTCTTGAAAAGGCGGCTCTGCTGGGAATCAAGTGGAAATACGATCCGACGTCTCACACCGCGTCTCCGAAGATGGATGATGAAATCAAGCGCACGTGGGATGGTGTTAACAAGACTTCTGTGAAGATTTTGGCGCGCAATCATTTCGCTTCAGCTTTGCAGCGCATGAGCGTTGTTGCCGACGTGAAGACGGACTCCCGCGTGGAACGCTGGTCTTTGGTCAAGGGTTCCCCGGAAATGATCAAAACTTTGCTGAGAACTGTTCCTCAAGGTTATGATGCGGCATATCGGAGCTTGGCGGAGCAAGGTATGAGAGTCATCGCACTCGCACACAAGCCATTGGATGAAACTGAAAGTGCTCGAGTCGGCTCCCAAACGTCGCCGTTCACTCGCGACGAGGCAGAATCTGATCTCGTTTTCGACGGTTTCTTCGCGTTTGCCTGTAAGGTGCGCGCGGATTCCGCCGAAATTATTCATGCGTTGAAGAGCAGCTCGAATAACGTGATGATGGCGACGGGTGACGCGACTCTGACGGCGTTGCACGTCGGGAACGATGTCGGCATCGCTAGCGGAGGCCTCGATGGCGCCTTGGTTTTGGCTCTCGATTCCTCCAGAACGCTGGAGTGGCAAAGTGCTCGTGCCGATGAGAACGGGAAACCGATCAAGATCATTCCGTACGAAACCACATCCATTCCAGAGCTCGCCGATAAATATAGTTTGTGTGTCACTGGCAAGAGCCTCAATGCCGCTCTCACGGCGCCGGGAACGCTATGGGACAATCTCGATCAAGTGAGTATCTACGCTCGCATGTCCCCGGACGATAAAGAGCGTGTTTTGAAACGTTTGAAGACCCAAGGCAAGCACACGTTGATGTGTGGTGATGGAGCGAATGACGTCGGTGCGCTCAAGCAAGCTCACGTCGGCGTCGCTCTCTTGAGTGGATTCGGTAGCGCCAACACGAAGAAGCAAGAAGGCGCTGCGGCGGCGATCACGACTGAGACTGAAACGTTTGCGGAAAAGATGGCTCGCGTTCGAGAGCAAGCAGAAAAGATGAAGGCGGAAAAAGCCAAGGAGAAGGCGGCGCAACAGAAGGATCGAGTAGAATTACAGGCGCTTCAAACCCAATGGTATGAAGAGGAACTCAAGGCTCGCGAGGAGGCGGGCGAAAAGTGGGCTCAGTTCAACGCCATGAAATCAGCCACGCAACGCATGATAACCGAGGCGAAGCGCAGACAGGCTGCGCGATCCAAGGTCGCAGGCACTGGACAGTCGTTACAGCAGGTGTTTCAAGAGTTGGAAGAAACCGACGGTGAGGTTCCAAAGGTCAAGTTGGGCGATGCATCGATGGCGGCTCCGTTCACGAGCCGAGCTCCGAGCATTAAAGCCACGGCTGACATCATTCGACAAGGCCGTTGTACGCTCGTTTCCGCCATTCAAATGCAGCAAGTTTTGATGCTGAGCTGTTTGATCTCGGCGTACTCTCTGTCCGTCTTGTACTTGGATGGTGTTCGCAACAGCGAGAATCAAATGATCGCTTCGGGTTCTGCCCTTACCGTGGCTGGTCTTGCGTTCTCTTACGCCACGCCGGTGCACACCCTGAGCAAGGTTCGTCCGCTTCGATCGATTTTCCATCCAGCCAACTTCCTGTCTCTCGCTGGTCAGCTCGTGATCCACCTCGCGGCTATGATTTACGCTGTCCACCTAGTCAAATCCACAACGGGCGAAGAGCTCGCGTTTCCCACGGCTGAAAAGGTTGCCATGGTGAGCCAAGAAGTTAAGGCCGCCGCGAACGAGACGCAACGAAGCTTCTGGGAGCAAGGACCTCCGTTCGAGCCGTGCCTGTTGAACACCGTGGTGTTCCTCGTTGACACCGTGCAAAGAGTTTGTGTCATGCTGGTAAACTACAAGGGCCGCCCATTCATGCTCGGAGCCATTGAAAATAAAGCTCTCTTGGGTTCGATGGCGTCCATGGCCATCGGTGCCTTCGTGTGCGCGTTTGAAGTCATCCCGTGGCTCAACAATAAGTTGCAGCTCGTCTCCATGCCCGACGACATGTTCAGATATAAAGTTCTCGGTATTCTCGCCGGGTCCGTGATCGGCACTGTCGGTTGGGATCAGCTCATGCTTCTCATCTTTGCCAGAGATATCTTGTTTGCGTCGTATCGCGATACGATCACGGCGATGCCCACGGTGCAAGATTTAATCCCTATGTTGCGCCGAGGCGTCATTTGGACCTTCTTGTTGATTTGGTACATCCAAACCGAGGGCAACGTTTTCATCTTAGTTGGTGCAATCCAGGCGTACAGACGAGGTTGGATTTAGCTATTAACGTAATAGGCTTGAAATAACAAACAGTTCCTTTGGCTTGCTTTCACCTCCCGTCTTAATTACTATTGCGTACAGCTCGTCGAGAACGACGAAACGCTACGAAACTTCTCTCACAACCTTCCTCTTCGACGATCGTGATTTTTTCCTTCGCTTTCTCCCACTCGAGGGTTTCTTCACCTCGTCGCTCAGCTTGGTGAGCCGCTTTCTCCCAAACTCCTGACCTCCCAGCAGCGTCCCCACGCTCACCCTCCCCGTCGCCACCGCGCCGACCAAGCCGAAGATGGCCGCGACCGCGAGCCTCACTAAATTGTTGGAGAACAACCCACCACCCGATCGTCGTTCGATCGGTCCACCGCGCTTCCAAGCCTCGGGCATCGGTCGATCACCGAACGGACGCTTGGTTCTCGCCTTGATGAGCTGGGCGGCGATTTCCGGTCTCATCGCGCTCACCTCTTCGTCCGTGTAATCCAGTTCGTCCACTAGCGTCGCCCGCATGGCGTTCGTGATCATGAATTGTACTTGTGCGGGCCCCATGGTGACGTTTCGTGAGGGACAGACGGGTCGAGCGCGCGAAGGTGTGAGGGCATTCATGATGCGATTATGCGAATTATCGCCGCCGAGCGCCAGTCAAGTCTACAGCGTCTGCGTACAAATCCTTTACAGTTTCACTACTAACTAGTTACACTTTCCTCGAAGCGCGTGACTTTTGGTTCCTAAACCACTCAGTCGCGAAGACGCACCCGTCACGGGAGGCTCGCGTTTCTTGAGGTCGACCCGCTTCGCGTTCGGAGCGCCAGAGGACAAGCCGTCGGGTCGACGACTACCGCGCCTCGTCTCCGTCGCACCCGCGGCTTGCTCGTTCGCGTGTTCGCGAGGAGCCGTCGCCGCGGGAACGGTTGTCTGAGCGTCGGACACTTTGAATAAGTTTTCCAGCGCTTCGTAATTGATTTTCGAGCTTCCTTTCTTCTTTGACAACGCTTGAAGCGCAGCCTCCGCCGGCGTTTCAGCCGGAACGGAGGGTGTTTTCTTCCGTTTCTTTTTCGACGCCCCGGGCGCGCGCTCCACCTCTTTCTTCGACGCTTGCGTCTCTAAGTATTCTTTGTTCATCTCAGACCAAACCACGCGACGCAGCTGTACCTCGTCCGCGTCGTGAATGTACGAGTCGATTTCCTCGTCGTCAACGTCGGAGAGGGTGTCGACGACTTCTTTTTCCACCTTTGCGACTAATCCGCGCTCCGCCCCCTCGTCTTGATCGTCGTTCGCGACGATCGAGGGATCGAACGCCTTCGACTCCAACGACCCCACGTCGTGCGGAGAATACTTGGCGAGATGATCCAACGCGGAGTTATCAAAGCACTCGGCGGAAATTAGAAAATGCAAAACCAACTCGTCAATTTGGGCGATGTATTTGCCTTCATTCTCCGCGAACGATTCGTACTTGGGGTGGAGTTCGCACATGTGCCGTTTCGATATTCTCGCTTTTGAGAGATCGCCGGTGAAGGGTAGGCAAATCAGCTCGGCCCAGCGAGATCCGACCAACGCGCGCAAGGAGGTTTCGGCTCGTTGCAAAAAGTTGGCGCCGACGAGCTCTCGACAAGGAGCGCTCGTCACTCGATGACTCTGTTCCTTGTTCGTCATCGTCACCTTTGTCGTCGTCGATTTGGAGGTTGTGACCAAAGCTAAAGGCCTCGATTGATCCTTCGAAGACGGCGACGCGAGAAGAGAGCTCAAAGCTCCCTCTTCGAGCGCGGAGTTGAATTCGCTTGTCAAATTTTCGTTGGCATCGACGTCGACATCGCCCGCCTGCGGAAGTAAGAGCACGCTCTCGTCCGATTTCCGGGACGCTTGCGCGCGCATGAACGCGGGAGGATCGGCGCCTCCGATCGAACCACCCGAGATTCGCACGTAATTGACGTAACACGCGCGACACATGCCGAGCGCAAAGTGCGGCGTGTTGTCGTCGTCCTTGTGCACGCAGCTCAACACCGACATCGATCCCGCGGAGGGTAACGCCGCGAGAGACCTGTTCGATTCCTCCTCGATCTCAAACAATCGCGCCTGACTATCAAACTCCTCCGCGGTGAGCGCCGCGCTCGGAGTGTTTTCAAACTCTGACAGACGCTTTTTCAGCGTCGCCTCGCCGACGTGCACCACCGCGACGACGTCGCTCTTACTCGGACTGAACCCGTGTATCTGCGCCGCGACCCAGAGCGCGGCGCCACAAATTCCATTCGGCCGACGACCAGTTTGCATCCAATTGCGCTTCATCGACGCCACGAGTCGAAGCGCCGTGTTGGCCACCGCGTGCACGCGTCGTCCCAGATTCAACTTGTCGGCAAACCTGTGTATGAACAGACTCGGATCCACCGGCTTTTGCATCAACGGATGCTGCTCCAGACGCAACAATCGACACAATTGCAAAAAAACACCACCGAGCACGTACACATTCGTCTGCAACACATCCGCGAAATCGATCAACATGTACGGCCTCGACTCTTGTCGACATATAACGTACAGACACGCCCCCGCCACTTGTCCGATGCGTCTTCCTCGCGTGAAATTCCGCTGCACCGCCAGTTTATACAGCCTATGCGCCGCGTCCACCATGTCCTCTCGCGGTCGCACCCCCAACCTATCCGCCACCTGTTTAATCTCCAGTCGTCCTCGGTACAGCGTCCTCTCGTGCGAGTCCACCTGCGCCGCGTACACGCGTCCACCCCTCGTCGCTCGAATCACCCCCGGGGCGACGCCGTGTTCGCCCACGTACTGTCCATCGGGTATCGACGCCCCTCTCGCGTTCTTCGTGAACGTCGCCTCTCCGCTGAACGCCGCTCGCTCGTCTAAAATCTTCCCGCACGCCGTGCAACACGTGAACCCGTTCGACTCGTTCGTCTCCGTCGCCACCGCGCGCGCGCACGCGTCGCACCACGTGCCCACCATGACGACGAACGAAACGAACGACGAACGCGTCGACGCGCGTCCTCGGCGCACCGCCTCCCTCGTCGTCGCCGCGCGTCGAC
>CEPW01017653.1_pt1 | contig 10789 bp, 16 predicted proteins | sample 356211 | NCBI WGS metagenome assembly CEPW01 (sample SAMEA2620021, study PRJEB7988) | marine metagenome | biome: marine biome (ENVO:00000447); feature: deep chlorophyll maximum layer (ENVO:xxxxxxxx); material: "saline water (ENVO:00002010), including plankton (ENVO:xxxxxxxx)" | depth 25 m
AATTAAGTAACAATACTAGCTATGTTGTTGCTTAAGTTCGTAAGCATGTGAATGTGTATTAACCCACATCATGCTGATTAGGTCTCGATAGAGTATGAGCATACTAAATAGTATGTAAATAGCTAACAAAAGTTAGTACCAATCGAACTCTGCATCAAAGTGATAACGAGTAGGTTATCACCAATAAATGCATAGAATACAAGGTCAATCAGTCGAGCCTTGCTATGCCACATGATTACTGAGCGATAATCTCAGTTTAGTACAATGGACAAGAGTGGAGACACTATCAAACTTGTCTGAGTATGCCTGATAAGGTATGAGTGTGTATTGGTGTGAGGGAGGCTCCTCACCAGGTAAATCAACAGAGTTGTGAGTATACTCAAATCTCACACGAACATGTTAAGTATTGTGCTTAGTATCTCAAGTACTGAGCACTTTACTTACAAAAATACCGATGGGTAACAAAACAGAGGATTATCATGAACATTATGGAAATAATACTGAGCATAGAACAAGATAGAGGCTTAGGCGGTGATATCACTGTTCACGAGTTAAAAACCACATTGAAGGATATGGAAGAAGTAGATTACGTGATAGATAGAAGTTTAATTACTTATTTATATCACACACCATACGAACGATATAGATGTAATCAATGTTGGTTAGAAATAGAACACCTTAGATGGTTTCATGTAACTGCTAACTACAATGTAATACATCAGCTAATACAAGATCCAGCTGCTGTAATAGAATTGTATCCACGCAGGAAATACTTCGAGGTAGTTCTACAAGGAGACACAACGAACGATGAAAATAGAGTACAAACAACCGAAGAAGCCCAACTACCGTTCACTTAGCAAAAAACAACTAATCAATTTAGTCAAGCAGCTAACTAGTGAGAACCAGCAACTAGAAGAAAGTTTGCACTATACAGATCAGTATGTAGATGCTCAAGAAAAACGTTAGTTGTTATCTTCTATAATCGGTAACAAAGCAGATGGGCAGTGTTATGCTGCCTACTGCTAACTATAAGGAGCAACTATGAATACTAATGGATTACCAGACAATAACGAATTAATAATTCAATACTTGTCTACTTCAATATACAAAGTCATTAATGACACAGGTATCAAGAATATCTGGAAAGATATATTTAGCCTAAAAAACAACGAGATAAGCGTTACATTAGGTGAAAAAGATTATCCAACTAATTTTAACAACTTAGTTAGATATATAATGAATAAGCATAAGGCCAAACTTGACAAAGGCAAAGAAGAATACGACGAGTTTGTGCCTATTACAATGTGTGAGTGTAAACCCACATCACGTGATAACCTAGCAGAAGCCTTAGATGAACTGCTAGACATGAATGTATACTTAGCAGCTGCTATACTGGGCGATAAGTATACTGAGATACGACCACTGTTAGAGAAAGTACTAGATTCGTTGTTGACTAATACTTTGAACATAACAGTGTTGTATAAATCAACACAACAACGACTAACAGAAGAAGGAGATAACAATGGATAATGTTGTTATTAAAGTAATGTTGCCAGGTGCTCAGCACTTCTCAACATTAGATCTACCTGCAGAAGTTATGAATCTTAGAACTCTTAAGAGTCATTTAGCTTCACAAGGTAACGACAGGGTTGCTAACTCAGTAGTCTATGTCGGAGATGTACAAGCTTTAGATGATGCTAAAGCATTTACTGATTATGAATTAACAGACAATACGTTGTATGTTACATTTGTTAATGAGAACAAAACTGGTGGTCTTATTAGATTCTACCAAGAGTTGTTGTCACAGTAAATAAGTAGCAAGTAGGGTGGTAAGTTGATTAGGGGCATGACTTACCACACCCTTGCATAGTAGTTAATTTAAAAAAAGATAGTAGGAGAAAACAAAATATGAACCTAATTGAAAGATTCAAGCAAGGTGGGATTGATACCTACTCATATAGTATGGACACTATGAAAAGAATGTTTACAGGTGAACAAATATCTAAAAGCATACTTGATGGTCCACAAAAAATACTTATGGAAAAAATCAATCAATTCAATAATGATTACATACGTACACGTTATTTAAATAGAAACAGAAGCATGTTAGAACCATTAGAAGATATTGGCTTAACTGACAAGCTTAATTGGAAACGTGGTGTCACTAATACACTAGAAAAACTATTTGTTGAAAGAATACTACAGTTTGGCAAAGGTGGTAGTGTAGACTTAAAGTTTGTGAGAAGACCAAACAATAGTGCATACCTAGGTGATCGAGCACGTAATGACTTAGATAGTGTCTGTAGAAGTCTAAAAAGAGTTAAAGACATGAAAGGTGCTTGGAATGATACTGAAGAACGTAAAAAGCTAGAAGCATTTATTGACTTGTGCTTAGATACGTTCTTTAAAAACATTGATGAAGCAAATAATTACTTAAAAACTGTAAAAAGTATGCAATTTCTACCATATATTGTTAGCCTAAGAACAGGAAACAAAGAAAACATGATAGAAACGCCTACTGGATACAGAACTGGTAAGTATTGGAGTGCATTAGATACATATAGTAGTTTACATAGAGAGTTAATTGTAGCATTACATATTAACAAACCTGATGTTAAGTATTATAATAGAGATAGAGAACACGTAGCAGATATTAGATCTGCACCTGTTACTTTGTTGTTTAGGTATCACATGTCATCTATGGTACAATGGTGGGTTAATTTATACTTTAACTTGTACAAAGAAGATGGTAGTAACAATGAAATGATTGCTAATCAATTAGTTACAAACAATAGATCAATACCTAGAATGTTAAATGCAGATCCGTCAGTTTTGTGGGAAGGTGCTACTTACAGAGGTAGCCGTGGAAGTGATGAGCTTAACATAGAATACTTTAGAAACAGAAAAGCATTAGATGTTTCGTCTATATACCACAATTACATGAATTCTACTGAGTATCCTTACATAGGTAGTCAAGATGGTTCTGGTTCTAAATACACATCTCTAAGTACAAAAGGATTTATGGAAAAACTATTTAAAGACGTAGATAGTGACATAGATTACAGGCTTTCTCAAAGACTAATTGAGAAAAAGTATGGACATAGAGGCAGAAACCATGAACATATATATAGATTGCAACATGAGTTACCTAGAAATCAATGTTTTGGTGACTTAAATGGTGAGATATATAACTGTGCTTCAACAGGTAACTTTATAGGTATGGTACCTTTAATATCTAAATGGCAACATTACATAGAAGGTAGATCTAATCCACTACAAGGATTAAATAATTTACCACACATAATAACTACTGACTGGGACAGAACTATGATTAGAAAAGTCGTAGGAAGTATAGATATTATGCGTAAAAACCACTTACTACAAAATGGTTTATGTTTCCAGTTAAATCACAATGTATACTATAGTGACTTTATTAATCATGAAGCAGCATTTGGTGACATTGTAAGTATGTTAGATTACCACGCAGGAAATAACAATGAATTTATGTTTGATGCTAGAAACTGTGTAAGTATGATAAAACATCAGTATCAAAAGTATGCTAATCAACAAGTTCCTCAGGACTTCGTAGAAACTACTAACTTTGATGGTTACTTTAATTACTCATATGTAAGAAGTAAACGATACGAGTCAAACAATATTGGATTGCACTCTGATAATCCAGAATGTATGTACAATACAGAAGGATTTAATGAACGATTTGTAACAGAGTTTTGTTTAGAAGCATACGATGAAAACTATGTTAAGGAAAAACAAAGAAGTCTAAAAGACATGAAATTAGCACTTGCAAACAAGTTAACTTCAGAGATGGAAGACAAAGACGAAGCTTATGATGAATACTTAAAAGAGCTTCGTAGAATAATGTCTCCTGAAACATTTCCTGTTCAAGATAGATACGGCAGAAATGCAATGTTAACGTTGTTAGATTACTACACTTCTTGTAAACAAACATTAGATGAAATACACGAAGATGGTTTATTGACTGAAGAACACTCAAGTTCTTGGGAATCTATAAATAGATTTCACGATATAAACTATGATAAGTACGAAACATTTGAAATGTTTATAAGTGAAGTAATTAAATGTTACGTAATACCTAACATAGAAATTGTTGAAGAGCAAGTATCACAAGATGTAGTAAGTGATACTATTGATGCTTTAATAGAACAACAAGAAGATAATTCTACCAACGGAAGATACGACTTTAGTACAGAAGAAGGTAGAGCATTATGGGCTCAACACATTAGGAACAGGAGGTCTAGATGAGCGAGTTTAATATGAGTGGTAAAGATTGGGATAAAATCATTAACTACTCACACATAGCATGGGAGAAAGATAAATCTGAAATTGGTGGCATGATGATTGCTACTAAGGAAGGTAATGACTTTCTACTCAGTGATCCAGTTATACTAAAACAGCAAGTTAGTGGAAGTAATACTGTACTAGATAAAGAAGCTTTAGCACAATATTATGGTAAAACAGCAATTAAGAATGCTGGTAAAGACATAATATTTGTATGGTGGCATAGTCATCATACTATGGCAGCTTTCTGGTCAGGCACTGACTTAGCAACTATTGACACTACTAAATCTGGTAGTGTCAGTATGTCTTTAGTAGTTAACTTGAAAGAAGAGTACTTATTTAGAGTGAACTTATGGGAACCAATAAAGGCACATAAAGATGTTAGTATTAACATTATAAGGCCTGAACGTAAAATACCTAAATCACTTTATAACGAGTACGATAAACTAGTTAGTGATATAGTAGTCACTAGAAAAGTAAATAAACCTAAGTTCAAGTATCAATACAACAGAACATACAACCATCACTACAAATGGAACGACTTTAATAGTTTTCCTGACTTAAGTGATGATGAATATGTAGATGTAGAAGCTAAGGTAGATGATATGCTATCTTTGTTTTATGTAGGTGAATTAGGTTACAAAAAGCTTAAGAAGCAAATTACTACTCTAAATAATAAACTTGCTAAAGATGATAGTGAGTTAAGAGTTGAATTGCCTGCTAAGCCTATATTAGAAAGTGTAATAAAAAGTGGATACTTCGACAGACACGGAGCTTCTAAGTTAATAGTGTGTAATACTCAAGGAAAATTACCATTATGAAAGAAACATTAGCATACGATAAAAATCGTAATCCACTTAAACAAACAAAGTACCAATCTAAAGAATGGCCATTCAAAACAAAGAAATCTGCTACAAAAGCATTTGCTGAGTTTGAAAAGATCTATGGTCGTGGATGGTACTATTACGAGGGTTGGAATCCTGCTACATACAAGGAATTACCTTGGATAACAAGATTTCACCCTGATTACAAACTGTATTTAGCTTATAATAGGAGGAAAAAGCGTGAAAGACAGGTACGAAGGGATAGTAAATAACTATCACAAATATACCTATCATATACTAGGTTGCGGTGCTATTGGTAGTGCCGCAGCTACTCAACTAGTTAGGATGGGTGCAACCAACATAGTCTTGTATGATATGGACACAGTTGGTGTAGAGAACATTGGTGTATCACAGTACAATACCAAGGATATTGGATTATTCAAAACAGCAGCACTAACAGAACATTTGCTATTTATTAATAGTGATATAGACGTAGAACAAAAGTGTGGAAGATTTGATGCAAGTATGTGGTCTCCAAGACAAAATGCTACAAACGATGTAGTAATATTAGGTTTTGATAGTATGGAAGCTAGAAAAGAAGCTGCCGAAATAATACTAAAGAATGATAATCCAGCAGCTATGATAGATGGTAGAATGGGTGCTGAACATTATCACCAAATAGTACTTGAAAAACCAACATTAAGTAAGTATATTAAGCACTGGTATAGTGACGAAGATGGTGATCCAGAACCATGTAATGCAAAAGCTACAAGCTATTGTAGTAACATGTCTGGTAGTTTTATCTCAGACACTATAAAGAAATTACTTACGGATAGTGTTTACTATAAAGAGTTATCATTTCACTTTCCTAGCTTAACAATGCGTAGAGCAGGATTAGTAGATAATAGTAAACAATAGATAAATTAGTTGCGGTAGTAGGTATCCATATCCACACTCATGTTCTACTATCATCTAGACTACTACCGCAGCCCATTAGGAGAAACTATGAGTAAGATAGATACCGATAAAGCAAACAAAGCTTTTGAATTACAAGAAAAAATAAGTAAATTAATAGATAAACTTGATGACTTAGGTTTCGAGTTTATGTTCTATAATCAAATAAGTTCAGTTAGAAGGAAAAGAAATGTTAGAAGAAGCAATAAAGTCAATACTTAATTACCTTTGGGAAGATGAAAGAAAGCACTTTAATGGTGAGTCTGACCACATCTTTTATAGTCTAATACAACTTGCAATATCCTACAAAATAGAAGCTTTATACCCTGATATACTTAGGACATTATCTAATGCTTACGATGATAATGAGAAATATCTAGATCAGGAAAGTAAAGATAAGATATTTGAGTGGATCAAAAAATACAAAAATGAAGAGTTATTTACGGCCGTTGACGATGATACGTTAGTTTGTAGTAACTGTATATCACCAAGTGTTTATGTACAACAGTTTATAAACCCAAATGATAACAGTCATCCAAACTACCAAAATTATGAAATGATAGCAATATGCGAGTATTGTAATTTCGAAGAGACAGAGCTAGTACCTTTGTCTAAAGCTGAAAAATAACTTGCATAACAGTATATTATTTCATATATTCACATAGTTAGTTAAACTTGTGTTATAGATAATCAGTGTAGTTTCATATGCAGTTCACATTTTGCCGAGTGTGTTACAGACGTGAAGCTACGTTGGTTATTAACTTTAACCTACTTTAAATAGAAAAGGAACATAATATGAAATTTAAAGGTAAAGAATATACTGAAGTAAAGGATAGATTGTTTGGATTCTTATCTGAATATCCCCAAGCAACTATTAAAACAAAACTGATTTCAGTAGATCAGATCATAGACTCACCAAGCGGAGAACAATGTAATGAATATATTGTACGTGCTAAGGTGATTCCTAATCCATTACAAGAACCAGAAATTTATTACACAGGCTATGCAGCTGAACGTGATAATACTGGTTTTGTAAATAAGACATCAGCATTAGAAAACTGTGAAACATCAGCTGTTGGTAGAGCATTAGCTTTTGCTGGATTTGGTGGTGACTTTGCTATAGCTTCTAAAGAAGAAGTTGACAATGCAAAGACAGCTGCTAAAAAATCAGCAGTAACAGTAGATATGCTTTCTAAGTTAGATGCTTTGTCTAAGAGAGTTAAATCACATATAGGTGAAGAACATTATCGTGTTTATGTAGAACGTAGATCTAATGGATATTACGATACTAAAGTTAGATACAATAAAACAATGGATTTCTTTACAAAATCTATACCTACAGAAAGTGAGGCTACAAATGTCAAACAAGGATAAAATGTATACTTACACTGTAGAAAGTTCTAAACCTGGAAAGTGTGAAACTTTCTACAATAACGGTCATTTCGTACTTATGAATATACTATTAACAGATAATGGTACTATTGATATACAATCAAACTTAGAAGAATTTGAAACATTCTTAGAAGATATGAATCACGGAATGATTGAAGCTGCAAATGAGAAAAACAGAGATCATGCAATGGCTAACATGGATGCAGATGTTAGTGCAGATCGTAATATGTTAGGAGAATAACATGGCAATTAGTGGTACAAAAGTTGCATCAAACAAGACAATTAAAAATTATTTTGTTAATGAATGCAAGATCACAGATGCAGAAGTCATGGATAGTCAATACACTGACATGAGCTTGAAGTTACAATTAGAAGATAAGAACAACGGGTACACATATACCTGCTTTGTTAACCAAAACTTCGAGAAAGATCATGCTGGTGTAGTTACAGATATGAAATATCCAACTGACTTAAACACACTATTCTTAGCAGCAGGAACAGATTTAAATGTTTCTGATGCAGGAGTATTAGCAACAAAATCTTTAGAAGGTTTAGTTGATAAAGAAGTAGCATGTATTACATACAGTTCTACTGGTAAATACAAACGTAATACATGGGGTGTTGTTTCTAGCCTTAGTAAGAAAGATGACTTAGAATCTCAGTTCGTAAAACAACTAGAAAAAGGTTATCCTAAAGACTATCAAAAACCTACAGTACAAGCAAAAGGATCAGATACAGTTGTAGTATCTGGTGAACAAGTTGCTGTAGATGATTTACCATTTTAATGACTATTGAAAACATAGTAATTAATTGGATCAAAAGTCGAGCAAGATCCAATCCTAATTTCTATAGTTACGAATTCGAAGAAAGTATACCAGCTTACGGAAGACTTACAGAACAAAAAGTACATACTGCAAGTTCTTATTCTAGGTCTTTTAGAAAGATACGTGAAAGTAATACTTTAGATAAGCATGGTATTAAATTAACCGAAATACAACATGAAAACAATAGTAAGGTAAAAGGATGGAAAATAGAAACACTGTAATAGAAGTGATCCAAGGTGATTTAAGTAATAGAAATAAAGTATCTACATTAGACATCTATAACAAGATTGAACAAAAGAACATGTTTGGCAAAGAAATGTATAGGTCATACTATTCTTTTGACTCAACTTTTGGTGACTACGTATTAACTAACAAAACAGTTAAAGGTTTTGACGGTTTAGCTTATGCAGATACTATTACTATTGACTTAGACAAAGGGGAACACAGTGATGATAAGTTCCAAGAGTACCTTAGGTACTGTTTAAATGAGTTGTTTGACTTTGATATTAGAAGTGAAGATATAAATTTGTGGTTTAGTGGTAAAGGTTATCACATTGAATTACAAAACGTGTTTGGGTTTCAGCCCAGTAAAAACCTTCACACTAAAGTTAAATCTACAATGCAAGAATACTTTACATTTGGTGATAACATCTATGACAAAACTAGAATTATACGTTCTAAGTGGTCATTAAATCCAAAAACTAAATTGTACAAAGTATTTATACCATTACAACACATTTGGGACTTATCATACGAAGAGATATGTAAGATAGCAAAGTCTAAAAAGACTTATGATTCTTACACTAAATCTCATGAAGGTTTCTACAATACATTAAATGTAGATAAAACAGTAGAACCTTATTTACAGAAATACATCATTACTTCACCACAAGTTGTTCAATCCAACATAACCAAGACAGGGGATACTACATCTGTTGTTACTTGTGTACAACATATCTTTAATGAAGGACCTACTCAGGGATCTAGAAATACAAAGATAATGCGTATGTCAAGTAGTTACAAGAGAGCAGGTATTCCCTATCTTGTAACCTTAAATGGTATGATAAATTGGGCAGATGGACAGCTTGATGCAGCTGAAGTAACTAGAACAGTTAGTAATATATACGAAGAAAATTACATGTATGGATGTCAAGATATTATTATGGCAGAATACTGTGATCCAAAATGTATTCACTTTAAAAGAAAAGATTACATGATGGACATTAAAGATGTTATTGCGTTAGAAGACTTCTTTAAAGAGTATATAGAAAATGATATGTCTAAGAAATCTGTAGACATGAAAGATGTATTTGACTGTGACAGTTTTGTATTTAAACCAGGTGAATTAGTAGTAGTTAGTGGTGATACAGGTATGGGTAAATCAGCTTTTGTGCAAAATATAGTTACAAAAGCACAAAAAGATTGCTTGTTCTTGTCACTAGAAATGAATGAAATACTAACATTTCGTAGATTTGTACAAATAGCTATGAAACAAAATGCACAATGGGTGATCAATCAATACAAAAGTGATCCAAGTGTATCGTTTCAAGAGTTATTAGGACACATCAAAATTGTTACTATAGCACCAGATATAGAAGCTGTTAAAAAGATAGTCGCACAACATGAACCTAATATTCTAGTTGTAGACACTACTGATGAATTACAAGCAAGTGGTAATAGATCATCAGATATAGAAAAGCAAAACAATATTATAGATGGATTGAAAGCAATAGCTCAAAGAAATCATACTATTGTTATTGCAGTACATCACGTTAATAAAGTCAGTGCAAGTCAGGGTGTAATTGGATTACACTCATTAAAAGGCTCTACTAACGTTGTACAAAAAGCAGATAAAGTACTTGTAGTTAAGGGAAATCGTAACGAAATTCATAGAGTCATTACTTCTGAGAAATCAAGAGATGAAGGTAGATTTGAATTGATTGCAGAATTTGACTATAACACTTTTACATTTAATAAGAAAATAATAGTATAAGGAGAAGAAAATGAATTTCTTAAAATACATAATTGACTTTAGAAACTTCTCAACTAAAGCTATGGGATTTGAAGCACACCATTATGGTGTTAGATTATTCTATATATTTAGTTTAGGAGTTAACTACATGCCATTGCAACATGCAACCAGACTAACATTCTATGTTAGATTATTCAATAGATTAGAATTTGAGTGGGCCATAGTAATATGGGAAGCACTTGAAATGAATCAAGAAATGGTAGAAATGTATGACGCATAGGAATAAAATACGTGGCAATAATTTAGAGCGTGAAATCGTCAATATCGCCAAAGAGGAGGGGCTCTCTGCAAAGAGGGCCTACGCCTCAGACGGAAGATCACTAGGTAAATCAGAAGTTGTAGATGTTATAGTAGAAGATTTTACTATACAATGCAAACGTAAAAAGAAAATAGCACAGTGGTTATATCCAGATTACCATGGAGATGACGTAGATCTAGTTGTT
>CEPW01005191.1_pt1 | contig 10744 bp, 7 predicted proteins | sample 356211 | NCBI WGS metagenome assembly CEPW01 (sample SAMEA2620021, study PRJEB7988) | marine metagenome | biome: marine biome (ENVO:00000447); feature: deep chlorophyll maximum layer (ENVO:xxxxxxxx); material: "saline water (ENVO:00002010), including plankton (ENVO:xxxxxxxx)" | depth 25 m
GAGGCTGCTCGTGCTTCAAAATAGCTCGCGGCGTGCGTCTTCGTTTTCTTTTGTTGTCGGTGTTTCACTTTTTGTCCTTTGGTAAAGGAAGGCGATGACGACGAATACGTCTTCGTTATCGTTACTGTTGTCATCACGAGTAGTAGTAGTAGTAGTAGTGGTAGTACGGTAGTAGTGGTAGTAATACGAACGTACTCGTATCTTTCTTTTTATGGCATAGATTCAAAACTCGACGGAGAAAGACGAGAAGAAAGAATTTTTGTAAACTAAATTTTATTTCAGATTTTTATCACATTTTTTATCACAACAGAGATAGAGATAGATAGATAGAGACGACGACGACGACGACGACGACGACGTAAACATCGCGTCTTTAAGAATCAATCATGGAGAACACGTATTCTCACAACAACGCGAGACGGAGAGTCCAATCGATCCGAGACCACATTCTTACAAATGCGATGAGAAATGACGATGACGACGACGACGAACAAAAATCTTTATCCAATGTCAACACGCGTCGTACCACGAACGTGATGACGATGCATCGAACGAGCACAAACACGTACGCCTCAGCGACGGGGAAGCCGACATCGTACGAAAAAATGCACGGGTATGTCTCCCAAGAACCAATTGAATGGGAAGAGTGTGTGCCGGAAACAGAGTTTTCACACTTGATGCACACGAAACCGATATTGGAAGAAGTGTTTTACGAGAAATCGAAAATCGAAGACGCGAAGAAAGAGGGAGGTAGAATCGCACGAATAACAATCAACAGACCAGAAAAAAGAAATGCATTCACGCCCAAAACAATAAAGGAAATGCAGAGGTGTTTTGAAGACGCTAGAGACGACGCGAGCGTTGGGGTGGTTGTGTTGCGCGGCGCCGGCGACTTGGCGTTTTGTTCTGGAGGAGATCAGAGCGTCCGAGGCGATGGTGGGTACGTGGACGAGAGAGAGGAAAGAGGAGGTAGGAAAGTGCCAAGATTGAACGTCTTGGATTTACAGATGCAAATTCGTCGATTGCCGAAACCAGTGATCGCATCTGTTGCGGGATATTGCGTCGGAGGCGGACACATTTTACACATGATTTGCGATTTGACCATCGCAGCGGACAATGCGGTGTTTGGACAGACTGGACCGAAAGTTGGATCGTTCGATGCGGGATACGGGTCAACGCACATGGCAAGGTTAATAGGACAGAAAAAAGCGAGGGAGATGTGGTTTTTAGCGAGAATGTATGACGCAAAAGAGGCGTTGAATATGGGATTAGTCAATTGCGTCGTGCCTTTGAGAGATTTAGAGCGAGAAACGGCGACGTGGTGTAGAGAAATTTTACGGAACTCGCCGACGGCTTTAAGATTAACGAAGAACGCGTTGAACGCGGCGGAAGATGGACAAGCTGGGATTCAAGATTTAGGCGGATCCGCGACGATGTTGTTTTATCAAAGCGGCGAAGGTACCGAAGGGAGGAGAGCGTTTATGGAGAAACGCGCGCCTGACTTTTCGCAGTTTCAAAGGTTTCCATAGTTTATAGCAAAAATTATAGAAAATTGTCGTGACCACGTACGATAAGAGACATTATTATACCGCTGCTAGAAGTGCTGCTACAAGTAGTATTGTTACTATTATTAAAACTGGCTGTTTAAGAATTCGCTCGCTTTAATCCCTCTTTGAACTTCTTCCTCCAAGATTTTGATTTCGATCGCGGTTTCCTCTCCAACTCGTCCTAAACATTTCACGTATTTTTTCTCAATTCCTTCTTCCTCTTCCGAGATATTATCCATAACCGCAAGAACTGAAGAAGATATCGCGCCATAACTCGTGGCACTTTCCTCGACAATCTGCAAATGACTTTGATCGTCTTTCTCCATGAGCTCGTTGATGAACAATTTCGCGCTAAATTTCTTATTGTTTTCAAGTATCGCAACGAGAAGAATAATATTTTCATCTTCATCGTTTTGCATCACGCACAAGTCTTGCACTGGGCTCTCTGAAACTTTTACGGTTTTAGAAATTTGCTTCCCGGTCAAACAATCCCACGCGCGTATCGTCCCATCGCCACCACCGGAAACGATGACATTTTTCGAAAACGAAGGGACTACTTTCGCCACGAAACCTTCGTGTCCAAAACAAAACGATTGAATGTCAAATCCTGAACCTTCGATATCTGTTCGAAGATCGGCTGGAGGCATTCTCGTGACTCTTATCTTCCCTTCCCTATCAGCCGTGCACACGAATTCTTCTTTTATGTTCTCTTTCGTGACGCCGTCGACGACGCATACGCTCGTCACCACCGTTCCGGTGTGTCCCAAGAGAAGTTTGTCGAAAACTCCCGTTTCCGCGTCGCCACCCTCCGCATCGTTATTATTATTATTGTTGTTGTTGTTGTTGCCGTTTGTATGTGCTGTTTTATCTTCATTAGTATCGTTCGCTTCTAAAACCTCGCTGACGCGCACATCGCCATATTTATCGCTATAAACGACATGTTTGGAATCTAGAGTAAACGTCACCGAGGTAACTTTCTTATTTGCCAAACGCGTGTTCACGAGCGAGTAATAAAAATCTACTCCTTCATCTCCTTCTCGGTTCTTTTTTTCAAAAATGCGCACTTTCTTATCGTCTCCAGAAACAGCAAAGTATTTGCCGCATTTGGAAAATGCCATCGCGCGTATCGTGTCTTCCATTTTATACGACGAGGACTCGGAAGGTGCTTTTTTCCCTTCTTCTTTTTCGGGGTCAGCACCGCCGCCGAAAACAGATACTGGCTTCGTTTTATTTACTGAATCCTTTTTTTTCTCATCGAGTATCACCATTTTCAACTCCTTACAATACGCCATGGCAACACTTACATCTGCATCGGGCGTCTCTCGATGAGATGCTACAACCGGTATCGCCTCGATGATACCAGCACCGCTGTCACCGTTCGTTTTGTTGTCGTTTCCATTTTGTGTTCCGTCGTCACATTTCTGTTTCTTGGCGTTGTTGTTGTTGTTGCTTTTTTTCTTCTTCTTCAATTCTTGTATCTTCTCTATTCGTTTCCGATTGTTCTCAATCACCTCCGGTTTCTTTCGTCGGCCTTTCGCTCCCATTATTACGCGTGTCTTTCTCGATGATATTATTCAGAAGAAGAAAAACGAAGAAACGAGCGAGCGATTGAAGAATAGAAGTGACGGTGTTTTTTGCTTTTTTTTTTGTGGTTGGCCAAAATTTTTAAAAGAGGACATGTGTTTGAAAACTGTCCCCGCCCCCTTTTTCTTTTTTTTTTTGGAGGGAGTTGCGAGTGGAAAAAAAAATCAGACACGCGACCAAGCCCGTCTGGAGGGGGAGGAGGAGGAAAAAAACGAAAAAAAAAGAGAAAGAAAGAAATTCAAACAGAAAGAAATTCGTCATTCATTGTTTGAAAGAAGCTCACAAGGTACGGCGTCGTAGTAAAAAATATCGTTCTTATTTTCGTTCGCCGAAAATAACGGAAGACGCGCCGCGCGGCTCGCGCATGATCTTCCCTCGTCGTTTTTATTCGCGGCGCGTGCTTGAAAAGGATGAGAGAATGGATGAGGATTCTGTTATAATTGGAGGGAGAGAGAGAGAGGAGACAATTAAGAGAGAAAAAGAGAAAAGATCACGAATCAAAATTCGTGTTAAAAACGATACAATGTACCCAATTAAATAGGTAAAATACCTATCAAAATGGACACGAAACGATCGAGAGAACAGTTTTCGATCTTTCTTCCGTTGATCGGGGAGGAGTGCAGTCGTTAAATGCGACTGCAGAAGAAGAGACGATTTAATTTTCCTTCTCTCAAAATTCTTCGACTCGTAGAGGTCGAATGCTCTCTTTTTTGAACGTGTGTTCAAATTTGGTCTTTGGCCGCCGCGATGATTTTTTTTTTCCAACGAGAAAACTGACTCAAAAACGCCTCTTCTTCTCCTTTTTCGTTCAAAAAAACTCAAAAAAGAACCAACCAAAAACAGACACAATGGCCAAGGCTGCGAAATCCCCGAAGAAGGTGAAGAAAGCGAAGAAGGTGAAAGACCCGAACGCGCCGAAAAGAAACTTGTCCGCGTACTTTTTCTTCATGAACGACCAAAGACCGAAGGTTGTCAAGTCGAACCCAGACTTGAAGGTGACCGAAGTCGGCAAAAAGCTCGGCGAGTTGTGGAGAGCCATGTCTGATTCGGAAAAGGCGCCGTACGTCAAAAAGGCCGATGCCGATAAGATCAGATACGAGAAGGCGAAGGCCGCGTACAATAAGTAATCTGTTTTCTACTTTATTGTTGAACCGGGGGGGAGTGAAAGGATTTTTAAGAAGGAAGTAAAAACACATTTGCGACATCGCGCGCACTTCTTTTTTTTAAATGGCACCTTTCATTAACACGCTAGATAATTTGGTAAAAACACAACGTGTGTACGCTATACATCTCTTGTTGTATGAGATACACACTGGGGATATCTAAGATATATACAATATAATTGAACTACTACTACTAATATTGAGATTTACGAACTTTTTTTTTTTGAAAAATCAAACTCGATTTTTTGCCTCTGCAATAATTTGCACAACAAAATCTCTTTCTTTTTTTGCTTTGGTGTTTTTTGGCATTTGGTCATTGGTCATTGGATTGGTTGTTTTTTTTGTTCTTTTTTGAAATCTTCTTCTTCTTCTTTGTCTCGACTTCTCGACTTCAAACTCGACTTCTTCATAGTATTTTCACGCGCACTCTATCGTCTATTCAAGGATACACGCACGCACGCACGCACGCACGCTTCCACGGTTCTTTCTTTGCATCGTCACACTTTGTGATTCATTGTACAAAGGAGAGAGGCTTTTTGAAAGCGTTTCACAACCATTTTCCAATAATAATAGAGCGACTTTATTCAAATATTCTCTCGTTTAAAAGAGGACATTTTTGAATATATCAACACGCGATATGACGCCTACTCAGCCAACGATACGATTAACCGAGAGGCAACAATTAGCTTTAGCGTTAGCTGAATCCACTCGAGATTGCCCGGCGGATGCGTTGATGATGAACAAAACTTCGTCGTCGTCCAGCGACGCCGACGATGACGATGACGCCGACGATGACGATGACGATGAACGAAAAGAACAACAAAAGAAGAAGAAGAAGAAGAAGAATACGACGAGAAAAGCATCTCCGAATAACGCAAAGCAGCCGCAACAACCGCAAGCACCGATGTCCCGACAACAAAAAGAGCTCGCCAAGTTAGCACCTTGGGCGTGGGATCCTCTCGTCTCTCGACACGCGCCAGGTCCGTCGGCTTTGAGAGACTTCTCGGAAGTGTTGCCTTCGTCCGAGGTAAAACACAAAGCTAGAGTGACGATGACGCCAACCGCCTCGAGGCCGGCGTTGAAACCGACGACTGTATCGTTAACTGGGTCCGCGAAGAATAAAAAAGCGGAGAAGGAGAAGGAGAACGTGGCTCCATCGCCGACGTTCTCGAAGAATATTGGTACTACTACTGCTAAGAAGTCATCGAATACTACAAATACCAAGGCGCTCCCTTCAGGAGGCGGCGCGAAAAGAAAAGCGGCGGAGAATAATCCAAAGATGCAAGGAGGCGATGCGAGTGTCGCTAATAATACTAACGATGTTGTAGCCACGAAAAAGGCGCGAAAGAATGCTACTAATGCTACTACTAGCGCCGAGAATGTTGCGACGTCAACGAAGAAAGAAGAAGAAAAATTAGAGAAAGAGAAGGAGGCTCCCGCGACGGCAATAGTGACCAAGAAGAGGTCAACGATCGCGGGTTCGAGAGGCAAGAAAGACGCTGCTGCGACTGCGACTACGGCTGCGGAAGAGCCAAAGACGGCACCGCAGAAGCGCACGCAAAAGAGCGAGCAAATAACGCCCGTCGCTTTTGAACTCGAACCGGCGAGTGGTACGGAGTCGAAGAATCTCAAGAAGAGTGCCGCTGCTGCAACTGCAACTAGTGATACTGTTGTTCCAACAACAGTTGCAAAAGGTGCGCGAGGAAAGAAGGCGTTAGCTACCACCGCCACACCGGTAGTGAGGGCAAAGAAAAAGTTGAACCTTCAAACACCGGGAGCGACGGTCGAGAACAACAACGAAACGAAAGCGTTCGTTGTAGATTCAGCTGCCGTAGCAGAGGCAAAACAGACACCTTTGACGAAGAAAAGAAAGAAAAGCAACAGCCCGGGTTCTAAGACTGGGACGAAAGAGACGAAAGTAGATCCCAGCGCACTCGTACCGCCGGAATTTCAACAAAGGCAACTCACTCCAGAGGAGAGAAAAGAACGCCGCGACAAATTTTGGGTATACCTCGAAACAATCAAAGTCAAACCGCCGAAAGAAAGCGCGCCGTTGCTCAAAGAGACGATGCCTTCGCACAGGTTATACCAGTCGTTCTGTTTTGCCACCGGGCGCATCACTCCCGACGTGGTCAAAACTACTACCACCACCATTCCTACTGCTACTACAAAAGGGGGCTTTGTGAGAGTGACTTCTTCCTCTTCTCTTGACGAGGACGCTTTAGCGCGAAGAGTTCGATTGGTGCCAATGTCCCGATCCCTCCGAATGGCCGTGAGCGCGTTGAAGTAAGTACGAGGAGGAACGCGAGCATAGTTATTTTGTATCATCTGCCCCAGAGAAAGAGTGTTGTTGTTGTTGTTGTTGTTGTTGTTATATATATAGTGCTCTACAGTACGTACGTAGTATTTCAGAATTTTTAGATTTTCAAAAATGGGAGAGACACAAGAAGAGCCAAGAGGGCTTTTCCCTCACTCTCCCTCACTCTCTCTTCTTCACACCAATTCCGTCGGCATACGCACGACCCGATACGTAGCAAGTACGGACATCATCCACTTATGGTCTTGTGCACGTCTTTGTCTCCCTCATCTTCCGCGATGAGGGTCTCTTCCCTCTTCTTTCTCGTCTCTTTTCTCGTCTCTTCTCTGCTCCAATTCTTTCCAACGGCGAAAGCGCAATTCGGGATGCCCGGCATGGGTGGTGATAAAAATAAACCCGCGTTCAGGGCGATCAAGTCGGATAGCAAACTAATCCACTGCGAAGTGTGTCAGAAAATCGCACAAATAGCGTTCGAAACGGGCAAACGCGTAAGAGAAGAGAAAGGAGATAAGTTAACCGAAGTGGATGTTATCGAGGAGATGGAGTCCATGTGCGACGAATCGGACGATAAAACCATGTGGGCCGTCCAAAACGATTTGAAAGTGAACTTTAGAAACAAATTGGTTTTAAAGTTTATGGGAGATGACGTGTATTCGTCGTGCGAAACGACGTGTAAGACGATGTTGAAAGCGTGCGAGGACGTGATGGAAGGGAGAGATACAGATTTAGCGGAAATTTTGTTTAAGAATCGAATTAAGACGGCTAAAGGAATCGAGGAATGGTTGTGTAAGGAAGAGACGGAGAGTTGCTCGAAGAAGGCGAAGAGCGTTTCCAAGACGCGAAAGCCGTTGCCAGAGTTCAAGAAAAAGGAGAAGAAAGATATCGATACGGAGAGGATGATGGGGAAATTGAAGAATATGCCGGGAATGCCGGGAATGCAAATGTTTAACCGAGACGACATGATGGGTATGGGCGGTATGGGTGGTGGAGATGACGATTACGACGACGATGACGAAGGAGGCGATTATGGTGATTACGGCGGCGGTGATTACGGTGACGCCATGCCTTCCGAAGAAGAAGAAGAAGAAGAAGACGATGAAGTTGGTGCATTCAATAGTGCTGTTGACGACGACGAGGGCAGCGACAATGACGAGATTGGTCAAGAAGGAACAGAAGAAGTTCCCGTCACTAAAGGTAATGAAAAAGAACAAGGCGGCGGTGGGTTGTTCTCCAAAGTCTCCGGCGCATTCAACCGATTCAGAGGAGGCAACGAGAAAGAACTTTAATCTTTTTATATAAGGTCGTGTGTTCGTGTTGCCCTCGTTCGTGGGTGACTCATTTTTATATACTTAAGTAAATGGACATCTACATACTCAGTACATTAAATGTTTTTATTAAACGTTATTATTAACTCCATTTTCAAAGTTTCTGATTGCCGTTTCCCTTGCTATCCTTTCCAATTCCGCTTCGCTCTCGTAGTATCGTTCGTACCCCAAAAAATCACCTCTTTTTGACGGTCTCGCTAATGATTCGTTCGACTTTTTTGTCAATGTCGGCCACCATTTACCGCGAGTTTCGCCGTGTCCCAATTGACCCCAATCGCCTCTCCCCCACTGATAAAGTTTGTACGCGTATTTTTTATGCACCTCATCGTATTCCCCTTTGCCTCCGACGCTATACGCGCAAGCTTTCGCTTCCAACCACTCCTCGTTCGAAACACATTCTTCGCAATCCGTCTCTTTCAACACAGTTTGATTGGAAACGACTGCCGCGGAGTGATGTTCTCCAGCTAACACGCTAATGACATTCAGTTTCTTGTCGTGAAATCTCCACACGCGACTAAATGTATCCCGATGCTTCACGTCGCCCAAACCGAGTTGACCGTACGAGTTCGAACCGGTGGCAAAAACGGCTCCGCAACCAGTGAGTACCAACGAATGATTCCCCCCACACGCTACTTGAGCGACTCTACAACTCACGTTACCATTAGATGGTTGATTCGCATTCACGCACGAGCACGCTCGAACTCGGTGCATCAGCGTCGTGCCATCCTGTTTGCGCACATGGTGCTTAATCTGGACGCGCTTTGGATAAAACACGTTCCTATCTAAAACTGAAACCTGAGCAATCTGGCCGTAGTTAGCACTACCACATGCAAACAGTCTACCAGATTGCGTCAAAAACATAGTATGCTCCTTACCACAGCTTACTTTCGATACCGAATCTTTACCGTCTAATAAATCGAAGGAAGATAAATTTTCTTCACAGAGCGACTCAACCAAACACGGCCAAGGCACGCCAGTGTGCCATCCAGCACTGGTTGCGAACCGTAAATCTCCTAAACCGAGCTGACCTTTTCTAAAATCTCCCCACGACCACACTCTACCATCATCCGTTATGCATACCGAGTGCTGTCCTCCGGCAGCAACGTTAATGACGTGCATATCCCGCAACGCATCGCATCGCGTCAACGGACCGCCGTCGTGGAAGTACCCCAGTCCTAATTGACCGTGCCGTCCACGACCACAGGAGAACAACTGACCGTCAGCAGTTGCAGCCAACGTGTGATTAGAACCGCACGCAACTTTTGTGACGCGAAGCAAACCCAATACTTTTTTCGGAATTGAAATTTCAATAGGCGTATGATGATGCCCCGTCTCTCCCGAGGAGGCAAGGCCCCACGTGTAAAGGGCCCCATTTTTGGTGAGCCCAGCACAGTGCGAACTTCCAGCGGAGACTTGAACGAAAGTCGTTTCTTCATACGTCGTATACCACGAAGTATCGTTATCGTCGGACAAGAGAAACTGTGATTCAAAGTTCTCCGTACAAAGCTCGTAATTCTGATCGAGTTGCAATCCCATATCGACCTTACCGAAAGAGGCGGTCGCGTCATACATATTCTTCCCTCTTCCAAGCTGGCCATGGAATCCTCTTCCGCACGATTCTATATCGGTCACGCGAAACACCCGGCACTGATTGGTGGTAGGACAACATTCGCATTTTTTTCCAGGACACTTACAGTGCATAAACCTGTCCACGAGTCGAACCGTATGAAACGACCCCAACGAAACGAGACTGGACGCTCGTTCCGCTCTCTCCATGACGTCTTTAAACCGTAGCACGGCAATCGCTGAGTCTTGAGGTCTCACTCGACAGCTTCCAACGGTTGGTGGGACCATGCTCATCTTCTTCGCAGTAGTTTTTGTTCTTTTCTTTCTTTTGTTGTTGTTGTTGTTGTTGTTTCTTCTATTCTCTTCATCGTCACTCTCGTCGTTCAACGCAACCTCTTCCTCCTCCTCTTCTTCTTTGTTATTTTCGCCTCTGTGACACTCATCAAACCCTGGCTCGCCATCTCTCGTCGCTAATATAAATCTAGCCACCCTATCGCACACCCCAGAATGCCTAAAATACTTCGACGTAGCTTGTAAACTCGCCAAAGCTGGGGCGTCGAGTTTTAACAAAATTGCCTCGACTAACTCGTTTGGCAACGCGTCAAACGCGCCACGCGAGTCTGATTCATTAATCGATTTACGTCTGCGCTTGATTCGAGATCCGATCGTTCGCGGTGGTTTTGATGGTAAAACTTGTTGTTGTGTTTGCTTCGCGTTGGTATTCGTGATTCCTAATAAATTCGACACCGTGGACGTTCGTCTTCCTTTTCCTTCTCCTCGCCCGTTTCCGCTCTCTAACTCGGCTGAATTGCACAACGAATCTCTTCTGTGCAACACAGCAAATCGACTACTCGTGGTCGTCGGTGGTGGGGAGGATAATGGAGAACTCGTTATTAATTGCGGTGCCGCGTGAGTCGTATGGGTAGCATTTGGAGCATCCTCTTTTGCGTTTTGTTTCGTGGACGACATTGACTTGGATTTTTGCCGTTTCTTTCCCGTTTATAAAATGGATTAATAACGCGCTTTTCTATCTAATATATACAGTGTAAACGATATGCAGAACACACACGCACGCACGCACGCACGCACGCACACACACACACACACTCCCTCACGCCGAGCGAGTCGCAGATACTCACTCACTCACACTCACACACGCACGCTCCGCTCTCGTGTCCGTAAAATGCGTTGTGTTCCGAGAAAAAAAAATGGGCACTTTTTCCCCTCTTCGGTCTTTCCTCG
>CEPW01045119.1_pt1 | contig 10726 bp, 7 predicted proteins | sample 356211 | NCBI WGS metagenome assembly CEPW01 (sample SAMEA2620021, study PRJEB7988) | marine metagenome | biome: marine biome (ENVO:00000447); feature: deep chlorophyll maximum layer (ENVO:xxxxxxxx); material: "saline water (ENVO:00002010), including plankton (ENVO:xxxxxxxx)" | depth 25 m
AGCTTTGTTGTCTTCCAACACAGTTTCGTCCAATTCAAAACGACACTCCTCTCTACAGTCTCTCTCCCTCATAAATAATAATAAGAGAGACAGAAACGCAAAGGAGACGCCAATACTACCAACAACAACAACAGCGTCGTTTCTTTCTTTCTCGAAAAGAAGAAGAGGAGTGTATCGCGTCGTCGTCGTCATGGCGTACACGTCGGAGAACGTGCGCTCTCGCGAACAACAACAACAACAACAACAGTACGGCGGCGGCAACACCCTCCCGGGTGGCCCGGTGTCTTTAAATCGCGGAACGAATTACGCGACGAATAATAATGGTGGGGGAATGCGCGTGGGAAAATCATCGTCGTCGGTCTCGTCGGGGATGCGCGCGGACGACTTCGACCCGGAAAGCGCGTCTCCGTACTCGAAGACACACAAGAGTGGAGGGTCGAACGGCAACGGGAACGGGATGAATGCGAACGGGAAAGATAAAAAACACCCCGGTGGCGGGTCGAGTGCATTGATGAATAAAGGAATGAAATTGGGAGGCATCGGTCTGGTCGCGTGCGTGTTGATGATCGCGTCGAGAACGTCGTTCGCGATCGCGTTGGTGCTCACGGCGGCGATCGGGACGTTGCTGTTTGCAAAGTATTTATCCGCGTGGGTTTTAGAAAAAGACGAAGGCACTATGGAGATGATTGAAGTGGCAGATGCGATTCGGTCCGGAGCGAACGGTTTCTTTTCCACGCAGTACGGATTGATTAGTAAACTCGCCGTCGCGTGCGCCGCGTTCGTGTTCTTTTTGTACGAGTTCAGACAAGTAACGCCAGAGCAAGAAAAGAGCGGGTTGAACAGTCACAGCGTAGCGATATTGACGACGGTGGCGTTTTTGTTGGGGGCGTTTTGTTCCGGGATGAGCGGATACGCAGGGATGTGGGTTTCCGTAAGAGCAAATTCGAGAGTGGCGGCGGCAAGTCGAAGAGGCACGAGGGAGCCGCTGGTCGTGGCGTTGAGAGCGGGTGGTTTTGCCGCTCTGCTAGTCGTGGCGACGACCGTTTTAGGCGTCGCGAGCTTGTTTGCGGTGTACTCGTGGTGGTACGGGCTGACGAGTGCTGGTACGAAAGGAACGGGCAGTGAGGGAGACGATTTGAGCGAATCGATTGAAAACGTGATTGAGATACCTCTGATGTTGGTTGGGTACGGGTTTGGAGCGTCGTTCGTCGCGTTATTCGCGCAGTTAGGGGGTGGGATTTACACGAAAGCCGCGGATGTTGGTGCAGATTTGTGTGGGAAAGTAGAGATGAATATTCCCGAGGACGATCCGAGGAACCCGGCGGTGGTTGCAGATTTGGTTGGAGACAACGTCGGGGATTGCGCCGCGAGAGGCGCAGATTTGTTCGAGTCTATTGCGGCGGAGATTATTTCGGCGATGATTTTAGGCGCGACCATGGTTAAACGATCAGATATGAGCGTCGCCGAAGCGAAAGGATTCGTGTTGTTCCCGTTGGCTGTTCACGCGATGGACTGTTTCGCCTCGGCGATTGGTATTCTGTCTGTTTCCGACGTCGAACCGAGATATAAACAGGAACCATATTCTGTATTGAAGAAAGGTTATAATGTGGCGTTGGGGATTGCGATTGTGTGTTTTGGCATCGCGTGCAGGTGCATGTTGTTTACGGAGAAAGCCGAAGACGCGTGGAAGTATTTCTACGCGTGCGGTTTAGTCGGCATCGTGTGCGGGTACGTTTTCGTATTTATCGCGCAGTTTTACACTGATTACGCGTTTTCGCCTGTGAGAAAGATTGCAGAGGCGAGTACGACGGGTAGTGGCACGAATGTTATCGCGGGCGTTGGTGTTGGTCTCGAAGCGACCGCGGCGCCGGTGATTGTCGTTTCGTTTGCGGTGGTCGCGGCGTATCTTTTAGGTCAAAATGCAGGATTAGTGGACGAAAGTTCGGACGAACCGATTGGTGGTTTGTTCGGCACCGCAGTAGCCACGATGGGTATGTTATCCACCGCAGCTTATGTTTTGACCATGGACGTGTTTGGCCCAATCGCAGACAACGCTGGCGGTATCGTTGAAATGTCCAATCAACCAGACTCAGTTCGCGACGTGTGTGACGAGTTAGACGCCGTTGGAAACACGACAAAAGCAACGACAAAAGGATATGCGATTGGTTCGGCGGCCTTGGCGTCTTTCTTACTATTTTCGGCATTTATGGACGAAGTTTCCGCGTTTACTGGTCAAGCATTTTCTACGGTGGATATTTGCATTCCGGAAGTTTTTATCAGCGGTTTACTTGGCTCCATGTTGGTGTATTTATTCTCTTCTTTTGCGATCGCGGCGGTTGGAAAATCCGCGCAAGACGTCGTCAAAGAAGTTCGACGACAGTTCGCGGAGAATCCTGGAATCATGACATACGACACGAAACCAGATTACGAACGGTGCGTCTCTATAGTAGCGAAATCGGCGTTACGAGGTATGGTAAAACCGGGTATCATCGCCGTTTCTGGACCGTTAATCACGGGCGTCATATTTCGACGAATTGGCATAGCCACCGGACGCGAGTTACTCGGCGCAAAATGCGTGGCGAGTTTTCTCATGTTTGCAACCGCGAGCGGGATTCTGATGGCGTTGTTTTTGAACACCGCCGGAGGAGCGTGGGATAACGCCAAGAAATACGTAGAAACCGGATTCGGAGGAGGGAAAGGGAGCGAAACGCATAAAGCGGCAGTCACGGGTGATACTGTCGGTGATCCGTTTAAGGATACCGCGGGACCGAGTATACACGTATTGATTAAAATGCTTGCAACGATCACGTTAGTAGCCGCGCCCATGTTTCTCGATTAATAAACTTGTAACTTCAAACAGAGCGAGTAGGTACGAATATTATTAAAGAATAAAGTACCGGGCATACTACGTAGTACGGGTACGTGTAGTTTATCCTGTATTTTCATGTGTTATTAAAAAATGTGTAAACACTCCATGTGTTCTATATATGCAATGCACACGTTTGTTCACTCTCGCCCATCGTATATCTCGTTCTGTCTCTCCCATTTAACGCTTCGTCCCCGCCATGGCCGCACTTCCTTGCATCAACCCGGAACGAATGGCCGAACTCGCTTCTCCCACTGCACCCGGTCCGCTTGGCACAAAGATCGTCGAGTTTCCGCCTTGCGTCCCAACTTCCTTCATCGTGTCGAAGTATTGCGTCATCATCATCATCTCCATTACGTCTTTGGACGAAATGCCATCGACTTCTTTTTGAAAGTTCACCACCGAATCTCTCAAACCGCTAATAATCGCCTGCCTTTGTCTCGCCATACCGGTACCGCTCAAATACTTTGACTCCGCGTCCGCCTCGGCAGCTTTTACTACCATAATCTTTTCCGCCTCGGCACGGTCTTTCGCGGCAACTCTTTGTCTTTGCGCCGCGTTGATTTCGTTCATCGCGCCCTTCACTTTAGGATCCGGCGCGATATCTGTCACCAACGTCGAAATAATGTTATACCCAAACTCCTCCATCGATTTCGCCAGCATGTTCTTCACTTCCTGCGCGATTTCCTCTTTTGACGTGAAAACGTCGTCCAACTTAATTCTTGGCACCGTCGACCGCACCACGTCAAAAATATACGACCGAATTTGCCCTTTCGAATCGGTCAACTTATAAAACGCGTCAAACATGCGACTCTTGTCTTGCAACACTTGGTACTGCGTCGAGATGATGATGTTCACGAACACGTTATCGAGCGTCTTCGTTTCCACGGAAACGTCCAACGATTGGATTCTCGTGGAAATTGACCCGACGTTCGCTTGGCCTGTTCGTCGACGACGGCGTCGAAAAAGAAAGAGAGATTATTCGCCGTGAGCGCTCGCTTCGGCGGCGCGCGTACTCCTCTGACAAAGTAGAGTCGTTACGAAAGAAGAGTCGTAGTAAAGAGAGAAAAAAAGGAACACAACGGGAACACGCGAACGTACCTAAGCACGGAATGATGCAGTGGCATCCAGGGGGTGCAAATTTGTCGAATTTACCGCACGTGGCGATGACACCGCTGTGCGTTCGAGAGGGAGAGAGAGAGAACAGTCTCGAGTCAGCGCGCGCATTTTTGAACGACCAATCGGATCCCAAAATTCAATTGGAATAATCAAACGAAAAAAGTACATCGAGAAAAGGAAACAACACCGACGAGAAAAGACAAAAGACACACGCACAATGTGCCCTGATCAACGCATGTCCAGCACGCCATTTTTTTTGTGTGTGTGTGTTTGTGTGTGGTGTGTGTGTGTAAGTGCTACGTGTGCGTAGAAATTTGAGGACGATCGGGTGCCTTGCAAATGTGCCAGATTTTTTTTCTAATACCCTAAACATAATGGAAGAAAAGAGGAGGAGGAGGAGGAGGAGGAGTATTTTTGGTACGTACGCGATACGACGAATACGACGATGAATACGATTATTGTTTCCTAGTGTACGGATTTGGACTGAACTTGAAAGCACCATCTTCGCTGGGCCATTGCGTCATGCGCTCGGTTTTTGTGATCGTCACGTTTGGTCCACGGATGCCTTTCCAACTCTTCTCGCTGGCGTGCACGACGCCGACGACGACGGAATCCGAGAACGTCGGCGAACTGTGACCGTCGAAAACTAACGCGTGAGAGTGACCACCGTCAATTAAAGATTTGACGCACGTGACCGAAGAAGAGTCCCAAGCCCAGATACCACCGACGTTCTTCGTGATTTGGGAGGAAGAGAGCAGGCAGCGGGCGTTATTAGAACAGTCGACGCCGGGGCCCTTGCATTCGCGAAGGATAGTGTTGGAGAGGATGGAGCATTCCGCGTTCTGGGTGACGACGATTGCTTCTTCTTTGGTATTTTCGACGACGCAGTCTCGAATGGTACACGTGGCGTTGTCGGTGACGTAGACGCCGGCGCGTTCACCCCCGTGGATTTTGCAGTCGATGAAAGTGGCGTCGGCTTCACGCGAGAGGCGAGCGCAATTGTTTTTACCGGTAATGTCGCAGTTTCGAAAGGTAGCTTTAGCTTTGTCCGTGACGACGAGACCATCGCAGCCGGTGCAAGAGAAAGAGCAACCTTCGATTAAGGTCTCATACTGGCGTTTATTCAGGATGTTGCCGCGTTCCATTTGGGCGATACGCAAGGATTCCGCGAACCCGGAGAAATCGAAATCGACGTTGGAAACGACGCATGATCTAGTGATCCGGAAGGTTGGGCTGTTAGCGCGCATGTCGATGGTAGCTTCTTTTAGCGCACCTTCGCCTTTGATCCACACGCGTTTTGTGACGCAGACAGTTTCGCCGGCTCCGTTGTGTATGCCTCGCAAAAGGAGTATTTTATCGCCATCGGATGCCATTTCGACGGCTTCGCGAATCGACCGAGCGTGAAGGGCAGTATGTTTATCCACTTCGGCTTTTCTTCGCGCTTCAGCCATGTACCCATCCTCTTTGCTGTATCGCTCGGTATTTATTGGGTTTTTGTGTTCGTCAGTGACGTCGAATTGGGCGTTTGTCGGAGCATCTTTGCCCAACCACGCCTCTTCGCCCGCCGATCGGACGTAAATGACGCGACCATCGAAGCCAGCCGGGGAACCATTTTTCGCAGCTTTGATGGCGATGACGTCCAAGAAGTCTTTAAACGGTTGTGATGACGTGCCTTTTTCGAATTCGACGAGCTTTTCGCCCACGCGTAACGATGTGACTGCTAAAGACCACGCGGAAAGGGCAGCGTACGCTTCGCCACAGCGAAAGCGTGCTTTCGACCACTCGGGTGCAATCGTCGTCGCTTGGATGGCGTCTTCTAAAGCCCCAAATACATCTTCCCCGTCTTTTAACTTAGCTTTCGATCGGTTACACAAAGTCACCACAGCGATCAACTCTTCTTCCGATAACTCCTTATTCTTTGTGGTATTGTTATAACTCGTCTCTTCTCGTCCTTCTTCTTCTTCTTCTTCTTTCCTCTTCCTCCTCAAATCTGCTTCGCATAGATTCAAAGCTTCGTCGTACATCGCCACCGCCATTTTCAAATCGTTTGCGCGCATTAAATCGTTCGCTTTTTCTCTCAGCACGTTCGCAGAATGCTCCAAGTTTACCTCTTTCAATCTCGCGTCTGGCGTCGTTCGTTTCCTCTTTTCGAACACGTCCACCAACTGTTCCGAGGCTTTCTCTGCCTCCAGATCTTCCTTCGAGACAATCTCCGATTCCTCTCTCCGTTCCTCTCTCGCGACGTCTAGCGCTTCTTTTGGGAGCACTTTTTTCATGTTCAGGTCTTTCTCCTCCAGTTTCGCCGCCTTCTTCACCTTCGCCAGGTAGCGTTGTTTCTCGTTCAGATCGTGCTCCGGATTGATCTCGATTTCAGAGACGTGTTGTTTTTCCAATCGTTTCAGCGCCTCGCGCGCTTTCATCGTCCCTTCAATCGCGTCCAGCTTTTTTTGCACGTCCGGACCAGACCCGGTGTCGGTCCACCTGCGCCTGAGCTTGTCGGCGAGCGATGTCATCGGAGAGAGAGAGAAAGAAAGAAAGAAAGAAAGAGCGTGGACTGTCGATGAATAAATGCCGTAACGCCTTTTTTTTCTAAAAGTTTACATTTTAAAAGAGATACATTTCGTACGCACGCGTGGATACTACAACAAGAAAAATCAACGTACAGAACTAGTCCGCGAGTCGACGCTTTTAAGTCTATCCATGCATGGATAGACGCGCCTCTCGCAGGTCGAATGGAATCGCGAGGATAAATATCGCGCGCTAAGCGATACATTATGAATGTGTTTTCGTTATAGCGCGGTCACGTCGTATCCGCTCCGCGTTTTCTGCGCATTCGCGAGATCTTTTGTGCGCGTGCCGATTTCTTAAGTCGCCAGAGCCTTTTTCAAATCAGATTCGAGACCTTGTTCCAGTGGATCTCTCGGGGAGTACCGTTTAATAACTTTCCCATCTCTACCGACTAAAAATTTTGTATAATTCCACGGTATATCTTCTCCGCCGGTCTGCGCTTTCAAATATTCATACAAAGGATCGGCCGGGCCTTTCGCGATGGGATCGTCAATTAACGGTGCCATTAACGCCGCATCTGGATCATCCTTGTACTCCTCCCATCGGGCCGGGTCCACGACTTTACACGACGTCCCTTTGTTTCTCACGGCAATTTCGTCCATCACTTGAAACCCGTCGCCTTCAATCTTAAATTTCATTTTAGCTTTCTCCCTTTCCCCCGCGGAGCCGAGAGGTCCTTGACATCCAAACTGATTCACCGGAAAGGCTATGATCTCAAAGCCGTCTTTGTTATATTTCTCAAACATCTGCCTGAGCGACGGGTAGTTTGAGTTTGCCAGAGGTCACTCGCTCGCGACGTTGACTATCGCCGTGACTTTACCTCTATATTTTCCAAGCGATACCATTTTCCCGTATTGTTGCACGGTAAAGTCATACACGTTCGCCGGCTCCTGCGCTTTTGCGCCCGCGGCGCGCAGCGCCCCGGCGCCAACGGTGACGACACACGTCGTCGACGCGACGAGCACGTTTCGACGTCTCGTCTTTTTTTCCGTCTCGTCTTTTTCTTCTTCTTCTCCTCCTTCTCTTCCCGCGACGTCATCATCTTTCGTCAAAGTCGCTTTTGTGGGTGTCGTCCGCCGCTTCCAAAAATCCATTGCATTTCGTCGTTTCTTTCTGTCAAAGGAGCCGCGCGTGGGCGCCATTCTCGGGCACGGCGCGAACGAACACGACGAGGTCATCATCCTCCTCGTCGTCGTCGATGTCGTCTCTTTGTCTCTTTGTCTCTCTCACACACACGCTCTCTCTCTCTCTCTCTCTCTCTCTGTCTGAGCACCTTTTTTTGGTCCTTTTTGAGTCCGTTGTTTTAACAAACCATAAAACCCTAAATGGAAGTGCCATTTTTTGGGGGAAAACTTTTTTGTCGAACATCTCCCAAATCATTACTCGTACTGCACAAACGAAGCAACACTCCTTTTCGCATACACACGCGGGAAGACGCGACGCGCGAAACGCACGTCGCCGTCGCGAAACGCGTCGCAAAAAACGGACCGGTCGAGGAACTTTCGTAGGTTTCGAGGTTTCTCGACGAGAGCACGGGGACTTTGCCCCGGGCGGCACATTCTTTTTTTGAGAGTTTAAGTGGATATCTACCACTAATCTTTTTCTCTCGTTTTTTTTTTGCGCGCGCGGAAGCGTCTGCTTTTTGAGCCATCGCGGGGGGACGGGGACCGCGGAGAGAGGGGATTCTCGCGGAGAAACGCGCGCGCATCGCGAAAAAGGGTCCGGAGACGCGCGCATACGGTCGCGCGGTGTGCTCGAGAGGTGGAATAAAAAGGAGAGCGGGAACATTTCGGTTAGACAATTGAAAATTTGTTTTGATTTCGTAACCGAAATTATCCACGAGAAGTCATCATCAACATCATCATGCCACTTCGAACGCTTCTCGGAGAAAAGAACGACGAGAACACGTACGCGGATGTGTGCGACGAATTGTTAGCGTCTGGGGTATTATCACCAGTAGACGACGATATTTTGTTGGAGGACCCTTTGTTAGAGAGAGGTGGGACTCGAGACGAACTCGCGGAGTTTATTGAAGCGGAGATTCAACAGACCAATCAGAACGACTCGGCGAAGACCACAAACAATCGAAGCGCAGAGGAGCGAGAAAGTAACGAAGGGGAGAGAAATTCCGCAGAGACGCACCCTTCGACGTCGAAACGGTCGAATCAGAGCAGCTATTCAGGTGAACATAAAAAACGAGACTCGGATGATGACTCGCAAAAGTCAAATAGCAATCCAAGCACTGCCGGTTCGACAAAAGGGGAGAATACCACCACCACTACTACTACTAATTATAATAGTAATAATACAAGCGGCAACAAGGCGGTATCAACCAACCAACTACAACGAGGAGTAAAGAAAGGATATCGAAGATCGCATTCGTTCGCGTTGTTGGAAGACTTGGGTCACCAGCAGCCGAATTATTACACGCTTGGACCGATTTTGGATGACTCGGCGATGCGATATGTGGAGATGAATCCGAGTTATTCAAAGTTTGACGATTTAGAGTACACACCTGTAAATCCGGCGCCGATGGTTGGAGAGTTTAATAATTTGGGTAGAAACGGTTATATCAACGAACAGCAAATGCGACAAATGCAACAAGGAGGAGGATCGAAAGTCAAACAACGACAACACGAGGACGTGAATACAAACATTAGCCCGACAGATAATTTCGGCGGTCCACATCATCCTCGTAACCATTTTGAGCCGCCGCCGCAGCAACAACAGCAACCGCTGCCGCCGCAAGCACAAGCACCACAGAGAGGAGTAGTGTACCATAATCAACAACAACTGCCTCTAGTTGGTGTAGTGCAGCAAGAATATACATCAGTCAATCGAGCCGGCGCGGCTGGTCCGCAGCCTGGTAACATTTCTTGGTCGCACATGCCGCCGCAACCCGGTATCCCACATTATCAGTACATGCAACCACTACCACCATCTCAACAACATCAGTATCAAATGCAACAAGGAATGTTGCCACAACAACAACAGCAGCAGCAGCAACAACAACAACAACAACCGGGCATACCGCCGTCGCAAGCGCAAATGACGCGTCTCGATCGATTGAAGCGATGGAAAGAAAAACGTAAAAATCGCGTCTTTACGAAATCCATCCGGTACATGTCAAGAAAAAAGTGCGCGGATAATCGTCCAAGAATCAAAGGCAAGTTCGTGAAAGTATCCTCTCTGTCGAGTTTGACGGATATCGCCGAAAACAACGACGACAAAGAGAAAAAGAAAAAAGAAGAAGGCAAAGATAACGAGTCGGGTTCTCTCGAGACGGGTGATAGAAAGGAAGAACCGAGAGAAAAAGCGAAATCGGAAGAGACAAACGATTTGATTCGCGATTTGCGAGAAAAGGCTATCGAAGCCGGTCTCGGCGTGGGCAAACCGTTATCGAGGTTACGCAGAAACAATGTACATGCATCGGAGCCAAACTTGGCGTCGCTTGCCGATATATGAATTAGTAGCACAAGAGATTTTCGGGGGAGTGTATCAAAATTTTAAGAAAGAAGAAAACAGATGTATTCTTTTCGAGATGTACCAAGAGGAAAAAAACACATTTAAGCGTAGGCAATTAACAGTTTAGAAAGCAGCGATACGTATGGATTACTTGTAAATATGTGTACCTATATTCATATGTGTGGGTAGTACAAATAAAATCATCATTTAAAACCATGAGAGCTACCTAGTGTTTATTCTAGAAACAATTTACGCGTGCGCGACTTCTATCATACCTTTGACGGATCGTTCAAATCCTCCTTGGTTAAAAATTCATCGATATGTTTCAATACCGGTCCAAACTTCTCCACCAACTCTTTTCCATCAGTTTCTAACACCTTCTCGCCGCCTAAACTCTCCACGAATCCTTTCCTGGCCGGAGGAAACTGCAAAACCACCGAAAACGCCGACGACGACACCCATCCATGAAACGGTTTCAATTTTTCCGCGTACGCGTACGAAGCCGCCTCCTTCGTTTCCGTGCGTTGATTTTCGGCGAGTTTCGAGACGAGGACGACGACAAACTCTAAAAACCGTTTTAACCAGAGAAGACCTTTCGAACAGCTCGTGTTCGCAGCGAACGAGTTCGATTTCTTCTCGTCCAGAAGGATATCGAACAGCTGCGCGACAGAGAGAGAGAGAGAGAGAGAGAGAGAGAGAGAGAGAGAG
>CEPW01040395.1_pt1 | contig 10709 bp, 8 predicted proteins | sample 356211 | NCBI WGS metagenome assembly CEPW01 (sample SAMEA2620021, study PRJEB7988) | marine metagenome | biome: marine biome (ENVO:00000447); feature: deep chlorophyll maximum layer (ENVO:xxxxxxxx); material: "saline water (ENVO:00002010), including plankton (ENVO:xxxxxxxx)" | depth 25 m
CCCAGCAATAACACCTAAATTTACATATATTTCATTATTAAATTGATCAAAATTCATTTTTTATTCGATATTCCAATAGACATATAGTCACCAGATCTAGGATCACTAACACCTATTAATTTATCTCCCTCAATCATTATAGATGATGTTATGCCGTTACTGTAATCATAATCAGGTGGTCTTTGTTTTAAGTTAAATCCCATTTCAATTAATTCGTTCATTAATGTTTCATCAAATATTTCATACATTAATGTTTCAGGTTTCCATTGATGGTGATATCGATATAAGTGAATAGACTCTTCTGCGGTTAAACCAAATTCATAATAATTTAAAATAACTTGTAAAACAGCTGTTATGATCCTTGAGCCACCTTGAGCACCTGTAACAATGATTGGTTTATCATCTTTAAATACTATAGTTGGAGTCATAGAACTAAGAGGTCTTTTTAATGGTTCAATTTTATTAGCTTCATTTCCGAGTAGTTCAAAATAATTTGGCTGATTAGGAGCAGCAGAAAAATCATCCATTTCATTATTCATTAAAAGTCCTGTATCTTTAATAACTATTCCTGAACCATATGCGGTATTTAGTGTGGTTGTAGTACTCACAGCATTGCCATATTTATCAACGACTGAATAATGAGTTGTATTTTCCTTAATTTTTAGATTTTCCGGATTAAAATCTTCTGAAGTGCTTGTTTTAATATCATCAATATTCAATAAAAGCTCTTTAGCAATATCTTTATTAAGAAAACCATCTTTAGGTACAGGATAAAAATCTGGATCTGCCAAATGAACAGATCGAAGTGAATATGCTATTTGCATAATTTCACTGATTTTCAATATATTTTTAGCTGTATGAGGATTTGATTTGTCTAAATTTATATTTTCGAGCATATTAAACATCAATGCTAATAAAAGACCACCTGATGAAGGAGGTGGCATAGTAACGATTTTGATATCTTTATAGATGAATTCAATTGGCTCTCTAAATTTAGCTTCATAATTATTTAAATCTGTAAGAGTAATTAGACCATTATTCTTTTTCATGTCTGAATGAATTTTTTGTGCAACAGTACCTTTATAAAATCCATCTGAACCAAAATTTGATATAAGGGTAAGTGTTTTAGCTAAATCCTTCTGAAAAAGCATCATGCCTTCTTTTAATGGCTCATTGTCTTTAAAAAATATTTCCTTTCCATCAGAAGTTTTGCTCAACTTTCTTCTATTTGTTTCCTTATCGAGGGATTTGGCTAGTGTGTTAGTTACGATAAAACCCTTTTCAGCTAGATCAATTGAAGGTTTTACTAATTCATTCCAGGGAAGTGATCCAAACCTTTGATGGGCCTCATAAAGACCATGAACAGTTCCTGGAGTACCAGAGCTCAAGTAAGATTCTAAAGCAAGTTGTCTATCGACCTTACCATCGACAATAAACATATCGACAGTAGCAGCACTGGGTGCCATTTCTCGATAATCAAGTGCATAATTATTACCACTTTTTGCGTCATGAATTATCATGAAACCACCACCACCAATAGGGCTTGCTTGTGGTAGAACTACTGATAGTGCAAAAGAAATAGCAATTGAAGCATCAACAGCATTTCCACCTTTCATTAATATTTCATTTCCTACCCTAGATGCTAAATAATGTCTTGTTACAACCATTGATTGATTGGCTTCGACTGTTTTACCTTCTACAGGATAATCATTCGAGTTCAAGTTAAATGTAAGAAATATTAAAAGTATATTTTTTAACTTATTTACCATAAAAATCCTTTTTTCTGATTTGATTTATCGGTCCAATCCTTCATTAAAAGATTTTCAAATTTAAAAGCATTATCTGGATCTACAATTTTTTTATTTTTTATATCAATCCCACTGAATTCCTTATACTCATTAAGGGTTCGTTTTGAACCAAGGCCAAATGAATCTGTAAGTTTACCCATTATTATTTTCTCAATTCGTTTTTTGCTTTTCTTTTGGAGCTCTGTCCATTTTATAGTTCTATTTTTATCTTCATCTTCATTCCAATGCATTGGCCTACTAAACTGCTCTGTATCATTTACGTAACAATGGAATAGTGGAATTTTTGGTATGTGAAATATATCAAAACCTTTTGTAAATGATCTAAGAGCTAAACTTGTTTCTTCACCTTCAAAATATAAATGTGGATCATAAGGGACAATATCAACAAACTCTCTAGTAGAAAATAAGAATCCTGCTGATAATAAAAATCCTTTGTATATTTGTTTTGATTGTGTTGGAAGACCTTTCTGCATTGAAAAATAGCCATCTTTAAAAACTTTACTTTCATCAAGAACCATAACATGAGTCGAGGAATCATTTTCTTGAGATTTCTTAAAAACTTTTTTCTCAAAATCAACAACTTCAAAACCTCTTGGATAAGCTGAAATAATTGGTTTGCTATAGTTTTTTTTAATAGTCTTAATATAGTTTAGTAAGTAATCGTCCCAATCTTTTTCAAAAATTGTATGTGAATCAACCTGTAAAAAATAATCTTCCTCTTTCATAAAAGTTTGTGCTAAAGATCTGGCCCAACATGGACCTCTCGCTGCTTCTGGATCAAGGTGAGTGTATGTGATTTGATTGGCTATTTTTGATTTAGAAAAATCAAGTTTATATTCGCATTGATCAACAATACCAAATGAAAGATTATCCTTATATTTTGCAGCTGAATATGCACTATGTATTGTTACTGGAAGTAATTTATCTTGATAAGATGCTATTGAAATAAAAATTTTCATTAGTGTTTAGTTATGATTTCACTGTTCTGAACTTTATCAATATCATATCCGACCTGTCCTGATATTTCTTTTACAAGATCCTTTGGGTCATTATCGAAAACAATATTAGGATTATTATCTATAATGAGCCAACTATTTTTTAACACCTCATAATCAAGCTGACCAGCATCCCAGCCGCAGTAACCTAGAGCCAATCTGTACTTATTCGTAAATTTTCCTTGCCCAATATTTTTAAGCACGTCTATGCTCGATGTTAAGCTTAATCCATCTGCAACACATAGTGACTCTTTTTCATCTGCTAAATCATGAATTACGAATAATTTATTTATGTCAACTGGCCCACCATTTAAAATATGTTTTTTATTGTTTAAGTTTTTAATATTCAATGATTTAAATATTTTCTCTTCGGATATTGGAATTATTTTATTAACAACAACTCCTAATGCACCATTTTTATTATGTTCAAAAATATATACAAGTGCATTATGGAAATAATCATTTAAATTTTTTTCTTGAAAAAAAATGAATTTGTTCACAAAGAAATTTTCTTTTGACATAATCTTAGTTTAAGGTTTTCCTTTAATTTTTAATATGGCAAATACAAAGATAACTACTAAAGTAAATTTAAAAGAAGCATTTGCTGACTTACAAACTACTAATCCATTATTAAGTCTAGAATCGAGAATTTTAAAAAATGGTATCGAATATAAGGTTTTTAATAATGCACCAAAAACTATTAGAGATTTAATTGATGTAATTGGAATGTTACATGGCGATTTTCCATTTCTTTTAGATCAGGGAAATCAATTAAGTTATTCACAAGTTGTCTCAAAAACAAAAAATCTAGCTAATTATTTGACAAAACATGGAATTACTTGCGGTGATAGGGTTGGTATTTGCATGCAGAACTCAGCAGAATGGATAATTGCACATATGGCAATTTCTGCTCACGGTGCTACATCAGTACCTTTCAATTCATGGTGGAAAGAGGAAGAACTTAAATATGGAATTGATCATAGCGAAGTTAAATTATTATTTGTTGATGAAAAAAGATATGAGCTTACTAAATCTTTTAAGGTTAAAAAAATTATAGTAAGTGATAAGAGTTTTGATGATTGTATTAACTTTTCTGAAACTGTTTCTCATGACTGTGAATCATGGCCTGAGGTTAACGCAAATGATGAAGATGTAAACGTTATTCTATATACATCTGGTAGCACAGGATTGCCAAAAGGAGTAATGCTTACACACTTATCTGTAATTAATTCTATTTTAGGGTTTTACACATTCGGCGAATTACGTTCTATTATTCACCAAGAACAATTACTCAATATAGAAAATGCTTCAGTTTTATTAAACGTACCACTATTTCACGTTACAGGCCTTATCACTCAGTTTTTATTATCAATGGTTGCAAAAAGAAACATTATAATAATGCGTAAATGGGATGCTACTGAAGCACTTGAATTAATTCACAAATTTAAAGTAACAAACCTTAGCGGTGTTCCTGCACAATCTTGGGATCTATTGAACCATCCTGAAGTAGATAATTATGATCTAAGTTCTTTAATAGATATTGGTGCTGGAGGTGCAGCTAGGCCAGAAGATCAAGTTATAAGTCTTGATAAGAAATTTAATATTCCACAAACATTTGCTTGGGGCATGACTGAAACAAGCGCTATAGGAACTGTTCTTAGAGGAAATGATTATTTGCATAGACCAAATAGTGCTGGTTTATGTGTTCCAGAACTCACAGAGATCAATATTATTGATGAAAAATGGAATTTTTTAGATGTTGGTGAAATCGGTGAAATAGTATTTAAATCTCCCACAAATACAATCGGATATTTAAAAAATGTTGATGATACTAATCATTCAATTAAAGATGGTTGGTTAAAAACAGGGGATTTAGGATATTTAGATGAAGATGGTTATATTTTTATTGTTGATAGAAAAAAGGCGCTAATAATAAGAGGAGGTGAGAATATCTCTTGTCTCGAAGTTGAGAATGCTCTAGATAAACATAATGATATTATTGAGTCCTGTGTTTGTGGAATATTTGATGAAAAATTTGGAGAAATTGTCGGCACATTGATCTACGCTGACCAAAATTTAGACCTTCAAGATCTAAAAAACTTCTTATCAAAATATTTAGCAAATTATAAAATTCCTGAAGTTTATAAATTTATAGATAAACCGCTTCCTAGAATTGCTTCAGAAAAACTCGACAGGGTAGAAATAAAAAAAATACTTTCTGAAAAAGACCATGAATAACGCACTGAAAAAAATTTATATAGTTGAAGACGAACCAGATATAAGAGAAACAATTTCATATAATTTAACTCAAGAAGGCTTTAAAGTTCATGAATTTTCAGATGCTGAATCATGTCTCAAAAAGATAGAGAATCATAAACCTGATTTATTGATTCTTGATTTAATGTTACCTGGAATATCGGGACTGGATTTATGCAAATATATCAGATCAAAAAAGGAACTCAATATGATTTCTATTATTATGCTGACTGCAAAAAGTGAAGAGGTCGATCGAATTTTAGGATTTGAACTGGGGGCAGATGATTATGTAACAAAACCTTTTAGTATTAGAGAGTTAATTTTAAGAGTTAAAGTTATTCTGAAAAAAAATACAGAAATGACCAATATGCATGAATTAATTGAATTTGGTCCTATTTCTTTAAATCTTGATGCTCATGAAGTTATTGTGGAAAACAATGAAATAAATCTTACAGCATTGGAATTTAAACTCCTTAAACATTTAATTGATCGAAAAGGTCGAGTTCAGACTAGAAACCAGCTACTTGGAGATGTTTGGGGCTATAGCTCAGAAGTAACAACACGTACTGTAGACACACATATTAAAAGACTTAGAGAAAAACTTGGTGATGTTGGTAAATATATCCAGACTATTAGAGGTGTTGGTTATAGATTGAATAACCAAAACTAATGCATTCTTTTTTATCTAGAATTAAAATCTCTCGAATTTTTATTCTATCTCTTACTTTTCTAACATTTGTCATTTTTTTTATTTCAACAATTTTTTCAACTTTTATATACAACAATTCAAAACAACAACTTATTGAATCTCTTTATATTCAGGCAAAATCAATTAATGCATTAATACCACAAATCAGTGAAATCAACGGAAAGGATTTAAATAATTTAGTTAATGGAATAGATTTAAAGGGTAATAATGAAGATAGGTTAAGAATTACAATAATTGATGAAAATTGGGTAGTTGTTGCAGATTCATTCTTAAGTATTCAACAATTAAAATTAATAGAAAAACATTCGCCAGATACACGAATAGAAATAAAAAATGCCTTAATTGATGATTATGGAACTGATACAAGAATTAGTAATACAACTGGAGATGAATTAATTTATGTAGCAATACAACGAGATCCAAATGATTTAAACGATGGTTTAATTAGAGTAGCCCTTCCATTTAACTATTACACATCAGTATTTAATTTCTTTATCTATCCATTTATCATTCTCATGATACTAGTAATTGCATCGTCTAGTTTTCTTTCATTTAATGTTCAGAATGATCTTAGAAAAAATCTTGATTCGCTATTAAAAAACACTCAAAAAGCTCTTAAAGGTAAAATCATGAAGGATGGCTTAGGCAGAAAGGATACACAAATAGGTTCAATTGCCGATGCTGTAAATGATATCTCTATAAGACTTAATAATGAAATTCAACAGGCTGTAGATCAAAGAAAGGAATTTGGAAATGTATTAGATAATGTTAATCAAGGAGTAATAATATTTAATAAAAACTTTAAAGTGCGATTTTCTAATGACATTGCTCTAGAAATGTTTGGAAAGCATCAATTTTTCTTAAATGAAAAAATAAAAGCTAAAAAACTTTTGAAAATAAATAAATTATTAAAATTAACAAGGGAAAACTTATCTGCAGAGGCTGAGTTATCACTAAAAGTTTTTAATGAAGATCGACATTTTTTACTATCAGCAACGAAAATGGAAACTACGAATGAATATATTCTTGTAATAAATGATATTTCTTCGCTGAGAAAACTTGAAGAATTAAGAAAACAATTTGTCACTGATATATCGCATGAAATTAAGACGCCGATATCTGTTATAAGAGCAAATTCAGAGACTTTATCAAGTACAGGAGCTATAAAAGATCAAAATCTTGCAGATAAGTTTCTGAAATCAATATTAAATAATTCTGAAAAATTAAGTGAAATGCTAGACGACCTCCTTGAATTAGAAAAGATAGAATTTGGAGGTTTAGTCTTAAAAATGAAAAAATTTAATGTTAAAGGGCAGATTCAATTAATATTAGATTCGCAGCAAGCTTTAGCTGATAAAAATAATATAAAAATAATTAATGATATAGATATGAATCTATCTTTAAAAGCAGATAAAGACTCATTCACAACAATTTTTTCTAACTTAATTAACAATGCAATTAAATATTCTCAACCAAGTGGGTTGGTTCAAATAAAAGCAATTGAAAATAAAAGTGCCATCATAATTTCTATTTCTGATAATGGCGTTGGCATAGAAAAACAATATTTAGAAAAGGTATTCAATAGATTTTATAGAACACCTAAAGCACGTGCTAATAGTAAAGGAACTGGCTTAGGCCTATCACTGGTTAAACAATTAACTGTCCGTATGAATGCTGATGTTGATATTGATTCAAAAATAGGCAAGGGCACAACAATTTTTGTTACATTTAATACAAAATAGTAAAATTATTTTATGAATAGAGGAGATTTAATTAGATTAACCATTTTTTCATTTTTTCTAATTCTAATTTTTATTTTTTACTACAACATTGGCTTCTTAACCTTTACTAATGCAAATATTGATGAAAATCTTCCTGAGCCAATAAAAAATGATCAAACAATTAAATCTACTGATATAAAAACTATAGACGAAGCAACTCTATCGCAGCTCGATTTTGAGCTTGTTGGAATAAGAGGCAATAATCCTGAAAGTACGATAATAATTCTTGATAAAGGTAAATATATAGCTGTTATCCAAGGTTCAAATGTCACTCCTAAATTAATATTTTCCCATGTTGAAGGATCAAGGGCATATTTTTTTGATGGAAAAAACTATACTTTTCTTGATATCATAGGAACTGATAAATCTTTTGATCAAGAAAGAATAGATCTAACAAAGGAATAAGATGTTTTTAAAGAGGTTAATAATTGTAGGATCCCTGTCTCTGATGCTTTCAGCACAAGATCAAAATATATTTTATAAAGATGCAGACATAAAGACATTTGCGCAAGATATCGCATTGTTAACCGATAAAACAATAATATTAGATCCAAGAGTTAAGGGATTAATAACAATTTATTCAGATGCACCTCTTAATACTGAGTCAATATGGGAAGTATTCTTATCAACAATGGAAGTTCAAGGATATAACGTTTTAAAAGACGGTGATATATACAGAGTTATTCCCTCACAAGAAGGAGTCAAAAATTTTTCGGAAGCTGGTGATTTTCAAGGATCAATTGGATCAGAAGTTATAAAATTAAGGTTTTCAAGTGCGAAAGATATAGTAAATGCTGTAAAACCTATAGTGGGAGTAAGATCCTATATTGTGGCCTTAAATAATGATAGAGAGGTTTTGATATCCGATGATGCAGATAATATAAAAAGAATAAAAGATATTATTAGAAACCTTGATTCTGAACTAGATACCAGTATTTCTGAATTTAAGCTTAAAAACCTTTCCTCCATTGAAGCTTTAAGATTAATTAACTCACTCAAAGCTGATCCAAATACGAGGTTTGATAAACTCGCTGTCGCTACTTTTCAAGGCTCAAACAAACTAATTTTTAGTGGACCTTTGGAAATTGTTATTAGAGCAAAAAGAGTTTTGTCCCAATTAGATTTAGATAATAATTTAACTGAGAATACTAAAGTTATTTACCTAAATTATTCAAAAGCTGAAGATATACTTAAAATTTTAAATGATATTTCTGCATCATTTAACCAAGAGGAGAATGCAGATTATAAAACTGTTATAACTTCTCATGAAGAAACTAATTCTATTGTTATTAGGTCAAATCCTCAGACCATTCAAACTCTCACTTCAATTGTTGAGCAACTTGATATAAGAAGGCCTCAAGTATATGTGGAGGCAATTATAGTAGAAATTTCTGATGAATCAGCTAAAGCCTTAGGAGTAGATACTATTTATTCTGGTGAATCTGATGGTAATACACCTATTGCATTAACAAGATTTCCATCAACAACAAGTCCAGATTTATTATCTATTGTTGGATCTGCTGATGATGATTCAGATATTAGCACTTCTGCAGGAGCAGCTTCCTCCATTTTAGGAACCAGAGGTTTCGTTGCTGGAATTGGAAATCTTAGAGATGGGGAAGATAATTTTGCATTACTTTTGTCATTACTAAGAGAAGACCAAAATTCAAATATCTTATCTACACCATCAGCTGTTGTTATGGATAATGAAGAAGCATCATTATTAGTTGGGCAAGAAATACCAATTACTACTGGTGAATCATTAGGTGCTAATAATATTACCCCATTTAGAACAACTGCAAGAGAAGAAATAGGTGTAAAACTAGAAATTAAACCTCAAATCAATGAATCTGATTCTGTTGCTCTTTTAATAAGACAAGAGGTATCTAGTATTGCTGGTGCCCAATTGCCTAATTCTAACGATTTAATTACCAATAAAAGAGAGATTGAAACAACGGTTTTAGCAGACAATGGTGAAATTTTAGTCCTTGGGGGTTTAATAAGCGAAGAAATTCAAGAATCGGTTAATAAGGTTCCTATTCTTGGTGATTTACCACTAATCGGAAGACTTTTTCAGTCATCTGCAACTTCAGTACAAAGAAGAAACCTAATGATTTTCTTGCGTCCTACAATTCTTAGAGACTCTATCACCACTAAGGATTTATCTGAAGAAAAATATAATTTAATTAAAGCTAAACAAATTTTAAATGAAGAGGATCAAAAAACTGATTAAATATGATTCTCCCTTTACCTTATAGTTACTGTAAATTAAACAAAGTAACATTAACAAATGAGAAGGACCATTCAATCTTACATGTTTGCGGGACATTAAATCCCAATATTCTATCTTCAATACAAAAATTATTTAAAGAAACTGTTGAAAAGAAAACTTACAATGATGATGATTTCGAAAGTCTATTGACGGATCTTTATACAAATCAATCAGATGACTTAGATTTTTCAGAATTTGACAATTTAGATTTAGCTGATATTGCCAATTCCATTTCTCCATCGGACGATTTATTAGACGACAAAAACAAAGCCCCCATAATAAAATTGATAAACGCTACTATAACTAAAGCTATCAAAGCTAGAGCTTCTGATATTCATTTAGAGCCATTTGAAAATAAATTAAATATTAGATTTAGAGTGGATGGAGTATTAAGAGAGGTTTTGCAATATCAAAAAAACATAACACAAATGATTATATCTAGAATCAAAATCATGTCTAAATTAGATATATCAGAAAGAAGATTGCCTCAAGATGGAAGAATATCTATCTCTATTGGAAAAAAAGAAGTTGATTTACGTGTCTCAACATTACCATCTTCATTTGGTGAACGTGTTGTCCTTAGAATATTAGAAAAAGACAAAACTCATATAAATCTAGATGATCTTGGATTTTCAAATGATACATTAGAAAGTTTTAAAAAAGGTTTATCTAAAACAGAGGGGATAATACTTGTTACAGGCCCAACAGGTTCTGGGAAAACAACTTCTTTATATGCAGGATTAAAGGAAATTTCTGATAGATCACAGAACATTTTAACAATTGAAGATCCTGTTGAATATGCTTTAGATGGCATAGGACAAACACAAGTTAACAATAAAACAGGCCTAACTTTTGCTAAGGGCCTGAGAGCAATTTTAAGACAGGATC
>CEPW01164914.1_pt1 | contig 10686 bp, 9 predicted proteins | sample 356211 | NCBI WGS metagenome assembly CEPW01 (sample SAMEA2620021, study PRJEB7988) | marine metagenome | biome: marine biome (ENVO:00000447); feature: deep chlorophyll maximum layer (ENVO:xxxxxxxx); material: "saline water (ENVO:00002010), including plankton (ENVO:xxxxxxxx)" | depth 25 m
TTCCCAATTGGAGTTTTGATTAGCTCGTCTGGATCTTTGAGAGAGTTTTTCGTTTCGTTAGGAGCCTCTCTAATTGTTTTGTCTAGACATAGCAAGAATATTCAACGTTTAATTAGTGGCAATGAACAAGCAATTGATTAGTTGAATCTTCCTGTAGAGTTCTCTTTTGAGAAATCATTGCAGTTTTGCTTATATTGATGGAGATTGAGGATGCCTACGTACGACTACCGATGTGATGCATGCGAAAATGTTTTTGAAGTTTTTCAGTCTTTCTCGGAGGATCCACTCTCAAAATGCCCTGAAGAGAATTGTGGTGGAGCAGTTAAAAAAATATTTTCTGCGCCTGGAATCTCATTTAAGGGCTCTGGGTTCTATAAAAATGATAGCCGGTCTAAATCATCGTCATCATCGTCATCATCGTCTTCGTCAGACTCTAAATCAACCAGTTCCGATTCTTCTGTTTCAGACTCGAAAGCTAAAGATTCAAGCTCAAGTTCTCCAAAAGGCTCTTCTAACGGAGACTAGAAGTACCCAATGGAAATCAGAATTATGGCTGAGATGCCAATAATTAATCTGTAGTAACCAAAAATTGCGAAGCTTCTTTGTTCAAGCCACTCAACCATAAATCGGACCGAGATGACCGCTGCTACAAAAGCGACACATAAACCTATCAAAGGCGTTGTATACCCAAAGCTATCAATAACTTGCTGACCGTCGGTTCCTAACTCAAAAACTGTTGCTGCGGTTAGTGTTACGAAGCCGAGAATGAAACTAAACTCCACCGCTGCTCTCAAAGATAACCCAACAAACACAGCGGCGACAATAGTTACGAGGCTCCTACTTACACCAGGCCATAACGCAAGAGCTTGCACAAGTCCGATCAGGAAAGCCTTTTGTGCCGTCAACTCTTCGAGTCTCTTGCCGGACCGGTTGAAAATATTTTGTTTATCAATGGCGAGAATACATATCCCTCCTGCGACCCATGCTGCCGCTACTGGCCAGAGGCTGTATAAATCATCCTTCACGAAATCAGCAGCAGCTAAACCAATTACTGCAGTTGGGATAACAGCCGCTATGAGGCTTCCTGCCATCTTTTTGCCCTCGGAGTTCCTTCCAAGAAGGCCTTGAAGCATTTGAAGTAATCGTTGGCGATAAAGAACTGCCACGGCAAATATTGCTCCTATTTGAATACTTATGATGTAACTATCTATGGCTTTTTCGGATAGTTCGGTTTCTCCTACGTTTAGAATTTCCTTCGTCGCGAGTAGGTGGCCAGTTGAACTGATCGGCAGAAATTCGGTTAAACCTTCGACAATTCCGAAAATGGCGGCTTTCCAGATCGATAATGATTCTTCTGGCAATACTTTCTCTAACCCTAGTGCTGGGTCAGCGATCAAGAGTGATAACCCAGTAGCTACGAACGCTAGTGTGATTACTCTTCTAATGCTTTTCTGCTTTGAGGGTGCCGACTCCATCAGTCTCCTTATCTTAGGATCCTAGATGGGTTAGTTAGTTATGTGTTATCAGACACCAGAAACTGTGACATCAGCTACGACAAGGCTAACTCCAGATGCCCTCATGGGTAGCCGTTCAAGGTCGTTACCTATATCAAGTACCTCCAGAAGCATTCGTTGAAGTGTCGAAGCGATGGTTATCTCCCTAACCGGTTCAGACAATTGCCCCTTTTTGATCAATAGCCCTTCGGCTCCTGCAGAGAAATCTCCGCTGACTGGATTAACTCCTGAGTGAAGACCGGAGACTCCCTGTATCAAAATTCCATCATCAATCTCGCCGATTAACTCTTGTTGCGATTTAGTTCCAGGGACAAGAGATAGTGCTCGCGCTCCGACTCCGGGTGATGAGTTATAGCTACGAACGGCTGATCCAGTCGATTGGGTACCCATTGACCTTGCGGTGTATGAGTTATGTAAGAACGTGTTGAGGACACCTTGTTCTATAAGGACATTCCGTCTGCTAGCAAGGCCCTCTCCATCAACTTCTGTCGCAGTGAAAGCGTCAGGGTCTGTTGGGTCATCGATTAAAGTAAGGATTTCTGCTGCTATCTTTTCATTTTCCCTATCAGCAAAAAGTGAGCGCCCTTTTAGAAGGGATTCTCCACTAAACGTGGAACCGATTATTCCGAGGAACTGTGCAGTTACATAGGGGTCAAGAACCACTGTTTTGCGCCCTGATGAAGCTTTTTGAGCACCCAGCATACGGGTCGCGCGTTCAGAGGCTAGTGACCCAGCTTTTTCAATTTCAAGTTTCGCGGGATCGCGACCGACGGAATAACCAAAACCGGTCTGCATGTCTTTCCCATCAGATGCAAGTGATGAGCCGGCAATGTAACATCCGCCATCGTAACTTGATCGCCTGATACCACTTGATGTGACTATTGCGCTTGCTGAAATGGAGTCGACATATTCTGATGATTCCACGCCCACTATCCGCTCATCCGATTTCATTATGTATTCTTCTAGTTCCTTAGCGAGGGCGATTTTGTCTTCAGTCGCAAATTCTTTCAGTGCTGGGTTGTAAAGATCTAGCGAAATTGGCTCGACGTTGTCTGGTTCAGCGATTTGAAGCATCTCATCAAAGGTCCCGAATGTTGCATTGTCTCTTGCTTCAGAAAGGGTTTCCTTGAGGATTTCCATATCAAGAGAACCGGCATAAGCCATTCCCTGACGTCCATCTTGCACGACTCTTATACCGACTCCTTGGGATTCTGAAGCAGTAAATGACTCTAATTCTCCTTTGTAAACCCTAATGTCCGTCTCTTGATCGTGAACAGCGATGACTTCTATTTGTTCGTTGGAAGCGCTGAGAGCAATAACCTCATCTGCTATGGCAAGTAACTTTTCTTCCATTTTTCTATGCCGCAGTTCCACCGACGGTCAAACTTTGGACTCGTAAGGTCGGTGTCCCATCTCCGACCGGTACTCCTTGACCGTCTTTGCCACAAGTGCCCGGAGATCCCATTGCGAAATCGTTCCCTAGGGCATCTATTTGATTGAGGACTTCTGGGCCGTTACCTATTAAATTTCCTTCGCGTATTGGTGCAGTAACTTTCCCATCTTCAATTAAGTAGGCTTCGGTCATTCCAAATACAAAATCGCCAGTCGCTGTGTTAACTTGTCCCCCTCCAAGGTGAGCTACGTAGACTCCTTGCTTGGTATCGGCGATAATGTCTGCCGGGTCAGTTTTTCCGTTCGCAATGTATGTGTTAGTCATGCGAACCATCGGTAGCACCATATAACTTTGTCGTCTCCCATTTCCACTGCTCTTTCGCCCTTGGGATCGTGACCGCAATCCATCCCACATGTAGTCCATTAATATTCCGTCTTGAATTAAAGTGTTCTTTTGAGCTGGGTGACCTTCGTCGTCTATTGCGAAAGCTCCCCATTCTTTAGCCATAGTTCCATCGTCAATTAGTGTCACCAGTTCGCTTGCTACTTGTTCACCGGTTCGCTCAGCGAATACTGATGCCTGTTTTTTAACTAGGTCAGCTTCTAATCCGTGACCGCATGCTTCATGGAAGAGAACTCCGCCGCCGCCACAACCGATGACTACTGGCATTGCTCCGCTGGGTGCGGGTCTCGCGTTTAATTTGGTTAATGCCCTTTGTGCTGCTGTTTCTGCTAATTCCTCAACGTCATATTCATCAAATAATTCAAACCCAATAGGTCTCCCTGTAGATTCTCTTCCTGTCTGCATCCCAGCATCACCTGTAGCGACACATGCAACTGAGAATAGAGTCCTGACCTGATCGTCTGAGGCGTACACTCCGTCGCTGTTTGCCACGAGAATACGGCGCCGTGAGTCTCCATATCTTGCAGATACTTGAGTTATTGATTTGCTTTGGCTGCGAGCTACTTCGTCAGCCCTTTTTAACAATTCCACTTTTTTTATTTTTTCGACTGTTTCAGGAAGGACAAGGACAGGATTTGGAGATGGGTTACTGGAGGCTGTTAAGTTGTTTGCCGAACTGGCGCCTCCGTTGCTACGCGCTGCGGCTGCGGCTGATCTAGCAGCTTCTAAGAGCCCTTGCGTACTTAGGTCAGCTGTATGAGCAAAACCTGTTGTCTCGCCTACAACGACTCGTATTCCTGCACCGCGATCTCTTCCTGATGTTAATTCTTCTACTTTTCCGTCATCAAAATATGCCGACGAAGAACGCTTATCTTCAACAAAGATTTCAGCGAAATCACCGCCAGTCTTTAACGCTTCGGCTATTGCATTCTCAATTAATTCTTTGTCTATCATCTCTTTTTCCATACTTATAGATTACTTGTTTCATAAGTCATTGCCCCTATCCGACAATGAACGGCTCTATTTGCGTATGGTACATGTATGGCATTGGAACCACCTATTCCTGCAGCGGCTGATTACACAGTGAAAGAAGATGATTTAGCGACCTCATTGGCATCTGGTGACGTTGATGTTTTGGCGACCCCAAGAGTTATCGCATGGTGTGAGGCACAAACAATGTCTGCAGTCGCTGACTACATCTCTGAAGAGGAAACAACTGTTGGTATGCGCGTTAGGGTTGATCATGTGAATCCGACAGGACTTGGTGCAACGGTGAGAGTCAGTGCCTTGTTAACGAGAGTCGATGGCCGAAGACTCACTTTTCAAGTGAGCGCATTTGAGATAAGTGATGATGCGGAACCGTTACAGATTGCTATGGGGCAGATCACACGCGTAATTGTGTTTAGAAACCGTTTCATGGAGCGAGTGGATGTTTCTTGAGGGTTTAAAAGCGCATTAAATTCAAGGGTTTTCTACTTTTTGCCGGTTTTAACGTAAGGCATCCGATAAAAGTAGCTTTTGTGCCAATAGTCTATCTAGGTTACGTAGATGCGAACTGTACAGCGAATTAACCAGTGGAGTGGGTCAATTTAAGATGAGCTTTGAAACAACTGCGAGCGTTGCAAACCGGAAGTCGCAATGGTGGAGGAGCAAGTACGTTACGGTACCACTTCGTATTGGCTTGAGCGTTGCCTTGCTAGTCGTTGTTGTCGTGTCAATGGATGATATTGACTGGGATGAACTTCCTGATTGGAATAGTGAAACTGCTGTTTGGAGCATCGGGGCTTTTGTGTTCACGTTGGCTGGTTTTATTCTTGGAGCAGTTCGCTGGCAAAGGGTTTTAATAGCTTTGGGCGTTCGCCAACCACTTGGGAGACTATTTAGTCATTATATGTCTGGGCAATTCGTCTCTAATTTTCTTCCAACGACAGTTGGTGGTGATGTCGTTAGAGTGAGTCGATTAACAAAGGATACGGATGACGGCCCTATTAGCTTCACCTCGGTCGTCTTTGAACGGTTAAGCGGGTGGCTGGTTTTACCGGTGATAACGTTTATTGGATTCGCTATAAACCCCGGTTTAACTGGCTTGGGCAACTCAACTAGAATTCCGTTAGTAGTAGGTTTTATAACACTGGTAGGTTTAGGGCTTGTTCTACTGTTGCTAGGCAATGACCGCATTGGCGAGGGCTTGCGCAACCGGCAAGGGGTTTTACGTTTTGCGAATGCTATCCATTTGGGAATTGATCGCCTGAGGCAACATCCAAAAGCAGCTAGAGAAGTAATCTTCTCTGCATTCGCTTACCAGTTTATGCTTCTTTTAGCTGCTGGTTGCGCTGTAGAAGCACTCGGCATTGATCAGGTTGGGTTAACAGCACTTATGGCATTTATTCCAGCTGTTCTTATTATTCAAGTGCTTCCTCTTGGCATAGGGGGATTGGGGGTTAGAGAAGGAACGCTTGTTGTTTTCCTTTCAGGCATAAATGTTCCCTCTGAACAAGCACTTGCCCTAGGACTATCCATCTATGCGTTAACGCTTCTTGGGAGTCTAATAGGTTTCCCTCTCCTTATTTTTGGTGGACGAAAAGGAACCAATGGAGCTGATCCCGCTCGGAGCGAAACATAGTTTAAGGTCATAATGAGAAGTGACGTTGTTGAAACCAGGTACTCATCAAGGAAATGGGTATGGGTACGGGAATTACTTCTTATAGCTATCTGCTATTCATGTTACTCATGGGTGCGGAATCAGTTTGGGTCTGCATCAGTGACCTCAGATACTGCTTACCGTAATGCGGATTACATGATCGAAACTGAGCGTTTCTTTGGTCTGTATTTTGAACCAACTCTACAAAGTTGGTTCGATAGTTGGGTATGGTTTTTGCGCTTCTGGAATATTTTCTACGGAACTTTACATTTTGTAGTGACGCTTGGCGTCCTGATTTATCTGTTTTTACGAGCTAGTGATGAGTATCGAAAATGGCGGACTATTGGGCTTCTAACTACTGGTTTAGCCTTAATAGGCTTTGCCCTCTTTCCTCTGATGCCTCCACGGTTACTTGGTAATTGCCGTGAGGTGGGAGCATGTATTGATAGCCCGTACATCGACACAATGGCAGAATATGGTGGTCTGTGGAGCTTTGATTCAGGATTAATGGAAAGTCTCTCAAACCAGTATGCTGCTATGCCAAGTCTGCACTTTGCATGGGCTCTCTGGAGTTGGCTTGCGATTCGGAAGCATATAACTACCAAATTCGGACGTTTCGCAATAGCGTCCTATCCGCCGTTAACATTATTTGCGATTGTGGTTACTGCGAATCATTACTGGATAGATGCCCTTGGAGGGGTCGTTGTCCTTGGAGTCGCCCACTACCTTGGTGTTCGTCTAATTTCTTGGTTTGATAGTGTTGCTTTGCGGACACGCATTACGGCTGACAGTACGTAGGTGCCGAATTTCATAGCCGTGCGACTATGTTCACCAGGTATCATATTGTTAGCTTATTAATGAGGCTTCTTTACTATGCTTGAACAGATTACATGTCCTGCTGATCTACGGCGTTTGTCCTACGATCAGTTAAATTCTCTTAGTTCGGATATTCGTCAGTTCATCGTTGACACTGTTGAAGAGAATGGTGGCCATCTGGGTTCTAATTTGGGAGTCGTGGAACTTACGATTGCGCTGCACCGAGTTTTTGACTCCCCCCGTGACATTCTTTTGTGGGACACCGGACATCAGGCTTACGTTCACAAGATGCTTACTGGGCGATTGGGAGACTTCAAAACGCTACGAAAAGGCGGAGGCCTCTCTGGATACCCAAGCCGATCTGAGTCTGAACACGATTGGATTGAAAATAGTCATGCTTCTACTGCATTAAGTTACGCTTTTGGTCTTGCAACTGCCCAAGAAAGTGACATAGGAGAAGGCAGGCGGGTCATAGCGGTGATCGGTGATGGTGCGTTGACTGGGGGTATGGCATTTGAGGGGCTCAATAACCTTGGACATTCTGGAAGTAACGCCATCATTATTCTCAATGACAATGGCAGGTCCTATGCTCCAACGGTTTCTCTTCTCTCAGATAGCCTAAAGAAACTTCGCAATAACCCGAAATATCTTGAGCAGCAGGAAAAAATTGAATCAAAAGTAAAGAGCCTATTACCATCTCGGGAAGTCTTAGGGTTATCTGTTGAGCGGGCGATTGATGCAGCAAAGGCTGCTGTTAGAGAAATTTGGGACCCGACATCGTTCTTTGAAGATTTGGGTATTCGTTATAACGGGCCTTTTGATGGGCATAATATTGAGGGACTTGAGAAAGCGCTTCGTAATGCATCCGGTTTCGAAGGACCTACTGTTATTCACGTCCTTACCGAAAAAGGTAGAGGCTACGGCCCAGCTGAAAATGATCCGATTAAGCGACTGCATGACATCGGGGCTCCCAAACCAGGGAGCTACACCGCTGCTTTTACAGAGATACTGATCAAAGAGGCTGAAAACCATCCTGAATTAGTTGCAATCACAGCAGCAATGCCGGACAGCACCGGCCTGCTTCCCTTCTCTGAGCGTTTTCCTGATCGCTTCTTTGACGTTGGCATAGCAGAGCAGCATGCTACTACGGCTGCTGCGGGAATGGCTATGGGCGGGCTTCGCCCCGTGATCGCTGTTTACGCTACGTTCTTGAACCGGGCCTTTGATCAAGTCAGTTTTGATGTTGCGTTGCACGAGCAACCTGTAATCTTCTGCATTGACAGGGCTGGAATCACTGGGCCAGATGGCGCATCCCATCATGGCTTATTGGACATGGTGTTACTTACGAAGGTGCCTGGAATGACAATGTTCGCTCCTTCTTCTTATCAAGAACTGCAACAGATGTTTTCTGACGCTTTAAAGATTACTTCCGGACCTGTAGCGATCCGCTACCCGCGAACACCTGCCCCTTCGGTTCCTGAAACCGAGGTTGGGTCTGGATTAAATGCGCGCATGGTTTCCGAAGGGTCCGATATTTGTATTCTTTCTGTGGGAAAAATGTTGGAGACCGCTATCAGCGCATCGGAGAAACTCCAGCAGCAGGGTCGTAGTGTAAGCGTTTGGGATGTTCGTGCTGTCTCACCACTAGATTCCAAAATGATAGCTGCTGCCCATAATCATTCTCTTGTTGTGACCCTTGAAGATGGCATTGTTGAGGGAGGTATCGGGTCCTCTATAGCGAACCATCTGCGAGATCTAAACGGACCAGCCCCAACGATAATTACAAAAGGGGTCCCTGTTTCGTTCGTTGATCAAGGAAACCCTGAAGATCTTCTGTCTGAGTTAGGTCTTGACTGTGACGGGATAGTGAAGACAATCCTCGAAGCCGATTTGTAAATCCTATATCACTCGAAGAAAGGGTTCTCTCCCGCTTCGTGGTCAGTAACGTCAATAATTTCAGTGATTTCAGGAATTGCTTCTGCGATCATTACTTCAATGCCTTGCCTGAGGGTAGCTGCTGACATAGCACATCCTTGGCAACCACCTCCCATGAGGATATGAGCTACTGTTCCGTCCATTTTCACTAACTCTGCATAGCCTGAATGAGCCGCTAAGGATGGGTTAATGTGTGTATCAAGTAGCTGCTGAAGTTTCTGTCCAGGCGTGCCTGTGAGCTCGATATCTTCACCTTCTAACATTTTTGGACGATTAGGGTTTCGTATCACTAATCCGCCTTGCATCGGATTGCTTGGAAGGTCAAGAGTGGCTCCCGTTAAATTCTCAAGATCAGATTTGGGGATGATAACGGTTAGTTCATTCACCTGATATATGTGGTCTTCAGGGCCAGCTTCGTCAATATCTTCGAAAGAGAGGTCATAGGAGAATTCGGGTCCGTTTGATCCAGTTATGGCTACTCTGAGAGCTGTGGATTCTGGGTTCTCTTCCTCTGACCGCACCTCTAATACCGTGGATAAGGCAGCGTCGGTCACTTCTAACGCATCGGCACTGACCTGTGTTTCATCAACTGACATATAACGATAATACCGGCTCATTTCGCTGAATTGTATGAGTTCGTTTCTCTTTATGAAGATTATTTTGGAGCGTTAGATTATCCTAATCATGACAAAATTCATTTCTTTTGCCGCAACGATCTAATGTTTAACATGGCTGATTCCATGTCCCTCAAGATGAAGAAGAGAAGTTCCCTTCAACGAGCTGGCCTTGTGATTTTGCTTTTGGTTGCTTTCCTTTTGCGCGTGTGGAATTTGGACTGGGATGAAGGAACCCACCAACATCCCGACGAACGCTACTGGAGCATTGTGACTTCGGATATTCAATGGGAGGATCCGGTGACATACTTTAATTCTGAGGATTCAGAATTAAATCCATATCGTTACCAGAGTTCATGGGTATATGGCACTCTCCCCTTGTTTGCGGCAAAAGGAGTAGCAGAATTCCTAGAGGCAGATTTCTTTCTTTCCAATTGGGTTGTATCGGCCATTGACTCTGTTGGAATTAACTTAAAAGAGGACCAGTTATCTGCAGATGGAGAGATGTACGTAGGCAAAACCTTCAATAGCGGATTTGAGGTCCAAAATATTGGCAGGCTTCTAGCAGCTTTAATTGATACCGGCACTGTGCTACTTACCTATCTTTTGGGACGGGCCTTGTTTTCTAGAGCAGCAGGTTTTATCGCAGCAATCCTTTTGTCGTTTGCTCCACTCCATATTCAATACAGTCATTTCCATGGAGCGGAGCCGTGGGTAACGTTCTTTGGAACGGCCGCAGTTCTATTATCGGTTCTATTTTATAAGTCCTATCAAACACTAGGGAACGGTGATCCCCCCAAGCGACGTGAAATTATTCGAGCGCTCAGTATCGGATTCTTTTGCGGATTAGCTGGCGCATCAAAATTCACGGGTTTCATTGTCTTTATTGCCCCAGTTTTCGCTTTTGCATTAACGGCTTTCAGCAATAACTGGGATAAGGGAACTAGTCGCGCAAGGCGATCAGAGGCATTTCTTTTCTTTGTGGCCCTGGTCTCGGTTTCTGGATTGATGGCAATAGGTACTTTTCGAGTTTTCCATCCATACGCTTTTTCGAACTCGCTTAAGTTGCACCCAGATTTTGTTACTGACCTCAGGTATTTACAGGATGTGAACAACGGTGGAGATTTTCCGTGGGTTATTCAGTGGGTAGATCGCCTTCCCCTATTTGCCCCTTTGAATTCAATGTTCTGGTCAGGTATGGGACCTGGAATAAGTATGTGTGTCTTGATTGGGATTGCTTTTGTTTCCAGAGAGATTTTACGTAAAAAAGACTTTTCTTTACTGATACCTATATCGTTTATCATTGCTTTGGGGGCACTTGTAACAACGCAATTCAATCCCTTAAACCGCTACTATCTGCCTGTTTATCCG
>CEPW01180471.1_pt1 | contig 10650 bp, 9 predicted proteins | sample 356211 | NCBI WGS metagenome assembly CEPW01 (sample SAMEA2620021, study PRJEB7988) | marine metagenome | biome: marine biome (ENVO:00000447); feature: deep chlorophyll maximum layer (ENVO:xxxxxxxx); material: "saline water (ENVO:00002010), including plankton (ENVO:xxxxxxxx)" | depth 25 m
TATTCTGTGTAGTCATTTATTTTTGACGGATCGATAGTTCCAAATATCTGAACCACGTTAACTGTTGCAACATTTGCAAAAGATATTGTGCTTGTTGCAACCAGGATAAGAAATCCTGAAAATATTGAAATTAGTTTTTTCATCATGTTCTCCCGAGAATCATTATTTGACAATTTGTCGCAGTAAATCAGAACACGGCACCTAGTTACGTGTCAACAAAAACAAAATTGTGCATAACAGCTATGCATTTTTAATCTTTTTAGATTAATTTAGATTCTCAATGGGCATGTAGTCATATTCGTAACCAAAGTATTTAGGGCCCACGAGTTCCAGCCCATGTTTTGTTCGCCACTGAGGGTCACATGGTAGCCCAAAAACCAGCACTCTAAAACCGTAACGAATTTGTTCGGTTGTAATTGGTTGTCCAGTTTCAAGGTCCAGCAAACAGATTAAATCAGGTGTCATCGCAATAGGCTTATCTTCTTTTGATTTTGCAAGTAGGAATTCATTCTGAAACTCTAGGCTAATTTCTCTGCCACTGTATTTATCTAGACCGATAATTTTACATGAACCCCTAGCAAACCCACCTTCTGTTCTCCGATCAACATCCATGACCCTACCTTCAAAAAGAATTACTCCGGAAAGTTTTTCCTTCAGGAAATTGGCAGGGTTTCGATTTTCTTTTTGTTCTGAATGAATAATTCTACCTATATTGTTTATTAAAGACAGCGAGCCTCTTAAAATTGACTTTTTTGCTTCAGCTCCTGTCATAGGATAAAGAGCAATAAGTCCAACCCCACCCATTTCAACTGTTATGACACGTGCAAATTTTTCAGTTGAAAGATTATCCACAGTGTTTAGAACTAGAGAGTTGCCCTTTTCATCTGCCATTACCATTGGACAAGCCTTTATATTATGCATCGTCATTGAAACCATTTGTAGTTCTGGAAACGCTCTACCCATTCCATCTCCATCGACGATTGGAAGCTTAGCTTGTGCAGCTACTGCAATGGGAATTGTAGAGTTCAAGCCACCAGCTTCAATGCAAAACACGGCATCTGTTTTCTTTCCCAGATAACTCTGAAGAGCTTCTAGTGCAGATATAGCTTCGTCACCTTGTGGAAGTTTCTCTAACATGACGGTAGGTGCTCCCATCATTGCTACCGGAACAACCAGACCATCGTCAGGAATATCGTCTACATTTAAAACAGGAACCGGTCCATTTTTTTGAATAGCTTCTTCTGCCATAAGTTTGCCAATGTATGGATCTCCTCCGCCACCTGTTCCTAGAAAGGCTCCTCCTAGCGCTATATTCTCCATATCTTCTATAGATATTTTTTTTAATATATCATCTGCCATTTTTTGCTCCGCATTACATTTATTACATAGGTTTATAATCCAAGTCATGATAACCAAAAGCTTTAGGACCTATTACTTCCAATGCTTTTGCAGTTCTTAATAATTCATGGCAAGGTAAGCCAAGAACAGCTATACGTTGGCCGTACCTCAAAAGTTCTGTTCCAATTGGAAATCCAGTTTCAGAATCCAAGACAACTATTAAGTCTGGCACACATACTTCCATTTCACCATTTCGCCGAAAGACCAGAAATTCATTTTGGAGGTCAATACTTCCTTTATCATTTTTGTATTCTCCAAAGCCTTCAAGTAAAATCTGACCAACAGCAAAACCACCCTTCAAGTGCCGCTCAAGGTCGACAATTTTTCCAGTCATTAAGAGGTTTCCGTTTTCATGGGCTAAAACTGTTTCAATTGGATCTGTATTTTCTTTATTCGCTTTTATAACACTTTGTCCTAAAGATAAGGCCTGAGTGATAGTGTAAGGAATTGCATAATTTTTCACAAAGCTACCCTTCATGGGTGCCATAGCGATTCCGGCAGCGGCGCCCATAGTGACCACACCAGAGCGGGCTAATTTTTCGACCCAAATTTCGTCAATTGTATCTCTTATTACTAAAATATTTCCTTTTTCATCTGCCATAGCAGCTGGAGCTGATTTATGACCATAAATTGACCAAGTGCACATTTGCATTTCAGGAAATGCTCGTCCCATTCCATCACCATCAACAACGGGGATACCTGCCTGCGCAGCCGTCAACATTGGCTCCATAGAATTTGCTCCACCAATTTCGCTAGAAATTAAGGCATCTATTTTACAATTACATTCTTTCTCAAGAGCTCTCATTGCTCTTAAACATTCCTCACCCTCTTCCATTTTTTCAATGCCGACGACTGGCGCGCCAATTCCTCCAAGGGATACTACTAAGGCGTTGTCTTTAAGTTCATGCAATGGGATTACATCAATTTTGTTACCTTTTTTTAATTCTTCCCTACAGCGCAATTTACCAATATAGGGGTTGCCGCCTCCACCTGTTCCTAGAATAGCAGCACCAATCTCTATTGCATCTAGGTCATCAAAGGAAACGGATTTAAGTTTATCCATTTAGGGCTCCCACAACTTTTAATCTAACGCGCGTTGCATTTCCCGGCAGATAAGCTAAGGGAACATCTTCCTGATCTAAAAGCTCTATTGTGTCAGGGTCTGCTCCAGCAGAAATTGCCTTTTTTGTTGCTTCATTTTTAGCTTCTTCTAAAACTTCGTCACGCGATTTATCACTTAAGCTAAATATTCTGTCTACTTCACCACTAATCTGACCTATTGCAGCACCAACTGCATTTGCAACTGCAAAATTCTCAGGTTTTACGACAGGGAGGTCACCAACTTTTTCTGGAATTAATATGCTTCCGCCCCCTACAGCCAATACCGGAATTTTCTCTGATGAAACACGCATTCTCTCAACTGCATTAATAATCATTTCATCTATTTTATCTTTAACAGAAACTAATAAGTCATTACCCAACGCCTTTGCTGGGTCTGGATTGCCTATATCAACAATACCAAGCCCAACAGCTATATCGGTGGCTGTAGTTGTAGGGCCTCCAAATATCATACTCTCTTTATGAATATTAAATCCTACGGATTTTGGTCCAACTTTAATATCCTGACTTTTGTTAATAATAGATCCCCCGCCTAAAGCTATTGAGTAGACATCAGGCATACGAAAATTTGTTCTTACACCTCCAACATCCACCGATGTACTTGCGGGTCTAGGAAAGCCTTTAATTAATGCTCCAACATCTGTTGAGGTGCCTCCGACATCAACAACTATAGCATTTTGTTCACCGGTTAAAAAAGATGCCCCTCTCATTGAATTTGTCGGTCCGCTCGCAAATGTCAAAACGGGATAAGATTTTGCAAAATCTGCACTCATTAAAGTGCCATCGTTTTGGGTGATAAAATAAGGGCAAGTAATTCCTAAAGTCTTCAAGGCTTGTCCAAACGCGTCCACCGTTTTCTTTCCTAAATTTCGTAGAGAGGCATTCATAATCGCGGCGTTTTCTCTCTCTAAAATTCCTAATCTTCCAATTTCACTAGAAAGTGTGAAGTCAGCCTGTGGAAGCTTAGTTTGTAGTATTTTTAATGCCTTCTTCTCCATTTCGTCATTAACTGGGCTAAATACGGAGCATATAGCGATAGACTCAATATTTTTTTTACCTATTTCTTCTGCGATTCCTATAAGCTCTTCCTCATCGATAGAGGAGATTTCTCGGCCGTCAAATTCATTTCCTCCTTTGGCCATCCAAAAATTACCCCCAACAGAAAACTTGATATCTTCAGGCCAGTCTACCATAGGTGGCAGACATTGGGCAGCTGGCAGACAAAGTCTTACGGACGCAGTTTGGGATAGCCTTTGGCGTTCTACAACTGCATTGGTAAAATGAGTTGTTCCAATCATTACAGACCTAATTTCTCCTTTTGAAATTTCCGTTTCCTTAATAACTTCTTCCAGACTATTTATTACGCCCGTCATTACGTCCTCTGTTGTTGGGTTTTTTACACCCAGCAAAACTTTTTCGTTTTGCATTACTACCGCGTCTGTATTTGTACCTCCAACATCTATTCCAATTCTATACATTGCTAACTCCTATCTAAATATTGCGTGTATTTTGAAGAACCATATTTCTTTCTTCTTCGGTAACTTTTGGTTTAAGGTTTTCTTCCTTATCACTTATGACTGGTATTGAGCTGATAAGGGCCTTCGTGTAAAGATGTTGAGGGTTTGAGAATATATCCTTTGTATTACCTGCTTCACAAATCTCTCCCTTAAACATAATTGCAATCTTATTGCAGAAATTTCTCATCAGACTTAGGTCATGGGAAATAAAAATATAAGTCAAACCAAGTTGCTTTTTCAACCTATGCAGTAAATTAATGACAGTTCCTTGAATTAAAACATCAAGAGCAGAGGTGGGTTCATCTAACACTATAATTTTTGGCTCCAAGGAAAGCGCTCTGGCTATTGCTACTCGCTGCTTCTGCCCGCCTGACAATTCATGTGGATACATCGAGCTATAGGATGCAGGTAAATCTACCATCTGCAGGAGTTCATTCACTCTATCCTTTATCATCTGATTACTATAACCAGAAAATTTTAGTGGTACAGATAATATTTGTGACACGGTTCGCTTCCTATTAAGTGACGAACCTGGGTTTTGGTAAACTATCTGAATCAATTTTCTGTAACTCTTGAGCACGACTTGCTCATCAAGGTTTAATTTGTCTATTTTAATAGTTCCAGAAGTTGCTCCATAGAGGCCTAGTAAGATTTTGGCTATGGTTGTTTTGCCTGACCCGGACTCTCCTGCTATTCCATATATATCGCCGGAATTTATAGTCAAATTAACGGACTTTACTGCATGGTTTTGGGAAGTAATCCGATTGAAGAATCCAGTTCTAATAGGAAAAGATTTATTAAGGTTTGAAACACTTATGATTTCATCAACTTCTGAATTTGTGTTTTTAACATCTATCACTTTATCACCAAAGAGTGGTGGTACACTTTCCATTAATTTAATCGTGTATTGGTGCTTCGGCTTTTTAAAAATATTTTCTCGGCTGTTAGTTTCTACGATTTTTCCATTTTGCATTACATATATTCGGTCTGCCATTTCTCTAACAACGCCAAGGTTGTGGGTGATGAATAATAGAGACAAGCCTTCGTCTTTTACTAAAGAATTCAAGAGGTCAAGTATCTCTTTCTGGGTGGTGACGTCTAACGCTGTGCCCGGTTCATCAGCAATCAGAAGTTTAGGATTATTTAATAAAGACATTCCAATTAGAACTCTTTGCCTCATGCCTCCTGACAGCATTATAGGATATGAATTAAGGATTCTCTCATGATCAGAAAGTTGGACTTTTCTCAAGGTTTCAGTGATTAGTTTCTTACGTTCTTCATGGCCACGTGATATGCCTATCCTAACATCAGCATATTTAACTATATCCTCCATTTGTCTCAAAATTGTTAAAACTGGGTTGAAGGAAAGTAATGGATCTTGAAGAATTATAGATATGCCTGAACCCTTTATTTTATTTCTTTCAATGCGATTTAAAGCCAAAAGGTTTTGATTTTCATATAATATTTCTCCGCTTTCAATTATAGCTGGCGGTGTGGGTAAGGTCCCAATTATTGCTCTCATAGTAACGGTTTTACCAGAACCAGATTGACCAATTAAAGACACCCTTTCACCTCTAGAGACATTTATGTTTACATCTCTTAAGACCTGAGAATTTTTCCCATAATTGGAAAACGAAATATTAAGGTTACGGACATCTAGAATATTATCTTCCAATTAGACCTCCACATCCATCATATCGCGTAAACCATCTCCTAATAAATTGAAGCCCAAGATGGCATATAAAATTGCCAGACCGGGCATAAGTGCCTCCCACCAGTATTCAGGTAAGTATTCGGATCCAGTACTTACCATTGTTCCAAGATCAGGGGTAGGAGGTTGAACTCCTAGACCCAGGAAGGAAAGTGCAGCTCCAAAAAGAATTACAAACCCAGCATCAAGCGAAATTTTTACCGAGATTGCTGAGATACAGTTTGGCAATAGCTCTCGAAACATAATATGGAAATGACTTGCACCAGCAACTCTTGCGGCCTCTACATAATCTTCATTCATTTGAGCTTTTACTATTCGGTAGATTAGTCTTGTATGCCATGTCCACCAAAGCATTGTGATAGCAATCATCGCATTTATTAAATTTGGAGACAGAACAGCTGTAATTGCTAGCGCCATGGCAAGTGGTGGTATAGCCAACATTATATCTGTGAAACGCATGATTACGAATTCTGTCCAATTTCCAAAATATCCGGCAAGTAAACCAAGAAAAACACCAAACGGAACAGCAAATCCTAATACACCAACAACTAGCCCTAATGAAACTCTATACCCATAAATAACTCGAGTAAAAATATCCCTGCCGACATTGTCAGTACCAAACCAAAAATCTCTACTTGGCGGTGAATGCCGGTTCATAAAATCAACGAAAGAACCTGCTGATTGAGGTGAAGGGGCAATTAAGGGAGCAAAGATAGCGACGAGGATTACGGAAAAAACTATAAAGGCACCAATAATAGAAGATGGATTACTCCTAAACCTAAACCAAGCCATTTGGCTAGAAGTTAGGGACCTATGTTGCTCCATATCGTCTTCACCACTAATATTTTTTCCTAAAGGATGGTTCATTTGGAACCTCCTTCACGAAGTCGATGCCGAGGGTCGATTATTCCAAGCAAAATATCTATAAAGAGATTTGCAAACACGAAAAATACTCCAGACACTAATACAACCCCGATAACGGCGTTAAGGTCCTTTTGTAGAATCGTTCTTACTCCATAACTGGCAATGCCTGGCCAGCTAAAAACAAATTCTACGACAAACGCATTACCAATAAGAGAAGCAAACTCTAAACCTAAAATTGTTAAAGGAGCGACCGAAGCTATTCTTAACATGTAAGCAAAAGTAACTACTCTTTCAGGAATTCCATATGCTCGCGAGGCTTCAATAAAATCAAATCTGCTAACTTCTATCATAGCAGACCGCGTAATTCTCATCACTTGACCAATACCTGCTGCGGCAAGAGCAATTGAAGGAAGAAAGATATGACTAAAAGCGTCTACAAATACATCTGACCTACCTTTTATTAGTGAGTCGACTAGGATCAAGCGGGTTATGTCTGCATCAAAATTCAATCCGGGATCAATTCTACCGGTCACTGGAAAAAATGAAAATTGGTAACTGGCTAATAACTGAAGTATAATTGCTAATACAAAACCAGGAGTAACAACACCGATTAACGATATAATTCTGGTAAAGTTGTCTACCCAACTATCTCTATAAACAGCTGCGAGAACCCCAAGAGGGATTGAGAGAGTGATTTGTAGGAAAATAGTAAACAATACAAGCTCAAAAGTTGCAGGAAGAGCCCCCAGAATATCATCAATTACGGGGCGGCTAGTGAGTAGAGATTTACCTAAATCTCCCTGAGCTAGGCCTGTCAAATAATTCCACAATTGAATAAAAAAAGGGTCATTCAAACCCATTTCTTGGCGCATTTCTTCTACTTGTTGGGCTGAGGCGAGTGGTCCAAGAGCAATTCGAGCCGGGTCGCCAGGAACTATTCGCGCTATTACAAAAATTAAGATTGCTAATCCTAGAAATACAAGGAAAAGGGTTACTATCCTTTTTAAAATATAGTTAACCATTTGAACTCCATGGAATCACTAACTGAAAAATTGTTTATCAAATCAGATCATGACAATCCGTCTTGTGTCAACAAAAACAAAAGAGCGGATAGTTTCTATATTCTCAATTTTTTAGCCTTCAGAAACTTCTACATTTTACAAAATAAATTCAAACTCTTGTAGAAATTTTGGACATTTTACATCAAAAAAATTCCTTGTGAGAAGTTATTACCTCCTCAAATGCATTTAAAAAGTCATTTGTGTCCTTCTCTATCATTGCAATATTCAAGGTCATATAACCCCTTTGTGCAAAGAGGAATCCTCTGTTGGCCATTTCAAGATGAATTAATTTCAGTCTATTGAGATCATGTTGATTATAGGCATAGGGCCTGACAATTTTCTCGCTCCCAATATGAATTCCTAAAATTGAGCCGAGACCAGTGACCTGCATTTTAATTGAATGTCTTTCACATATACTATTCAAAGATGATTTAAAATTTTCACCTTTATTAAATAGATCTGTTGCAATTTCAGAAGTGAAAACCTCAGTTAATCCTGTTAGTCCTGCAGCCATTGATAAAGTGTTATTATTAAATGTTCCAGCATGAGATAAAAAGTTAGGCTTTGTCGGATCCCAAAGATTCATTATCTCAGATTTTCCTCCAAATGCACCAAAACTAGCCCCACCACCTAGATACTTTCCGAGGGTTGTAAGGTCTGGTTGAATTTCTAATATCTTTTGTAGACCACCACTTGAATTTCGAGATGTCATGACTTCGTCAAAAATTAAACAAATGTTATGTTGCTCTGTCTCATATCGGATAGCTTTCAGGAAGTCCCTTTCCGCAGGAATACAGCCACCACTTCCTAGCATCGGTTCAATAAGAACTGCTGCTAGATTTTTTGAATGTTCTCTAATTTTCGATACTACGCTCTCAGTATCATTATAGGGTAGAGAGATAAACTGGTAAGGAGCGTTTACGGGGGAAGGCTCTTTTTTAAAATAGAGAACACCGCCGTGGTAGCCTCCTTCAAAAATGATAATTTTTTCACGGCTTGTATAAGCTCTTGCTGCTCCGAGTGCCATTAAATTTGCTTCAGTACCAGAATTAGTGAATCGCACCTTTTTGATAGAATCAAAACGTTTACAAATAGCTTCCGCTAATAAAGATTCCCATTGATTTGGTGCTCCAAATGACAGCCCTGCATCTACTGCTTTTTTAAGTGCTTTTGTTATTTTTGGATTGGAGTGGCCATATAAACCAGCAGAATATTCACCTAAAAAATCTGTATAGATATCTCCATCGATGCTTTTCAAATATGTACCATTGCCAGATTGAATGGTAATTGGGAAAGGGTCATAATGAAGTACGGTTCTAGTATTGCCACCAGGTAATACTTTAGAAGCCTTTTCCCACTGAGCTAAACTTCTTGGATTATTAGCAATAAAACGGTCGCTAGCTGAGCCAAGAGATTCCAATAAGAGATTATGATTTTCGAGATGGTCTCTGCTCATATTTTGGCCTTAAAAAGTTAATTGTTATTAAAAGTATAAGAGGAATACCTTAAAGGCAAATAATGAAAACCCCTGAGCTTGATATAGTATCCGTTTGGAGATTTTGACCTAAGTCATTTAGATTTTTTTAGATAGTAAGCATTAACATTGACAAGTAAGTGTTGAAAATAATACCATTTTCACAAACAATTATTGGAGGATGGAATGTCGGTTGGATTGGCCCCAAGACCAGCTAATGAAGAGAGAAGGGCTCAGGCAGTTGTAAAAACTGGTCTTATTGATGCCCCTAATCCAGAAATTTTTCAGGTTTATTGTGACTTAGCTAAGGATATTACGGGTTTTGAAGAGGCTTATTTTAGTCTGTACGACGGTGAAATGTCATGTGGGATAGCTGCTGCCGGAAGTGAAGAATTTGAGGTTGGTGAAAAAGGTTTAAGGCATGAGAATAGTATATGTTCGTATGTGTTATTAGATACTGAGCCTCTTATTATGGAAGACATTAGTAAAGACCCAATCTGGAAAAACCACCCTAAAATTTTGGATGGAACAGGTACACTTGGTTACGCAGGTTTTCCAGTTATCAATAAAGATAACTATGCACTCGGCACTCTTTGTATGATGAATAGCGATCCAAAGGCTCTGTCAGAACATCAAATCGAATTAATAAAAAAGATAACAGCTAACATTGCTTTGCTGTTGGACAGTCGGATTGATCAGAAAGAATTGACTTCTCAGAAAATTTTAGAAGCTTTAGGAGTTTTTCAAAAAGGGAATAGGGACTTGGACTTGGATGACTTTAAACTCTTTCTATCTATGTCAGCTGACTTGCCAGTAGATAGAGTGTCATCTGGAAATCTGATAAAAAATGGCCTCTGTGAGATATCAGAAACTGAGAAAGTTGTCTTATCTTCAGTGGGGCGACAGTTGCTCATGGAGATGAAGTTAGAATCTAAGCCCATGAAAAAGGTTAAAATAAAAGGAGATGCAGCAGAGGATCTCATTGATGAGATGTTTGCTAGTTTAAATTAATATGTATGCAAAGGTTTACAGTTACAAATTTTCGGGGCTAAGTGAAGCAAAAGTAGCGGCTACTTTTTGTTCTGACAGTTTAGGGAAGAAAATTGTACCATATAATATAAGGTCGTTAAATATTTCTATAGGTCAATGCGGTAGTGTCTCTATAAATTTAAAGTTTGAAACAGGTGAAGATCTCAAAAAATTTGAAGAAGAATCAAAAGAATTTTTTTCAGACCTCAAAAACACTTTTGTATTTAAAGAAAGCAATTTCTCTGGAGTTTATATTTATAACTATGACTCAGAACTGACTGCAACAGAAATATCACTAAACTAATATAACTCATTAGTTTCCCATCAGTGCGCTGTCAAAAGGAAAGCGGGTAAGATTTTCAAAACCTGTTTCTGTAATTATTACCTGATCTTCTAATTTGATAGAGAAATCACCGCCTTCTGGACTTACCAAAGCTTCGACACATAGAGCCATTCCTGGCTCCAGATGATAATCAT
>CEPW01074218.1_pt1 | contig 10645 bp, 5 predicted proteins | sample 356211 | NCBI WGS metagenome assembly CEPW01 (sample SAMEA2620021, study PRJEB7988) | marine metagenome | biome: marine biome (ENVO:00000447); feature: deep chlorophyll maximum layer (ENVO:xxxxxxxx); material: "saline water (ENVO:00002010), including plankton (ENVO:xxxxxxxx)" | depth 25 m
ACGTCGACGCGCATTGCGTTGTGGGCATCCATCTCTCCGCCAACACCATCCTCGCGGACATCATCTACGACGCCGCCGCCGCCTCTCCGAAAAACCGACCCGCGAGAAATAATAATACCATCGTCATCGTTAGTATCGTCGGTCTTCTTCTTCTCGTGTTGCCCCAAAAGTTATTTTTATCATCGCCTCTCGGAGGGGTCGAACGATGCTCCAAAAGTGACGACTCGAAAGTGTCCACGACATCCAAAAGACCAAACAAAAGGAGATACATATATACACATACCGTTTCGATACGCATTACAACAAAAACAACAAAAACAACAACAAAAACAACGCGAGCACGATATCTCGTGTTTTTTTATTATTTTCGATGTGGTGGACGCCAACGTCTTCCTCGTTTGAGTCACACGGCAACCAACGCCGCGACGTTGCGGTCGAGTTCGGCAACGCCGTCTTGTTTGGCGCGCCGGACGACGGCGACGCCAACAGATCTCGCGGTATCGCCGAGCGTGTCTATGGTTCTCGGGAAGACGCTCCCGACGGCTAAATCTTCTTTGGTAACTTCTTGAGCTAAGCGTTCGGCGGCAGCTAAGAACATGCCGGAAGTGACCGAGGAGGCTTTGGCCGCGATGGCGCCGCGAGCGACGCCGGGGAAGATGAACGCGTTGTTCGCAAAACCTGGTTGGAATTGAGGGGTGGCCGAGTCCAGAGGAAATTTCGTACCAGAAGCGAAGACAACTTTGCCGGAAGTGTAGTCGTAGGCTTGTTTAGCCGTGCATTCGGCTCTGGATGTTGGATTGGAAAGAGCGAACACGATTGGTCGTTTGTTGTTTTTCGCCATTTCTTGGAGAACCGGTTTGGAGAAGGCGTTTGGCACCGCGGCGGCACCGATTAACGCGGTCGGTTGGCAGAGTTGAACAGCCGAAAGAACGTCAGCGGCATCGAACACCTTCTCCGGCTCAATTCTCGCGAATCGTTTCTTTTCGTTGGACAAATCCGCAAAATCTACTCGGGAAGTTGTCACCATACCTTTGCTGTCAAACAACCACACTCGCTTCAACGCGTCTTCTTCGCGCAATCCTCTCGATTTCAACGCACGAACGAATAAGTCCGCAGCGCCGAGGTTAGCCTGTCCCGCACCAAAGAATAATACCTTTTGTTTTTCTAAAGGCAAAACATTCTCGATTCGCGTGGACGCGATCAAACCAGCCAAGGTGACTGCCGCCGTGCCTTGAATGTCGTCGTTATACGTCACAACGCCGGGCACGTCTTGAAATTTCTTCAATATGCGAAACGCGTTTCGAGGCGCAAAGTCCTCAAAGTGAATGATGACGTCGTCACCGTACCGTTTTCGAATCGCAAACACCGTTTCCTCTATTAATAAGTCGTACTTTTGACTCCTCTCACGGTTCTTGCGTAAACCGACGTACAACGGATCTTTCAAATGGTCTTCGTTGTTCGTCCCAGTATCGATTTGGACTGGCAATAACCATTCCGGGTTGACGCCGCTGGCGGCGTACACCATACCTTTCCCGACCGATATCCCCATACCGTTCGCACCTTGGTCACCTAACCCTAATATCCTCTCTCCATCTGTAATCACCGCTATCTTTACGTTCTCGTTTCGCCACCTCTTCACTAACTTCTCCACCTTGCCGCAATCGTTCAACGACACCCACAATCCTCTCGGACGATCTAAAATCTCGCCAAATCTCACGCATGCTTCCCCGACCGTCGGCGTGTACAAAATCGGCAACAACTCTTCCACGTTCGCTCGCAACAAGTTATAAAAAGTCTGCTCGTCTCTGTTTTGCAATCCAACCAAAACTTTATACCGTTCAAAATCCGTGCCGCACGCGTCTAAACTCTTCTTCGCTCTCAACGTCTCCGTCTCCTCGCTCGTTCGGTCGCCCGCGGGAAGTAACCCGACTAAACCTCTCGCCTCCTTATCACTTGTCGCCATGTTGTGGTACACTTTGTTATCGGACAACGCGTGGTATCCCATAGAATCTATGGTTGGATCGACGAACGAGGATGTCGATGACATTTCCTCCGACGTCTTCGATATCGCTATCGTTTGGTTCGGCGTGAGCGCTTCCGATGGGATAGGAAAGGAGACATTTTTCACGACATCCACGGACGCTGGAATCGTGCCTAAAACCGTCAACACGTGTCGTCTGCTGCCTCTTCTCGCGACGGTGCTTCTTCTTCCACGCAAAACTCCGCTCGAGTTCGATGTTTCCTCCTCCTCCTCCTCGCCGGAACGCTCGTCGTCGTCGTCGTCGTCGTCCCATTTTTTCTCTCCGTTCGAACGACGCGATGATGATGATGATGATGATGATGATGCGACAGTTTGCGTTCCAATCTCTCTCGCGTCATCATCATCATCATCATCGCGCCGTCGTCGTCGTCCACCGTGCGAACAGTCGGTGTCCGCATCCGACGACGACGATGACGATGCGCCGAACGTTCGCCTCGTCGCTCTGCAGTCGCGACGGGGCGGTTGACGCGGGCTCGAAGACGCGCGCGTCGTTTGCGTTTGCGTTGCAATAGACCGCATGTAAAGTGCGGATTTGGATGGTACGTTTTTTAGACGAGACAATTTTAGATTACAAATACCAACAACTAAAAAATGAAAGAAATAAATACGCGACGACGCGCTGGTCCGCGCTTCGCCCGTCGGTTCAAATCGTCAACGGTTTTGATGTCTCACGGTACTCATGACCGCCCCGGCTAAAACCATCCACCACGCGCAAATGAAGGCGACGATGAGAAGATTTAAGGCAACGGTACCTCGGGCGTCGTAAAACGTCGTCGCCGATAAGGATTTGACGCCGAGTTCGTCGTAGAAGACCCCGGCTCCGGATGGAGAGGAAACGCGGTTGAAATGATTCAACATTTGGGCTTTCCATCCATAACGGACGAAGAGCGTTGGTGGCCACCATTCCCAACCTTTTGGAATTTGCTGTTCGCGCATGAGCAAACCGGAAAAGAGAATTTGGAGGACGTTGTAGACGGGTAAAGCGGCGTTGGCGACGTCTATGTTTTTGGACGCCGAGGCGACGACGTAGGCTAAAGCCGCCCCGCATTGGCCGACAGCAAAGTAGACCATCCAGTCGTAGAAGAAGTTACCTTGGAGGCCACAGCCATAGTGGACGATAAGTTGCGAGACCATGGCGACTGGAAGAGCTACGAGGACTTCTTCGATAGTTTTGTACAGGCCGTAGGACCAGACGGTGTAGCAACCGTCGTCGAGCTCGCGGTAGAAGAGACCGCGTTCCATGAGGATAGATGGCATGTATGCGGCAGACGCAAAGGCAGGAAGGACATTGTTCATGAAGAGGAGGTTGGTAACGTTTTGTGCGGCGTTGGTGGAGTGCGCGGATTCTTCGCCTTGTTTCCAATACATGGTGGCCATGACGACGGAGAAGATGACGTGACCGACGACGCGAGCGCCCATAAAATTTTTGTCGCGATAGTTGCACCATGCGCGGTATTTGAGCAGAGTTTTTGCGGCATCGAAGGAGTTTATAGGTTTGTGTTCTGGGACGCCTTCGATGGAATCTTCGTCTTCATCGTTCGATTGTGTTGTTGACGGTTGCATCTTTCTTACTTCTCCTCCTCCTCCTCCTCCTCCTCCTCCTTTCGATGTCTTTAGCGAAGAATTTTTTCTATACGACACCGCTTTTGACACAGAGGAATTTACCAAATCTAGATTATGTTTCGCATTCAAAGACGTTCTAAATTTGGCGACAAAATCCTCCTCATCCGTCGCGTTGATCGATACCAAAAAATCCGCAAAATTGAGCGTCGGCTCGCAATAGAACCCCATGTCGTAAAAGTATGCTTCCGCACCATTCGCGCCGAAAAGAGGGCCGGCGTACGTTACGGAACCACTTTTCATCATGACCAAGTTATCAAACAATTGAAACGCGGCTGCAGATGGTGAGTGAATAGTAGCAATTACATTGACGCCACCATCCGCGAGATCTCGACACGCTTTCACGACGCCGCAGGACGTTTCAGAGTCTAACCCAGATGTCGGTTCATCGAGGAAAAGAATTCGCGGTTTCGTAACGAGCGAAATGCCAATGTTTACTCTTTTAGCTTGACCTCCGGATATACCTCGCTCGAGAGTGGATCCTACCACCGTATGTTCACACGAACGCAATTGCAAAGTGTCCAGTAACGCGTCCACGTCTTTGACTCTCTGCTCAGCGGCGAGCGCGGCTTGCGACCTTTCTTTCACGTTTGGCCGCTTCAGTTCGGCAGCGTACAATAGCGTTTCTCGCACGGTTAATGTTGGTAATAAGTTATCAAACTGCTCCACATACCCCGCACAGCTCTTTAAAACTTTCGCGCTCGATTTCTTCTCACCGACGAAAATCTGCCCTTTTAACGACCCTTGCGTCTTCCTCCCGGCGATGACATCTAACAAAGTCGTCTTTCCAGCTCCACTGGGGCCCATTAACGCAGTCACTCGACACGGCTGAAACACCACGGATACGTTGTTTAATAAATTAATCATCTCGTTTTTCTTCGTTCTATGTTTCACTTTATACGATACATTTTGTACGACCACCGGTAAACGAATGCCGGTAATCGAATCTTCGTTCACGCGTCTGTTGAACCAATCTACGTCTTCTTCATACACGACTTCCTCCGGCGTCAACTTCGTCTGTTGCTCGTTGTCGATGTGTACGATAAACTCCTTCGCGTTCTCGTCTCTCATTACCGCCGACTCCCACCACTCCTCGTTCGTAATCTTTTCTTCCAAGGATGCAAACTGTTTTCCTCCCTCTTCGTCTTCTTCTTCTCCTGAAAGTCCTCCTTCTCTGGCCGACCTTTTCGATATGTCATACGTCGCTCTGTACGTCGTCATCTCCACGTCTTCGTCTTCGTCTTCGTCCTCGTCGTTTTCGTCCGTCTCCTCCGACGTTCTCGAAGCGCCGCCACCGTCCCCACCCTCGTTGGAGGATCCACCGATGATCGCGGTCAAAATCCCATCGTCCCCCATCGACGATCGCATCGACGCGTTGCGATCCGAAAAGTCCAAAGGAGAATCGAGCGATCCCTTTCTTCGTTCTTCTTCTTCCATCTCGCGCCGCCAAAGGAGGAGAATACTCGCGTCTCTCTCTCTCTCTCTCTCGCGAGCAGCGCGCGCTCGATTCCTGTGTCACGACATGTCAAAAGCGCGTTCCTTTTTACAAAAAGAAAAAAAAAAGCGTTACAAACCCTAAACATAATAGACCCTACACGAGAGAGAGGCGAAAAAAATTTTGAAAAAAAAGAAGAAGAAGAAGAAGAAGAAGAAGTCAACCGTTCTCTTCACAAAAGAAGAAGAAGAAGAAGAAGAAGACGAAGAATTCCCCCCGTGAGTAGTAGTAGACTGTTTGTTTGCCAACGAGACTTTAATCCGACTCGAAAGAGAGAGAGAGAGAGAGGGTCGACGGAAGAAGAAGAAGAAGAAGAAGAAGAAGAAGAAGAGGACGAGAGACTTTCTCGAGGAGGACTTTTGAATCGTAGTAGTCTCGAAAAACGAGAACAACGAAAGTGGTGGTCTCGTCATTGTCTCGAATTGTGTGTTCAAAAGAAAGAAAGACTTTTGCGGGGGTGGGTGACTTTGAGAGACACTGATGACTTTACCACCACCCTTTGCGTCGAAGAAGAAGAAGAATACTGTTGTCGACGGCTTTGAACGTGGTTGGGGGACGTCGACGACGACGGAACGCGCACTTCTCGAACGCCTCGTGCGAAACATATGCCGGTCGGATGCACCGAACGTCGTCCCGACGGCGTCGGAAAAAGAGTACATGGAACGATTCGCGCAACGGATTCTACGAAGCACGCTGAACGCGCGGCGACATCATCATCGTCGGTATTATTCTCGCGGTGACGAAGACGAGGAGGAGGAGGACGACGACGACGACGACGATGACGCTTTTGCAACGACGCGCCGAGACGACGAAACGATGGAACGAGACGAAACGGGCGTGATAGATGACATCAAAGAGGTCGTGCGGAAGCGTAAAGGACACGACGCCGCCGTTGACGTGGTGAGATTGCACGAACGTTTGATGTCCGACGAGGAGATGACGCGCGGTTTGACGCGAAGGAGGGAGACTTTACAGTTGCTTTTGAAGTTGAGGAAAGAGAACGAAGAAGAGGAAGAGGAGAGGTTGACGAGGACGCCGGAACGAAAAATATACGATTCACCGCTGAGAAATGACGAGGACGGATATTATGGGCTACGCACGCCACAACGAGAACATCGAACGCTCCGTGTATTGGCGAACGTTGATACGACTTCGGGCGGTAAGAGGAGATCTCGAAGTAGAAAAAGTAAGAAAGACGAGGAGACAATAACGACTATGGCAAGAGCTTTGACGCCTAAGCATCAACATAAGATGATTTCACCGTCAACCGCCGCGATATCTTCCCCTATCGGCGGTCCGAGAGATGATGCTTTCAATAGATTAGCGCTCGAACGAAGACGAAGCGGTGAAGTTGCCGAGTCGAAGTTAGTGAGAGATTGCATTTTCGCGTGCAATGGCATCGATGGGAACTATATCAAGTTCGATATTGTGAACGACGCGTACGTCATCTTCCCTAAAGACGCGCCGATTGCTCCGGGAAGAAGACACGCGTGTAGAAAAATTTGCGAGCTCGGATGGTTGTATAAGAAGGTGAAAGCGACGTCAGATTCACCGACATCGACATTTGCAAAGGAAACGGAAGGTATGACAAGGAGTGCTTTTCGTAGCGCGTTATCGAACGAGTTGTCGAAGCACTACAAGATGTTAGCGGTGTTGGAGGCAAAAGTGCAAAACAACAACGACGACATCGATGATGAGGACGAGGACGAAAGAAGCGATACGGCAGAGGAAGACGAGGTGAATAATCGAGTTTTGCCTAGCGATCGGTCGCTGGATAGTATGTTGACACCGCAACACAGAAACAGTAGACACAGAGAAAGAAAGGATATGAATGCTGGTGCCATTTCTGATCGTATCGCACCTATCGGCTCGGATGTCGTTACGCTTAGACGACTTCTCGTGTGGTTGGACGAGCCAAAACGAACGATGCGCGCTTTAGCCATCGTGTGCGATGCGGTAGAACATTTACGAGGTGGCGCTTTACTCGCGGAGTTATACAAGCATTCAGATACTGGTGATGTTGTCCACGATGGCATCGTTCGACGCGTCTTATTGAAAACCGCTAAGCCGTACTTTGAAATGATGAAAGAATGGTGCACAAGAGGCGACTCGAGTTTTGAATCCGAGAGCAACAACAACAATAACAACAAAGGGGCAGCCATGATTGGCGAGTTTTTCGTGCAAAGAAACGATCGGTATTATCGTCACAGAAATACAAGTGTTGATGATATGGACAAAGCCAACGAAGAGGACGAAGATTTAGAAGCGATAAATCGATGGTACCGTTTCGATTCCGACGACGAGATTATGGAAGATGGTCGACTCTCGTCCTCTTCGGTATCGTGGAAAAGTGGCTTTGTCATAGATGAGAGTTCGAAACCGTTCTTCATATCATCAAAAACGGCCAATGAAACTTTGAAATGTGGTGCGGCGATTGCATTTTTGAAGAACGCGTGCAAAGACGAGAAGTGGGGCGACGTCTCACGTACGATTTTGAAACAGTTTGACGAGTTTTTTGCGATTTTATCGGGATCGACGAAGGCGTCGTTGTCTTCTTCTGAAGACGAGAACAGTCTTGAAAAGCTCGTTAAAATGCTTCCTGCCGTTGTTTCGAAAGCTAAACGAGTAGCTGATGCGGCGGTTCGAGAATCCTTATTTGAACACTACCGTCTCAAAGCGCACTTTGTCGCATTGAAGCAGTACTTGTTGTTAGGCCAAGGCGATTTCATTCATGCACTCATGGAATCCATCCACGACGAGCTTGATAAAGAAATCGACCCGATGAGTCGCGAAGGCATATCGCAATATTCATTGCGAAGTAATTTAGATGCCGCCGTTCGCGCTTCCAACGCTTCTTTGGCTGAGCAGCACGTCGTCGATGCTTTGAGCGTTCGTCTGATGAAACCACTGGAAGACGAAACCGGATGGGATGTGTTTTCTCTCGAATACAAACTGTGTGCGCCATTGACGACTATTTTTAGCGACCGCGAAATGGGCAGATATTCTCGCGCGTTCACGTTCCTTTGGAAGTTGAAAAGAGCCGAGTATACGCTGTGCGAGTTGTGGAAATCCATGAAACCGACAGTTGCGTCGCGATTACAACGAGAAGGTTTAGGAGGTAACATTGGCAGAGCGTTGGAGGTAGAACAGGGGCGATGTCAACGCGTTCGACAATCCATGCACGCGTTAATCAGCGAAGTGCAGTATTACGTCATGTTTGAAGTCTTGGAACCGTCTTGGAACGAGTTTGAACGAAAGCTTTCCGGGAGCGTGGCGGATGACGACTTAGATTCCATCATCGCCAGCCATGAAAACTATTTGAATTCAGTCATCGAGAAGGCATTGTTAGGTACGAAATCGCAAGTTTTGCAACGGAGTTTACAGTTAATTTTCAACTCCGTGCAAAAGTTCAAATCGCACACATCTAAACTGTACGAAGCGATCGAAGATGCCGCGCGAGTGCGAAAATCTGACCAAAGACGAATCGTCGAGCGCGAGATGAAGCAGGAGTGGGGCGTTGATTTCGGCGAATCTAAAGAAGGCGAGGACTATTTGAGCGAAGATTTCGTCACAGGCGCGAGAGATAGTTTAGATGCCATCGAAAGTGAGTTTGAGAAGCACGTGGATGGGTTCTTGAAGTTGCTTCCGTTGCAAACGCACGTTGATACGTCTTTTCTCTCGTTTCGATTAGAGACAACGTTCCGGCAAAACGTTAGCGCGTAGAAAGCATACAGTAGTTTGAATAGCATTAGTCGTAAGCTTCTTTTAAAATGATTACTAAAACTGTCTCTTTAATAATCGCAGGTTTATACAAGTCTCTATGGCTTCCTCAATCTCTCTCGTCTCTCTTTTTTTGCGTTCGTCTCTGTTCTATAGAAAAAATTTGGTATTTAGTTGATTCGCACTTCGCGATCGAAGATCCACGAAAATGATTCTGTCATCGGCCCTTTCTTCGCCGCCTTCTTCTTACCAAACGCCGCTAATTTACGAATACGATCGGGTTGCTTCATCAAATATTCTTGCGCTTCCATCGCTTCCGCAGACAAACCGGTGATGGAGTTAATTTCCCATCTCTTGATCAAATGTTCCATGATATCCGCGTAGTCATCCGCCGTATATACACCTGATCGTTCCGCTACGGCCGCAAAATCGCTAAACAAATCTCTCCCTGTTCTCGCCTTGTGTTGACCATCGTCCATCAAGTGCGCCGGCATAGTAATTTGTTTCTTCATCATATCCGCAAACGCCAACACCGCTCCGTCCGGATCTCTCTTCTTCACTTCATCGATGATTCTTTGGTACGCAATCTCGTGCCTACCTTCGTCGGCGGCAATAATGCCGCAGATTTTGGCCAACTTATCGTCGCCAGCCTCCAACGCCATTCTTGCGGTGTTCCCGTGAGAAATCTTCGTTGCTCTCTCTTGGAACGAAGTGTACACGAAACCCAAATACGGATTGTTATCTGTCTGCGGGTTCATTCCGCTTCCAATCAAATTCTGAATAGTCGTCTCGATCGGTTTCATGTTGCACTTCCCAGTCATCCACATGTACTTGTTCATCAAATCACCATGTCTGTTTTCTTCCGCGGTCCACTTTCTCGTCCATTGAGCCCAGGGCGTCCCGTCCGCGCCAGTAAGATCCTTAGTCTCGTCCAAAGTGTTCAACATGTTCATGTACGTCGGCAAAGCTTCTTCCGTGATCATATCACCGACTAGGACCACCATCAAATCGTCCGAAACTCCTTCCGCTCTCTTTTGAATTTCCTTGATGTTGTCCAAGAACTCTTCAGATTCCGGGTCGGGGAGAAAGTCTTGCGGTTGCCAGTTTTTGTCGGTGGGTTTGAGAAGGCCCATGAGCTGTTTCAAAGAGAACGATGAAAGGGAGAGAGACGTCAGCATCGATGCGATCGACCGAGAATCTGCCGCGAACGCGCCACGGCAGAAAGCGCGAAAGCGCGATTGTCCACGCGCGAGCGACGCGAGACGATCGCGATTGGAAATTTATATCTCTCTTATCTCTCCGCCTTTGAGATGAAACGTCACGACATCGCGGGCGAATATCCGCGCGCGCATTCCAACCGAAACGCAAAAAAAAACTCCGCGCAAAAAAAGACGAGAAATGAAATATCCATCGCGACCGCGCGTCGCCGTCGCGAGTTCGTACCTCTTTACTCGCAAAGTCCCCCATGTCCCGAATAACTTCCCGTTGGTGATCTCTCAACCGAAATTTCTTCGTCTCCTCGTCGTTTTCGACGATTATTCGCGGCGAGTCGCTGACGCGCGCTCTGGTGATGATGGCCGTCGAGCGAGACGGCTTCGCGTTCTTCGGATTTCCGACGGAAAACGCGCGCAAAGGCGCGCAGCTCGCGGGTGGTTGAAGCGTAAACATGTGCGTCTGTGTTTTGCGTCAAAAATGTTTGGATGATGACTTGTCGAACTTTCGGTGTCGAAAGAAAAAACCTGAGCCACAGACGAAGGTGCCTGATGGAT
>CEPW01089183.1_pt1 | contig 10642 bp, 9 predicted proteins | sample 356211 | NCBI WGS metagenome assembly CEPW01 (sample SAMEA2620021, study PRJEB7988) | marine metagenome | biome: marine biome (ENVO:00000447); feature: deep chlorophyll maximum layer (ENVO:xxxxxxxx); material: "saline water (ENVO:00002010), including plankton (ENVO:xxxxxxxx)" | depth 25 m
CGGGAGCTCTTTTAAGGTGCGAGTTAGGACTCTCTCAGATAAAAACGCGTCTTTGGACATCTTTCGTGTCGTCAACAATTTTAACACAAAACGTCACTAAAATTAAAACGAACCATCATCAACATGTCTGCACTCGCGTCCGCCTCGTCCTCGTTCTTCGCCCAGTCGGTCGTCGCTCGCGGGTCGACATCGTCCAACAAGAAGAAATCTGTATACAAGGTTTATGCAAATGCTGATATGATGAACGAAGTTGGCACTGCGATTTTGCCGAAAGATGCAATCAAAGCGGAGAGATATGTCGCTTCGAACAGGTTCAAGTTACAGAAAGGCAAAGGTCCGCAATTCGAAAAAAGATGGGCGGAGAGAAAATCTCGACTGTCGAAGCTTGACGGGTTTCGCTTCTTTACTTTAATGAGACGCGTGAGTGAAGGCAGAGGCGAGGAGGAAGAATCTGATTACGTCTCGTTGACGATTTGGTCGAACAAAGAGTACTTTGACGCGTGGAGAACGGGAGAGGCGTTCAAGGAAGCTCATGGAGGAGGCACAATTTTTGGGTTTGCAGAAATGTTAATTTCATCTTTGATGGTTTTGAAAGGTGGGCCGAAACCAGCGTTTTATGACGGTTTGATGCCGATATCGACGTCTCCAGATGCGTTAATCAACGAGTGGCAGCAAGCAGATGGATGGAGGAGAGTAATCGCAGATGGAAAAACTCCGTTAAAATCTGACGTATATGTCGCGATGAATAGGTTTAAAGTGTTTCCAGGTTCCGAGGTTGCCTTTGAACAGCGATGGAAGGAAAGGGAATCGGATTTAGAAAACTGCGAAGGCTTTCAAACGTTTGTGCTTTTGAGAAGAGATGCGTTGCAAGCTGACGACGGTTTTAACTATTCGACTCTTACAATCTGGAAAGATGAAGCATCTTTTAACAAATGGAGAGAAGGATCAAGTAAGAAAGCGCATGCTAAAGCAGACCAAGGGAAGCCATTGTTCGAGATGCCGCCAAGTCCTGTCTTTTACGAAGGCGTCTTGGCGCTCATCGATCCTCAAGGTGCTTGAAATGGAAATTAATAAAAATGTAAATTCACGCGTGCTTAAAATACTACCACTACTAATAACTTAAGCTATATGCCTACACGCACTAATTGCAATAATAATTGTTGAAGTTCAACTGCTCGTAGAGCCTTTCGGCATCACTACCCGATTCGCCGTCACTGTTCCTCAAGATTTTCAAAACGTTGGTTCTGGCAACAGTAAATTTTTTCTCCATTCTTCTCGTCGCGAGCTCGCGTAATTTTACTCCAACATCACCTTCCTCTTCTTCCTGGCGGCGTAAATTTCCAAACTCAGAAGCAATGGCTAAAATAGTTTTAATATGAGTCGATAAAAGCGACCAGGTTGAATCCGAAGACACCAATGCGACTCTAGAAATGTTGTCCACATAAACTTCGTGAGCCAGTTTTACATCATCGATGGATTGCGCGAATTCATTGATGGATTCAAGCAGACGATTCCATTCGACTGATAAAATTTTTGTAGTCATGAACGACCGCAGCGTAAGCACAAAATGTTTCAGCTCGATTTCGAGCGACGATGAGATAGATAAAGTCTTTTGAGACGAGGTAGGCAAAGTAGGCGAAGTCTCTGTTCTCCTTCTTTCAGATGTCCATTGCGATAACACACCATAATCCAACGAACGCTGCGCATATCTCAGCTGCATTAGATATTTGAACACTTCATTATATTTGGATAACGAAACTGCATCGCAAATTATGCTCGCTACGATTGCATTACTATTTATTCCCACGGCAGTACGGGTGTTCTTTTCGTAAATGATGTTTAAATCTGTGAGCGCTTGAAGTTCATCGCATCCTTTATATTCGTCATCTGGACTCGGATGTGTATAAAATACTTGAACTCGAACTTCGTCTATTCTGTTAACAATTGATTCACGGCTTCCAAACGTGCCCTCGTTCGTGTGCTCGAAAATTGCGTCTCTCAATACTTCGGTCAATCTGGTGGTATCAAAACGCATAGTTGCTTCTGCCATCGACTCGCCAATTTTCTCCTCTTGACGATGACGGCGAATACTCTCAAACTCTTCAAAGACATGGTTGAAAAAATCTAAAGCAACATCCCCGCATCCACTCAGAAATAATGCTCGCAATTTCATAAGCTCTGCTTTTAGTCCGTACGTAGTTTTCAATTGTTGCAAAGCATGTTCGCTCGCGTTCATCGCAGCCAGACGAATTTGGTTTAGCATCGACTTCGAAACTAACGTATTCACAGGAGTACCCAAAGTTGTCGATGTACCATTTTTGAAATACGTTGAAACCCACTTTATAAAATCGTAACATTCACCAAAAGTCGTTTTTGTCGCTTCTTTTGACGAATGAGAAAAGAGCGCGCTCTTTTTGCTTCGAGCTTTCGTCAACGAGACAACATTTTTCAAGTCTGAGATTAGAGTGTCTTCAGTGCTAAAAGCTACATCAATATCATCGTGTCGCCTTTGAGAAGGTTTCTGTTCGATTTGAGTAGGCTCATTTGTCCGTAAAAAGGAATCCTCGTCCGCGGCTTCATTGTCGTCGCTAATATTGTTCTCGTCGTTACTTTTCGTTGATGCACGCAAAAGAAGAAGCGCTTTCAATTCTGAAATCATTTTTGAAACAAATGTCAACTTTTTACCAGCTTCATCTTGAATATCCTTGTCTTCACCAGTAAATTTCATTCTCGAGAATTCTCTGTGAATACCCGCGTTCAAGACCTCTTCGGCTACTGACTTTAAAAATATAGGCACATCCTTATCTTCGCGCAAATACCATCCGTCTCTCCATCGCGTCGATTTCTTGGCGTCAACAAATATCTCTGGACTCGTTAAAATCCCATAATTAATCCAAACATCTAAAGCGTTGAAATATGACGTTGAACTGCTAAAAAAACATCGGAAAACAATCGAAAATTCATCAAGGCTCCCTGATAACCCATTATATTCGTTCATGAGATTATATAACATCGATAAAATGGTTGAAGACGCAGTTGCAGGATGTGCAAACTTTCCAACTGAACTCTTTGGTCCAGGACTGCACATTTCCGCTATCCGCTGTAAGCACGATGCCTTTCGCGCAAGTTTTCTGCTTTCAATAGACAAACGAAGTAAAGTAGGCGCAGAAAATGTATCAACATTTACGCTCGCTCTTCGCGTTGCTTCGAATAACTCGTCGAATCCATGTTGAATTTCCACTTTCATTGTCATCAAGGTATTCACGAATGCTTGAACAGTCGGACTTTGTTTACCTTCAACCGCGAACAAACTGCTCAAGTTATTCAATCGGTGTCTGACTCTTCCGACGTCTTCAAATACATCCATGATTTGTTTACTAGATTTTAGCACATTCGCTACCGCATTTTTTGAAACATGCGGTATTTCCATCGATTCGATATCAAAATCTGCAACCCCTCCGGACGAAATCGTATTCAAAGTTCTGGAAACAACTGATGATTCTCCAATAGTCTTATATTTACTCATTCTGTTTCGTTGTTCTATTCGAGAAGACAAGAAGAATGTGTCCTCGTCATCTTTATTTTCTGCACTATTGTGCAACTTTCGAAGCATTCTCCGTGCACGTTGCATTTGCACAAATGAAGCTCGCGAAATTCTCCTCGCATTTTGATGACTCGTCGACAAAGTGCCAAGAATACTGCTCCCAACGCTGCTGTGAAATTCACGTGCATCTAAACTCTCACCATCAGTATTACCAGGAAATGACCTCCAAGAGAAACCAGGGTCTTCTTCATTCGCATTTTCTTCAGCCTCTTCTCTGATTCGAATCGAATACGCATCGCCTTTGTACCCTTCAATATCATCATCCGAGGAAGATGCTTCGTCGCCTCTGTCTGAAGATAACGATTCGAACGAGGACACTAAAATATTATCGTTCCTATTGTCCCCACAGTTCTCTTCTTCTTCTTCCTCTTCTTCCTTTTTCGTTTGTTTTGGTGAGCTAATGGTTCCTTCTCTTCTTATTCTTCCTCCCTTCCTCTTTTCTTCCTCTTCCTCCGAGTCTGACCACTCCGAAAGAGAATCTGACGATGATTCGAGGCGTTCATTCTTGTTTTTGCTCCTGTGACATGTTCCTGTTCTTGGATGCCGGATCGAGACGTCTATCGATGGCGCATTTTCTTCTTGTTCTCTTCGTCCCCTTCGTTCTTGTTGTCGTTGTTGTGCGCGCCTTTCCCCTTCGACTTCCAAAGACTTCAAAACTGAAGAGTTGGATGGTTCGTATGCGCTCTTCATCGGCTTCCCCGCGCTTCTCAACAAAAATAATGCTATTTTCGACCAAAACTCTTCGTCATCTTCGTCCTCGTACGTAAATCTCGTTCGATTTCTCCCGTACTCTCTCTCTAAAGCATCGAAAAGAATAGTCAACGAACATCTCTTGCTCATTTGTGCTTCCCGAGCGAAACGGTCGAGAATATCCACGCATTCTCGTTTCACCTCCTCTTTGGATGACGAGGATGAGGTTGGAAACGCTGGACAACAGTTCTCTCGACAGAATTCCACGCACTTTACATAGTTCTCTTCCGCTAACTGTTCATCTTCGATGTTATCTCCGCTTAAAATCTCTCTCGGAACGAGTTTTTGGACTAATTTTTCACTCAATTCTGAAATTTTTTTCTTTCGGTCTTCCAAGAAGTAAGATGTCGTCGTCGTCGTCGTCGTCCTCATTTTCACTCCTTCTTGAGACGTGCTATCGCTACTTCTTCACCATCTTCTTCTTCCTCCTCCTTCTCGTCTCTGTTTTGCGTGAAAGAGACACGAGAGAGAACGACGTCTTTTGCCTTTTTTTTTTGAAAAATTTCTTCACAAAAATTCATTTTTCGTCGTCTTCCGAATTCGGATTTCAACGAAAAAGCATCAGTGGTCACGTACAAAACAACGGACGACGAGACTCGTGTGAATGACCGTCACGCCGTCGCCAACTTCTTCTCTGACGTCATCGGTCGTCGCGCCTCCGCGACGAACAGAACGGAGGAGCGCGTGGTCTTCTTGTTGTTCCTCCTGCTCCTCCTCGAAAAGACGGAAGACGACTCCGCCTCTTCCTAAAACGAAATCGACGACGAGAAGACAAAACACGCGAACGAACGCGAACGAGAACGACGAAGATTTCGCTATTTTCCGCTTCACTCTCGGGATTCCCGGTTTCGACGATGGGGACATTCCACGGGTGTTGGGTGTGCTCGCCGGTGTGCTGTTAATAGCGAACCATTTGAGTTCCAACAACATTTCCACCGCGCAGTCCAGAGCAGAGTTGATTGGTGTGTTTTTAGTGTGCGCGTGTTTTTATGTGCCAGAGTGGGGAAGAAGAATAGAAGAAGCGACGACTGGATCATCTTCGTCTGCTTCATCGAAGAAGAACTCGGTCGATATACTCGGTGGGTCATCGCAATTTTTAATGGAAGAGTCGTTCAAGGGGAAGAAGAATACGAACTACGCGTGGGCGAGTTATGCGGCTTTGACAAACACGAATGCGAAAGGCATGGTGTTCTTTGAAGAAACGAACGAAGGGATGATGATGATGACTGTAGCGAGAGGTAGCGTGAGAACAATAGAAGATGTTGCGGGTGTTAGTAATAATAGAGAGGTGTTGACAAAGTTAGCGAAAGGATTTAGTTACGAAAGGTTGGACGTGAAGGAGGATGGGAATTTATACTTGTCGTGTAGGATAGAGTTGGATGCGGCAGAAGCAAATAGGTGGGAATTTTTACCGCCAGGTGCGGAATGCGCTGTCGTGAGACGAGCAAAAACAGGATCGAAAGGCGTGCTAATCGCGTATTCGGATCAACCGAGAGCGTTTAACGCAAAGGCGAGGTTATGGTTGGGAGGTTTAGCCGAGAAAATGTCTGCAGATGATGATTGATAGATTTTTTGCATCAAGCAGTGTGAATGTGTATTCTGATTAAACATATTGTATTGAATCATCGGATCCGTCTCCATTTTAATTGCATTCCGGGCTTCTTACTCGTAGAGTCATTCGGCAAAACAAGTATTAAAATATTTTTATCCTTGTTCAAATGAAATTCACGGACGAGAAGGAGCTTATTATTCTCGACATCTTTTGTCAAATGTCTTGAACGCATCTCTTTTTGCGTAAACGCTTTTATATTGTCAGAGCACTTTACGATGTCGTGTTGGACACATCCAATGCAGTTAAAATCACCATCTTCAACTTCGTCGCGTGAAAAAAGTATTGGTTTATCGAACGTAGTTCTATCGGACGAGGCAGCGTCTGCCTCGCCATACGTTCCGGAATACAACATTTTTTCCGACAATTTTTTCTTCGGCAGGCAGAAACGAGCGACGAGTTGAAACGCTCGCAACGACGTTTTCACCGCCCAAAAGTAGTTCAGGAATATCACGCGAGAGAAGCATCCACCGCGATCGTCGTCGTCGTCGTCGTCGTCGTCTTCATTCAAGACAAGCCTCACGTCTTTAAGTGGGATTTCAAACTCGACGGACATCTCGTTCTTTTTCTTTTCCCTTAAAGTGGCGGGATCGTCGAGTTTGTCGTCGCATGTGATTTCGTACTTCAGCTTTCCAAAACCGTTTTCTTCTGTATTCGTACCTTTCGGATTTTTTTTACCACGAGCGGCGACGTGCCACCATAGCTTGCCGCGAACATGCCCACATATCGCTTCGAGTTTCCATTCACCCGCTAATAACGAGTGATGGTCGGTCATGTCGCTTTCTCCTCCTCCTCTTCTTCTTCTTCTTCTTCTTCCTTTTCCATGGATGGGAAAAAGTGTGGTAAAATCCTCTTCCGTCTTGTCACAAGATCACGCGAAAAATACCAACAAAAAAAAAGCAGGGTAACGCTTTTTTGTCAAGTTTGGACAAAAAGAAAGAACTCTCCATAAAAAACCGCATCTCAATCGATCGATCGATCGATCGATTCGATCGATCGTTGGATTACGTTTCGGGAAGAAGAAGAAGCAGCAGGCGCGGCGAGAGATTCTCTTTCTCTCTCTCTGTCTCTGTGTGTGTGTGTGTGTGTGTGTGTGTGTGCGCGCGTGATAGATCGTCGAATTTTTTACAGTATCTTCGGAGAGAGAAAGAAAGAGCGCGCAGACATTTGCTGCCTCGAGATTGAAAAACCGAAAGAAGAAATAGTTGAAAAATGAACGCCGGACAGAACATGCAAGTACATCCGACTGATTTCGCCGAACCTCCGCACAATTTCATCAAGAGCATGCTTTCGAAAGAGATCGTAGAGAAGAACTTGGCGGATGAATTTTTCGACGGCAACGTTTCCATGGTGGAGAGAAAATGGGAAGGGTTGACGGACCATCAGCTGGAAAAATTTTTCATGGAAAGGTTTGGGGCGGGGCCGATGAGAGCAGAAAGAGAGTATTCTTTCGTGGTATACGGGGCAAGCGGGTACACGGGATCGTTAGTCATCGAGTACATTTTAAAAACTGTGCAGAACTTGGGAACGAAATACACGTTCGCTTTAGCTGGGCGATCGGTCGACAAGTTAAAAAATCGTTTCGCAGAGGTCAAGGCAAAGTTTCCGACAGATTACGAGCCGGGATACATACAGTGCGATTTAAGCGATCCGATGGCAGTGAGAAGCATGGTTATTCAGTGCAGAACAGTGGTGAACATCGCCGGTCCGTTCATGTTGACACCTGCGGATTTGCTGGTACGTAATTTTTCGATATATTTCTTGTGTTTGTCGTTATCGTTTCAGTTTCTCTCGGTATCTCGAACTTATCATTCCTCTTCCTCTCTTCATCAGGTCGAAGCGTGCATTGAATACGATGCGGATTACATCGACGTTAATGGAGAAATTCCATTTAGTGCCAAGCTCATCGAATATCACGATTGGGCGAGGAGCAACGATGTGCTGGTCGTACCAAATTGTGCCGGTGCTGGCGGTGTTCCAGACGTAGGCGCGTTTTACACTTTTCGAAAGCTCCAAGAGCGCATTGCTAAATCGCGTTCAGATGAAATCGCGAAAAGCGCCGCTGTTTCTGACGACAAAGAGAACGCAACTACCAACATTGCTCAGTCGACCGAGCCAATAGATCCAATGAAAATCGACTGTGCAATCGATACTATGCATATGTATCTTTGCAGCTCTGGAGGTGGTGTTCCTTCGGGTGGTACATTAGCCACCAGAGCGGCGATGAACTCGCGCATGCGCGATGTTCATTCGCTCATGATGGATCCATACGCTTTAGGTGGTGCAATTAAACGCGGTCAAAGACCAGAAGACGCAGATAAACATCTCTCGGTTGTCGAGTACGACGAAGAATACAAAGGTTGGAAAGCGCCCTTCACGTATGCGTTCTACGAGACTAGACTCATTCGCCGTTCGAACTGGCTGAGCAGAAACATGGGCGGCGTTCCGTACGGAAGGAACTTGAACTATCTCGAACACTTGATACTCCCGAGCGAAGAGCATGCACGAGCTTTGCAGCAATCGAACACCTCTTCCAAAATGGAAGAAGAAAAGCTCAAAGCGGAAGGAAAGCTCTTCACGAAAGATCAAGGTTTATCGCTTGAAGATCGGGACAAAATATGGTGCGAGTACTGGTTCGATGCCGTTACCGAACACGGCGAGAAAATCCGCACGCGTTTAACTGGTAAAGACGGTTACGACGAAACCGCACACTTATCCGTCGAGTTGGCATTGTTAACGAGCGAGCACCGAGACGAGTTACCTCACAAAGGTGGCGTCTTGACGCCTGGCGTTGCCGGCGGTCAACTCTTCGTCGAAGCGCTCAATGAAACCGGCTTAACGTTCGAAGTCGTTGACGACGACGCTTTGCCAGATTTATCGAGGATTCCCCCCATTCATTAAAAGAAGAATAAATACAGCTTAATTGGTGGTGATATTGATGACGGATGTTGTTATTTTTTCATTTTGAGTACTATATCTTTGCGAAACTAAAGAATCCCCAATGACTGAGTTTTTTTTCGTCGAGTTGTTCATTTTTAACGAAAATCAAAGGAAATACCCGATAATCTCTATTCCCACGCACACTCTCTCTACTCGATTGACACCCCGCGTCTTATCAGTGCATGAATAGCAGCGGCGGCAGAGCAACACACTTGCAATCTTCTTCTTCTTCTTCTTCTTCTTCTTCTTTCTCTGTTGCTCTGCGCCGTCGTCTTCGTCGTGAACATTCAACAAAAGCACAAACACCTCTAACTACCATGTCTTCTTCTAAGAAGACGTTGTTAACCTTCGACGTCGATGGCACTTTAATCAAATCCGTCGGCGAAAACGCCAACAGGTTCCATAAAAACGCGTTTTCATACGGTTTCCAGAAAATATTCGGATTAGACACGACCATAGATGTGGTCAGCCATCATGGGTCAACCGATAAATTGATAATAAGAAGCGTGTTGGAATATCATAAGATTGATGCCGAGAGGATTGAAAACGAACTCGAAAACGTCGCCAACGCGATGATAGAATATGCCACAGAAAATATACACGATGCTGGTAATGGTATCGAACTTTTACCTGGAGTTTTAGAGTTATTAACGGAATTATCCGAACGCGAAGATTGTATCGTGACGTTGGTGACGGGAAACCTACAACCCATCGCGTGGGCAAAAATGACGCAATTGGGCATTAAACAGTATTTCAACGACATAGTCAAAGGCGGTTTCGGAAGCGATCACGAACAGAGATCCGTTCTCGTCTCTATTGCTCACGAAAGAGCGACAGAAAATGGTTTTAACGTTAACAAAAGATTTCATTTCGGCGACACGCAGAACGACATCACCGCCGCGGAGACCAGCGGCGCCGTTCCGGTTGGATTAGCCACCGGGATCTGGTCCCTCGACGATTTGAGAGAAGTTTGCGTGAATAAAGAGAAAGGATTGTTTTTTGAAAGTCTGCAGGATACCAGTGCCGTTTTAAAAGCGTTAGAGTTGTTGTAATATTATTTCGACCTCGGGTAAAAAAAAAAATACATTTACCAAGCAAAGAAAATGAGGGGCCACAGAAAAGAAAAGCCTTGGTCACTTGGAGTTTCCCGCGGCAAAAGCTATTTTTGGGTACAGTTACTTTTCCCAATTCCTTCAAAACGAGAAGCTACGGAGAACACCAATGAGTTCGACTACCTGCAAAACCTGCCCGTGCGATTGCACCAACTGCAAATGCCCGAAGTGCGAGTGCACGGCGTGCCAAAGATCTAAAGCAAACTAACGCACCCGCGTTGTACGTTCGACACGAATAAAAATAACGGGAGAAGAATGTCCCCCTACTAATCAAGAATCAGTGTAATATATAAGAAGAAAAACACATAAAAACCTCTACGTGCTTTCCGTGCCTCACGCTCCCCGTTTGGACGATCGTAATATCCCCCGCAAAAAGTCGACTTTCACATCTCGTCGCGTCGCTCCCTCTCGTTCTTTCTCTCGCATCCAACCGGCGCGTGTTCTCAAACCCTTAGACCCCCTCGGGGGTCCCTTTGCCTTTTTTGTCTTTTGCCTCTGTTTGTTTTTTTGGGAGGTGGAAAGATCCCGAAAGAGGACTTAAATGGATCATTTTTTAGTCCAGATCTCTCCTTTGCCTTTTGGAAAAGGATGGAAAAAGTTTTAAAAAAAGTCAAAAAAAAAAAAAAA
>CEPW01004696.1_pt1 | contig 10640 bp, 5 predicted proteins | sample 356211 | NCBI WGS metagenome assembly CEPW01 (sample SAMEA2620021, study PRJEB7988) | marine metagenome | biome: marine biome (ENVO:00000447); feature: deep chlorophyll maximum layer (ENVO:xxxxxxxx); material: "saline water (ENVO:00002010), including plankton (ENVO:xxxxxxxx)" | depth 25 m
GGATATCAGCTTTTGTTCCCCGTCGTCTTGAATGTTTTCTCCTCCTGCTGCTAAACACGTATTCGTTTTCCCATTTATCGGATTCTCGTCTTCACGTTTCTTTGCTTTTCTCAATACCTCACAAATTGCAATCGATCTCGACGTGAAAAAATCAATCTCTGGACATAGAACATCTGTCGCACGGTGCACGTTGCCTAAACTCATGGACATCAAATGCGTCCTAGCCGACTGTTCTGATTCCATCGGCGCATACCCTTGACATTTCATCGCAATATTCGCAATAGTTTTTCCAACCGTTTCATCGATATCTAAGGCTTTAATGACTTCCGATATGGCATCATCCGACCACGTCGGCGTTCGACACAGCCACACCTCCAACGCGAGCTCGGCGAAATCGGACTCGGAAAACGCCGAAAACGTCGGTTCTACGATATCATCTAAAGCCGTTTTTAAAAGTAATGCCATGATTTGAAACTTATCTTGATCGACGTCATTATCTGTAGCCGTTGTTGTCGACACTTCCGATTGTCGTTCTCTCTGAGCTTGTCCCTCACCGGCATCCTCTTCCCCTCCTCCCGGAGACGCGCTTGCAGTAGCAGTGGCAGTAGTAGGCGAGCCAACCCCAAGTTCTCGCATAGATTTTACTAATGGCGAATCATCCAGCTTTTGTTCGTCTTCCGCGTCTAATTTGTTCTCGTGCTCTTTGTGTATCATTTCTCGCAAGTGTTGTATGTTTGCGCGAGTACTATCGTCGTTGTTGTTTTCCTCGTCTTCATTGCTAACAATATCATCTCCCGTTATTCCATTTCGACCTCTCTTGTTACCTTCGTCTCCTTTTGTTTTCTCAACAAAGCTCCTCTTAGGTGGTGGAGGTTTCGTCAAAGTTGTCGTAGATGTACCCTCCTCCTCTTCGCTCGCCTCCTTTGTCTTCTTTGTCTCCTTCTCAGAAGGAACGACAGCACTCAAATTCCCATAAAACGAACTTCCACACTCCGTTAAATCGTGCACAACTCCATTTTCGCAATCGTTCATCATTTGTGGCACGTTCACTCGTGCAAAATCGATATCTTTCACCGTTTTTGCATTCGGTGGTAATCGCAACACGTCTCGGCTTTCCCAATTCGCCACCAAAAACGCTTCGAGTAACACGGAGCGATCGACTTCGAGCGAACAGAGACGGGAGTACAAGTGGTCGTCCGTCGTCTCCTCTTCTTCTCGCTCGCGACATGGTACGGTCGAAGAGAACGACATGTCGTTCCAAATTCGAGAGAGTGATGGTGAGAACGAGAATGTGTGCGTGCGTGTGTATTCTCTCTGCTCTCTGTTAAAATTTGTCCGGGCGCGTGCCTTTTAATTCAATGGCGAAGATGTGCTAAAAAATGTGACTTTTGAAAACGTATTCGCGGCATTTTGGAGTACGGGTAATACGCGGGTATGATAGTAATATTCTAACGACAACACTCCGAACACGCATTATTCGAACGGTAAGTTTGGATTCAACCCTAAGATTCTCTCCATCACATCTGGCTTCTTTCTCTTTGGTTTTGTGTTTTGTTCCTCGGATGCTCTGAGCTCGAGCGCAGTTTCGTCGCCATCAACGTCAGGCGCTTCGCCTCCATCGCCTCTCGCCGGCGGTAACATGCGCACGTCCTCATCGAGGTCCGGCGGCACCGGAGCTTCTTGAATGACAATTAATTCATGCAGTGATTTGATCATTTTGTTGATGACCATCTTCACGATCTTCAGCTCTCTGCTAAGCTCATCCATTTCAGTCGTGTCGACGGCGGCGATCGAGTCCATGTATGATTCGACGATGTCTTTTTGTTTTACGCCCAAATTTTCTTCTCCTGGGTTTTCAAGCTCTTTCTCACGGATGTATACGATGATAGAATTTCGTATACTCCGGTATTTTTCGTCCGTAATTTGAATTGTTTCTTTTTTCTTTGCTTTTTTTCCGGCTGGGGGCGGGATATTTTCTTGCGCGACAATTTGCGTAGTAGTGACCACCTCTGCTCCTCCTCCCGCGGCGGGAGAGTGATGGTGCTGTTGCGAAGACGGCGCGGTATTGTTGCGGTCCACAATGTTGCCATCATCCCCACCACGTTGTAACCACTCTCTCTCTTCTCTCTCTTCCCTCTCCTCGCGTTCTTCACTTGTTTCTACAGGCAATCCGGCTTCATTACGTCTTATAGATTCGTTGCGTGAGTTTTCCTCCTTTCGTTCTTCCTTGGCAATCGATGCTCTCATAGCGCTCGGTAATACCGGTCCTTTATCCAAATCATCTTCAATCTCCTCGTCGTCTTCCTCCAACGTCACGTCCCTGGCCTCAACAGCGATGATTGACTCCGAAAGCAAACGTTTCGCCTCGCGCACGTGTTTGGTTGAAATCTTCGCGCGACAATACAATCTCGCCAACGCTTCGGATAAACGCACGAGCGCCTCCAACTGTCTCACGGTAATTCTATAACTCGTCGTAGACCCAGGTTGCGCGTCACCTGTTCTCAGCTGCACGTACGCTTTTACGATTTCTTTTTGCGCATCTGCTGTCATTTGCGGCTTTATACATCGAGCGTACCGGATATACCTTTGCAATTGCTCTAGTGAAAAATCTACGTTCATGGCTTGTTCTTTCATCCTGTGCAAAGAAACAATGTGTCTCGCAAGCGTGTGGTCTTTGTATTCGTCCGGCTCGTCAATCATCACGTGCACTAAATCAAATCGAGACAAAATTGGCGCCGGTAATGCCAAGTTGTGCTTTAACTTTTTCGATTTATCGTACCTACCGCTCAACGGGTTCGCAGCGGCTAAAATAGACGTTCGAGCGTTCAACGTGGCATTAATACCGGCTTTGGAAATGGAAATCGTTTGCTGTTCCATGGCTTCGTGAATCGCCACTTGGTCTTTCACTTCCATCTTATCGAACTCGTCTATACAACAAATCCCATTATCCGCCAACATCAACGCCCCAGCCTCGATGCAATACTCTCCAGTTTCCATATCCTTCCCAACTGTTGCGGTCAAACCTGCCGCCGATGATGATTTCCCAGAAGTATACACTGCGCGAGGGAGAAACGAGGTGACGTATTTCAAAAATTGCGATTTCGCGCACGAAGGATCGCCGACGACTAAAACGTTAATATCGCCTCTTAAATTCGTTCCACCTTCTTTCGTCATTTTGTGTACCCCGCCAAACAACATCAAAGCGATAGCTTTCTTGATATTCAAATGCCCGTGAACGGTTGGCGCGATCGAGCGAACAAACTTGTCATAAATTTTCGGATCTTTCGACATGCGTTCGATGTCGTTTAACTGCTCTTGCGTGAACGAGTTCACAACCTCCTTCTCGTCGTCCCCACCTCGGATATTCACTCCAGTATTAGAAGATGCATTTTCGTTGCCACCAGCCGTTGGACCAGCCACGTTCACGACGCTATGTGCCACGAAGCACGTTCGATAAAACAACTCTCTCACACCTAAATCTCTCAAGCCGCCGACGCCCGTCGACATCGTCCTTGCCGCGCTCCCTTTCCCGGAACTCCCCAATTCTGTCCTATCTCCTGCCATGTTCGCCGGTGCGGTCTCCGGTATCACCGTCAATGACCCCGTAAACACCGCCTTATCCCCCGCCCGAGCCGTCTCCACAGATTCGTGTCTCAAAATCACATCCATAGATCTTGGCAAACTCCCTGCCGGTACCTCATCCGCATTCTCTTGCACTCTCACCCTCTGCCAATCGATAAAAGTACACCCCTCCTTCATCAACACGAACTTTTTCCTATTCGAGCACGTCTGCTTCAAGCAAATGCTAGGTTCTGTATATCTACACTGCTGCTCCACGTCTGGAATCACCTCGCCGCACTCACCGCACATAAATTTCCCGACAATCAACTCCGGCCTCACCTCGCTCGTCCTCGTCACCACCCCACTAAACGATGACAATTGCCCGATGTGTTCCGCTTTCAAATCTCTCAACCGTTTTGTCCCTGGCAAATTTGAAAATGACACCCAAAAATCCTTCTCCTGCGGGCCTTGATTGCTGCTCCCTCCTCCTCCGGCGGCACCCCATCGAACCATATCTGGAATGTGTTGTCGACAGAACTCTTTCGCAGCCTGTTTCAAAAATGGTTCGTACGTGTAAAAGTTCGCCTCCACTGCTTCTGTCGCCACAGACGGATCGAAATTTTTCAAATCTTCAAAGTTCACGTGTAAAGTCGTGCTCGACGTTACATGCATATCTTCCAGTTGTTCGACGTAAATTTTTCTCGATTCGACTTGGTTCGTCCCTGGATTTAACACGTTGAACTCGGAGTTCAAAAAATCGAGAAACCTGTTGAAGACGATGTCCGAACCTTGGACGTTCGTCGACCTGGACGCGTGGCGGTTGGTTTCTTCCATCGCGACAGCTTTCTTCTCGCGGTAGTATCAGATGCGTTGGACGATGTTTGAAAATCCCCCCAAGCACAAACCCGAAGCGGGGGAGAACGAAAACTCTATCTAATGCGCGTCTCTCGTATCCTCCAAACGATCTATTTGAACGCGCGCAGGAGTGAACACTCTCTACTTCCCTCGTCCTCTTTCTTGCCCCGTCTTTCAGAGAGCGAGTCCAATCTCGTCGCCGGCGTCGCGGTGGTGCGATCCCAGAGATTTTTTTCTGAACGAAGGAGAGAAAAATTTGAAAAAAAATGTCAAATTTTTAAAGCAGACGACGACGGTTTCGAAGGTAAGGCCCACTGCTGCGTCAACTGCGCGTAAAGAAGGGACGCGTCGGGAGCGATGGTAGCAACGGTACCGCGACTGGGATCGGTCACCTTAACGTCTTTCTTTTGCAAATTCCAAAACGAAACGAAAGCGTCGTGCAATTTAGCACTCAAATCACTGACGACGAGTTCGGCGGCCTTGAGGCTGTCTTTCGCCGAGACGAGTTGGTCGAACGCAGCGCGGTAGGAAGTTTTAAGCGGCCGGAGGAGCGCGTGAAGCTCTTCTTTATCACATTTTTCTTCCTCTTGCTTGGCGACTTTTCCGTTGTCTTCATTTGTTTCACACTGTTCCTTAGTTTGCTTTCCGGTGTCGTCTTGCGAGGTCGCTCGCACGGTATCAGCTATAACTTCATCTACGACTCGATGCGCTATGATGTCTGGATTTTCATTTTGTTCCTCTTCTGACGTTATTTCTTTTTCGAGTTTCATTTCGCGTTTACTATGATCGTCGTAAGATATCCGGGTTTTCCTATCTGTCTCTAAACATTCTATCCGTCTCTTCTCGTGTTCTTTTTCCGTCGCGTCCATCTCTCGTTTGATCTCATTGACTCGTTCAGAAAGAGCTCTCACGCGGTGTTTACACGCTCGTAAAGCTGCTTTTGCGTTCGACAACTCTTTTACTTTCTCTCGACCATTTGTTTGTTTGAATTCATCATACGCGCGCGCTTCGTCGTTTAAGCGAGATGTTTCGTATGATCGCGATGAGATTGAACCATCGTCTTCACTCGCCGCATCGGCTGCGCTGCACGCTTCCTCCACTTCTTCCTCCACTTCTCCTCTTCCGTATTCATCTTCACCTTGCACACGTGTAACCAAGTGGTTATCATTCTGTTCTTCTCCTTGAGTACTATTCTCGTGTCCACCATTGGCGCTCTTCTTACTCGCTGCAGCGTTACTTTTCAACAACTTCAGTTCAGCGCGCAACTTTTTTATCTCGCGCTCTAAACGCGTCAGTTTTTCACTCGGTGTTTCAACGCATACGTTTAATTTTGCATTATTTTCTACGCGCATCATTCTCTTTGCAAGTTGGCACGTGGTCAACGTTTCTTCCGCGTGTTGGTGATCGCTCGAGACGTGCGCAACCATGACTGTTTTACAATTCCCACCAAGCGCATCTCGAAGTAAATGGGTCAGTTTTGAACTGCGATACGGCACGTGGTCGATACGATTCGATTGGTTGCGTTCGCCCAACGAAATAATCACTCTCTCGAGTACTGAGAGAGATTTATTTATGAACGTAGCTTCACGCATCACGGTACCAGATGATCGCGTTTTCTGCAACCTTTCCGAACCAGCGAGATCGACCAGATGTATCTTTGACCGGTGTAACGTCGCAGAAGATGACGACGATGTTTCTTTGTTTTTGAAACTCACGGTTTCGATGTTTAACGTGAATACCGCATGCGATCTAGAAGACCGATCGTTCATTGCGTGTGATCCAATCGCTCTTTGCGCGTCACCTTCAAACCATAATGCCAATGCCTCGTCTTCAGAGCACACCTCTTTCGTCGTCAAGCCTCTGACAAAAACGCCAGAATCTGGACCGGAGTCGGAAATCACACACGCCGGCGCGTGGTTTGGATTCTCATGTGAACTCAGCAAATCAATCAAGTTTTCGTTATATATTTCAACGAAACTCACCAAGACTTTTGCAGTTGGTTTCTGCTTTTTCTTCTTCGATAACATCTCTGCCTCCTCCATCACATGATGGTCTCTCGTTCTCAACTTCGCTTCCTTACCGCTGCTCCTTTCTCCCACCGCTAATCTCTCAAATACCATCGTCAACGCTCGCGGTATGACCCCTCGATTCTCGTAGGTACCATCTCCGCTCCCCATCGTGTACGTCTTCCCACTCCCGGTTTGCCCGTAAGCCAAGATTGTCGCGTTAAACCCGTCCGTGGCAGCTTCAACCGCCTCCTTCGCTACCGCGTCGAACACCTCGTCGTTGGAGGCTTCTCGTAAAACGTTTCCCGTGAACTGAAAAGATGCGTGCTGCGGCTGATGAGACGGCGCGTTGTTGTTGTTGTTGTTGTTGTTCTTATAACCGTGCGTGTTAGTGTTGAAAAAAGGCGACGGCGCCGCCGGCGCCGGCGTCAACGACGCCGACGGTGGCATCCTTCGATCTCTGCACTTTACCAAAACCGACCCTCTCGGGCCTTCGTTGGTCACCAGCACGCACCCTTCTCCTTTGTCGTCGCTCGCGGGTCGCGCGCGTAAGTGCACCACGACCGACGGCGTTTTCGATGACGACACAGACGACGACGACACAGACGGGTCATCGGTGGTGGTGGTGGTGGTGGTCGTCTCCGTCGCCACGACCATGCGTAAAAGTATCGCGTCCGAAAGCTTTTGTAAAGGTTGTTGTTGTTGTAAAAGGTGCTAAAAATAGAAAGAGGTCTCAGATGAGACGATACCCTAAACATATCTGCGTGTATTTTTTTTGTTCTTTTTTTCTTCTCCAAAAAAAAAACTCTGCGAAAATTCCCCCCAAAAATCCCCTACTTTATACGAGTACTAAAGGTGTACTAAGGTACGCAACAAAGGAAAACGTAATAAAAGAAACGACGAAGAGAAAAGCCCGCAGAGACGATCACACACAGCGCGATGACGTCGACGCGTGGAGAAACCGACGAGAACGCGGCGGCGGCCTCTGAGCAGCTTTTGACGAATTTGTGCGACCGAGTTCGCGAGAGCACGAGGATGATTGCCGAAGAAAAATCCAATCACGTTCGCATCGACGACGATGCCATCGACGCGTTAGTTCGAACGGTTCCTGGACATCAATTCGCAGGCATGACGTCAAAAACGGGGTTCAATAGGTTCGACGGGTCCATTCATTACATGGGCGAACGAGAAGAAGATACGATTCAGTATTTGTTGGTGTTGGATGCGATTAACTTTTGCTTCTGGCCCGACCACGATTGCGTCACGGACGAATATCCTAACGGTTTAGAATACGAACACGTCGCGAAAGGCTTAAAAAAATCCGTCGAGCGGGACGGAATTGGGGTTTTAAGCGCGGAGAGCTTGAAAGAGATGACCGGACCGAGATTACGAGGAATGCTGGAATGGCCACGTGAGCTACCGTTTGAGGAAGTACGCGCGAAACGGTTGAGAGAGATTGGCGAAGGCTTGATAAAAAGTTATAACGGTGAGGCGATTGAACTCGTCAAGGCAGCGAAGAAATCGGCGGCAAAGTTAGTAGATTTAATCGTACAAACGTTCCCGTATGGATTTAAGGATATGAGTAGACACACGGGGGAGTGCAGAGAAGGACAATTCTTTGCGAACGAAATTTGGTTTTTGAAGAGGGCGCAGATTTTTGTCGCCGACGTCTGGGGCGCGTTGAAGAATTCGGGCGCCGGCGAATTTACGGATATCGACAAGTTGACGATGTTTGCCGATTACAGAGTGCCAGTTGTTTTGAGAGAAAGCAACGTTTTAGACTACCACTCAGAAGTTTTACACAAACGAGTGGACAAAAAACTGAATTTAGTCATCGGGTGCGAATTAGAAGTCGAAATTCGTTGCGCGACGATACAAGCCGTAGAACGCATACGCGATAAACTCAACGAAAAGTATGCCAAAAGTGTCAACGACGCGTGTATCGCAGTCACCGTCGATTGGTGGTTGTGGGAATTCGGAGAGGCAAGAAGAGACGACGAGAAATGGCGTCCACACCATCGGACCAGGACGACGTATTACTAAAAATAGAACGCAGCGCTTAATAGGAACTCGTAGAAGAATGACCCAACATTTTTTCTTTCATTCTCCGTAAAAAATACACACGCCTACGCCCCATGTGTCAAATCAATTACTCGCATCGTTGCCAGGAACCAGACGAGGAAGAAGAAGAAGAAGATGATGATGAAGAAGAAGAAGGCACGCGGTGCGATGACGACGAATGTGCGCGCGCGAGCGAACGTCTGCTCGCAGCTCGCGAGGCATTGGACGACACCATCGCTCGCGCGAGGGAAAGAAAGTGTCGAGCGCAAAAGATGCGGGAAGACGAAGAAGCGAAACGAGAGGAGAGCTTCGATGCGGGGAAAGAACGATTGTTGGAGACGCTTCGCGAGTTAAACGAGATCGAGTCGGCGGAGAGACGGAAAGAGTACGCGAGAAAAGAAACGCACGCGCGAGTCGAACGCGGGAAAGCGGCAAAACGGTTGGAAGACGCCGTTAAAGTATACGACCGAGAAGTAGGCGAAAAGAAAAAGGAAAGGAAGGAGAAAAGAGAAGAGGAAGAGGAGATCGAGAGAGCGTTGAGAGAAGTCGAGAAAACGCTGGAAGAGGTAAAAATGGAAAATGATCGCGAAGATGAGGCGGAAAAGGCACGGGACGAGGGCATTGCGGATGAGTTCAATCAAGCGCGAGCGGCGAGGGTGATTCAAAAGGCGTTTCGTTCGAAAAAGAGGAAGAAAAAGTTAAACAAGAGGAGAAAGAAAGGGACAAAGACGACGAAGTCAGCGACGAAGCGGAAGGGGAAAGAGAAGAAGAAGTGACGGTGTATAATATGCTTAGTATAAGGTAATGTATATGGAGTAATAATAATCGTTAATTCTCATGATAAATGAAGGTAATAGAGGATTTTTACTTGGCCAAAACCGGCGATTGAGGCTGATCTTTCGATTGGTAGTGCAAATATACCGCCACCGACACCACGCTAGTCCCTAACACAAATGGCAACGTCAATTGGAAACCAAACAACGGAATAGACACTAATGTAGTCAAAATCATCGCCACCGACGTCGAATACACCTTGACGATATTATCCGCGTACTTCATCACCAACGACACAGCGATGCCACTCAACGAATGATTCAAAACCATCGTACACACGATCGCGTTGTACCCATAAAAATAACCCCGTCCAAACACCGCGTCATAATCGTACAGAAAGATTGCCACCATGTTAAAGATGACCCCAAACAAGTACAAATACACGTTCTGCGCGTTTACGTTTCTCTTTGGTTGCTTCTTCATGATCAACTCCGTGTACACACCCGCCGCTCCGGACAAAACAGCCATCACAATCGCCATCACCAAACCCATAAACGGCGTTGATAAGACCTGATCGCTACCACTCGTCAACTGCGCAATCGTGCACCCTAAAGCCAACAAAATCAACGCCGACCACTGCACGCCGGTCAAAATCTTCTTCAGAAAGATTCTATACAAAATCCCAGTCGATATGATGTTCAAGTTCTTTAAAATCTGATACGATGGCGCGTCCACGTACAAAAACACATAATACTGCAACAAGTTCTTCACTAAATACAACGCCGCCGGAATCGGATACACCCACAACTCCGACCAACTCGTGCTGAGTCGGTTGTCTTCGTTCACGCCAACCGTTCTCCAAATCTTCACCAAAGCCAACAAAGACATCAACATCTTCGTCGTTTCTACCGTGCAATTCGCACTCGTCACCGCGTAATCATACTTCACTCCGTTTGCTTTCGATGCCGCGATCAACAATCCTTGCGATGATGTCAACACCGTCAACGCTAACGTGACGACCGATTTACGTCCCCAATCATCCATGCCACTGGAACTCGACGATAAGTTCGACCCAGAGTCAGAGCTGACGAGCTTTTCGCGCAACTCTTGCGATTTATCCTCCTGAATTTCACAAAAAGAGAGAGAGAACGAAAGAGCAAGGATGACGTCAGACCGCGCGCGTTGATGGGACCGAGAGGGAGAGAGAGAGACAGAGACGCTCGCGCGGTTCTCTCTCCAAATCCATCGCGAAAAAAGGGAAAAGAAAAGAGCGCACAAGCGAGATGTGCGAGCGAACCTAAACGCGCTTGGGCCTTCGCGTCGTGGCGCGCGGCAAAATCGAACGATGGATCCTAAACGCCGCCGCGAAAAGGGTGTCCCAGG
>CEPW01049086.1_pt1 | contig 10640 bp, 7 predicted proteins | sample 356211 | NCBI WGS metagenome assembly CEPW01 (sample SAMEA2620021, study PRJEB7988) | marine metagenome | biome: marine biome (ENVO:00000447); feature: deep chlorophyll maximum layer (ENVO:xxxxxxxx); material: "saline water (ENVO:00002010), including plankton (ENVO:xxxxxxxx)" | depth 25 m
GATCAGATTTTCTATAATATCACCCTCTTGCTCATCAATTGCGCCCTCGTCCTCACTAATCTCTGCCATGGCAAGTAATTCTTCCCTGGAGGCTTTTATCTCTTTTCCGCTTTCAGAGGTATTCACAATATTTGATAGAGCTTCAGACAATAAGACAAATGGCCAAGAAATTATCATAAGCACTTTTATCGAATAAACTGTAAATGAAACTAAAGACTTGCTATAAATAGCTCCGATAGTTTTTGGAATGATTTCTGAGAAAATTAAAATAGCCAGTGTAAGAATTCCTGAAGCTAATGCAACCCATTCATTACCATATAACATATTAGTTTGTGCACCTACACCTGCCGCTCCAATTGTGTTTGCAATTGTATTAATTGTGAGAATTGCAGCAAGTGGCCGATTGATATTCTCTTTTAACTCTGCCATATGTTTTCCTGCAGGACCACCATCTTTTTGTAAAACAGATACATGAGCAATAGAGACGCTTAAAAGTACAGATTCAAGCAATGAACAAAGAAAAGATACAATCAGTGCTGTTAAAAAATAAACTACAAGTGCTGTCATGGGCACCCGAATATAAGCATTAAATATTTTCCAATAAAAATTAAGTTTTTATCCATTTAATTATTTCTTTTACATTTGGCTTTTTGCCATAAAATAGAATTGCAGTACGAAAAATCTTACCAGATAATTTCAATAAAATAATACAAGAAAAAACCATTATCAATGTTGTGTAGAAAATTTCAGTATATTGGAAAGTACCTGTTCCTAACCGAATAATCATAATAAATGGGGTTAACGGTGGAATATATGAACTAATAATAGTAAGTGAGGATCCAGGGTTTGTAATGAAATAAGAAGCAAATGCAACTGGTAAGACAGCAATTATACTTATGATACTGCTTGATTGCTGTGCCTCTTGCTCAGAGGTAAAAAAAGATCCTAAAGCTGCAAAAATTGAAGCATAGAATAAATATCCTGTAATAAAATAAATTAAAAATAATGGTAGTTGGTACAAATCGATGGATGCAATATCTTTGTAATATGCTGCTAAGATACCCAAAATTAAATAAAATATCATTTGTATGAGACCAAGAGTACCTAGCCCTAGGACTTTGCCAATCATCAACTCGTCTGGTGTAACAGAAGATAATAAGATCTCTATTGTTCGGTTAGTACGTTCTTCCATAACAGATCTAAGAAGTAACTGTCCACTCATAAATATTGTCATAAATAAAATCATTACAAATAAATATGGTATTAAGATATTAGAAAGATCATCTCCTTTTGATGCTTCACCAAGATCATCTAATTCGTAAGTTTCAAATTCTATTTTTTTACTCAATTTCCCAACAAGCCCAAGATCAATATTTTGGTTTAACATTCTTTGCTCTATCACTAACTGGTTCAACGTTCTTCTGAGATTGGTGTAAATTTTTATATTACTTAAAGATTTACTAAAATAATTTACCTGCCCACTATCTAATACAGAATTTGGAATAGATAAATAACCATCTATATCGCTATTTAAAACACTATCTAAAGCAATACTTTCATTAGTAAATCTTTTAAAATAGAATTGAGGTTTCCCATCCTGAAGGAAAAAAGTAGTCTTTATTCTATCTTCAAAACGTTCTATCAGAGGGTGTATAGTTTCATTATATACCAAGCCAATTTTGGATTCGTTTTCTGGTTCAAGATCCATAAGAAGCGATGGAAGGTACATTACCCCCCAAATAAAAATTGGCAGTACAAATGTTGTAATTAAAAATAACTTTGTTTTAACTCTATTAATAAACTCCCATTTAAGAACCTTCCAAATCTGATTCATGCTGTTTTCTTTACTTCTTCAATAAATATTTGTTCTAACGTAGGTATTTTTATTTGGAAAGATTTAATGTCTGAGTTCATATTAATCCAATTGATAAATTCACGTGTTGGTTTTTGTAAAATGCCATCAAGTACATTGTCTTTGATAGTCCATTCACTAAAGTACTCATCCACTATAATTTTATTAAAATCTCCTAAAAATTTTACTTCAACGGCATTGGTTGAGTAATTGTTACGTATACTTTCAAGCGGACCCTCAAGAACAATTCTACCATTATTAATCAGACAAATATTATTACACAATTTTTCAACTTGTTCCATTTGATGAGTTGAAAAGATAATGGTTTTACCTTCATTTTGTTTTTCTTGTATTATATCTTTCATTAATAATTGGTTTAACGGATCTAGGCCAGTAAAAGGCTCATCCAAAATAATCAATTCAGGGTCATGAAGTAGCGCAAGTATAAATTGGATTTTTTGCTGATTACCTTTAGAGAGTTCTTCTACTTTGCGGAGGCCTTGGGAATCTAAATTAAAACGCTCTAGCCATAGACGTGTTTTATTAATTACATCTTTTTTCTTCATGCCACGTAGGAGTCCAAAATAATGTAATATTTCCTGGAGTTTTTGTTTTTGATAAAGGCCCCTATCTTCTGGAAGATATCCTAAATTTTTCCTACCCAGAGAATTTATATCATCACCATTGAGCATTATTAATCCTGAATCAGGCTGCATAATACCCATAATCATTCTTATTGTGGTAGTCTTACCTGCTCCATTTGGACCTAAAAATCCGTAAATATCACCACGTTTAACTTTAAACGAGATCTGGTCAACTGCTTTTAGGTTATCAAAATTTTTAACAATTTTTTCAATAGAAAGCATTTTAGAAATCTATAGGTATTCCATCTGCATAATCAGGCACGGGGATATCCAAATATCTAGCAATAGTTGATGCAATATCCACAGTTGCATGCGGAGAATTATTCTTAAATTTTCTGAATTGTTCTCTAGAAAATATTAATGGTACGTGAGTGTCATAATCATATGGTGTTCCATGCGAAGTTCCATGTGGGCCTCTGTATAAATAGCCAGTATTAACAATTGGAAATATTTCAGGAGATTTATGAATATGAAGCATATTTTTTAATCTTCTTGTAATTTTATCATTATCGCTGCTTTTTAGTATTTTATCCTTTATTACCACTCGATCTATTCCATCTACTTCCGATAGATATTTTCCAACCATATCATAGATAATTTCAGGATCAATATCTAAATTTTTAATTGTTTTCATATCAAGAAAAAAATTAGCTCCATCTCGATGATAAATCTTTTCCGCGAATTTTTCTTCGCACTCTTCGTCAATCCATTGTAAAGCTTCCTCAAGATGTTTTTTATTTATTCTGCCAGCTTGCCCTCCATTTTTAAGGATATACTCAGGCAAGGGTAACCCACCATGATCTGAGGTAAGAACAAATAAAACGTTATTTAGACCAACAATATTATCAACGTGTTGTATGAAATCATCAAGGTATTTATCCAACCTAATACAAGCATCCATTACTTCCTGAGAGTATGGTCCATAATCATGTATCATCCAATCCATTGCAGAAAAACCAATAGCCAATAGATCTGGATTTAAATCTTTACCAAGGTTTTCATCTACAATGGCTTTCTTTGAAAGTTCAAGGACTATTCTCTCAAACCACGGACGACCCATAATTGTATTTTTTGGATTAACATCTCGGTCAAATCCAATCGGAAAAACAGGTGAGTATACAGCATTTAAATAATTATCAGTCTCACCTTCAAAATGATCTTCCCTTGCATATTTGAGATACATATCATTTTTTAGGGATTTTTTCCACAAAGAATCGCTGTAAGACTCAATATTTAATTTTTCGTTGAAATTAGTGACCCATTCAGGAAGCGTATCAACATAATAATCTGATGTAATGAATTGACCATGATAATTATAATATAAAGGAAGATCTGGATTTTTACCTCCTGCCATACAAGCAGACCTATCTTTTCCTGCAATAGAAATAACTTTTGATTGTGGATATTTTTCTTTTAGCCAATCGCCCATTCCTTTTGAATCATATCGTGAAAAAGATCTGGCAATGCCATAAGAAGAACCAACTACTTTTGCACTTGGATCTTCAACACAATTGACTTTTTTCTTTAAATCTCGATCATAGAAACTGTTACCAATTACTCCAATTTTTCCTGGATGTTGACCAAATCCTATAGCCGCATGGCCAGGACCCGTTGCAGTATAACTATGTTCATGATGTGTATTAGTGAACCAAATTCCATTATCAATAAGCCAACGAAATCCACCTACATATAGATCATCAAATCGAGTCAATAGGTCAGGCCTTAACTGATCAACAACTAACATTATTACTAGTTTTGGTTTTTCATGTTTCCCAGAACTACATGATAAAAAATTGAAGGAATAGGCAAGACATAGAACCATGAATATATTTTTCATTTAGTTACCTTTAAAAAGCGTCTCTTACCAATTTTTAAAATTTGTTCCTTATCTTTTGGTGACATTTTTGCTTGTATATCCATCACAGTTTTTTCGTCAAGTTTAACTCCTGCTTGCTTTATCATCCTTCGAACTTCACCCTTGCTTTTTAACAAACCTGAATCAAATACTATGTTTACGATTAATTCTTCTGAACGAATTTTAAATTCAGGCATCTCTTTTGGCATCCCCTTACCTACAACTACAGTGTTAAAATGTTTTTCAGCTTTCATAGCAGCATCTGTATCATAATATAATTCAATTATTTTCCGAGCTAGCTCTCTTTTTATATCCATGGGGTTACAAGATTGGTCACTCAGCTTTTGTTTTACGGATAAGTATGTAGATTCATCAGAGTCAGCTGCAAGAGTGAACCACTTAAGTATCATATTATCTGAAATTGATAATGTTTTACCATACATTTCTTCTGGTCTATCCATAAGGCCTATGTGGTTACCATATGACTTTGACATTTTCTCAACACCATCAGTGCCTTCTAGAAGAGGTGTGGTTATAATACACTGTGGATCTTGATTATTAAGTTTCTGTAAATCACGGCCCACTAAGAGATTAAATTTTTGATCTGTTCCACCTAATTCCACATCTGCGTTTAATTCTACTGAATCTCTTGCTTGAGCTAGAGGATATAAAAACTCGTGGATTGAAATAGGAATCTCTGAATTAAATCTTATGGTAAAGTCATCTCGTTCAAGCATTCTAGCCACAGTGTATGAGCTTGCCAACTGAACAACATCATTGAAATTCATTTTATTTAACCAAACTGAGTTATATTTGACTTTAAGAGTATTTATATTAAGTATAGCTTTTGATTGCTCGACATAGCTTTTTGCATTGTCACTCGCCTCATCTAAGGTTAAAGATGGTCTTGTTTTATTTCTTCCTGAGGGATCACCAATCATAGCGGTAAAATCACCTATAACGAGAGTCGCAGAGTGGCCAAGATCTTGAAAATGTCTCAATTTTCTCAAAACGATCCCGTGACCAATATGTAAGTCTGGTCTACTTGGGTCACAGCCTAGCTTAACCTTTAGAGGTTTTGATAGGGCAATAGAATTTTCAATTTTTTTTTCTAGATCACCCTCTGGAATGATTTCATCAGCACCTCTTCGGATAAGATCCATTTGTTCATTTACTGGTGCAAATTTCATTTTCTTCTCATAGCTCTTTGCATATCTCTTTCAACATCTCGTTTCTTTTTTGCATCACGCTTATCATATAATTTCTTACCTTTAGCAAGACCAAATTCAAGCTTGATAAATCCACCCTTAAAATACAATTTTGTTGGAATTGCAGTAAGTCCTTTTTCGGCTAGTCTCGAATCAATTTTTTGGATTTCTCTTTTGTGTAGCAACAATTTGCGATTTCTGACAGGATCATGCCCCTCAAACCCTGTATGGCTATACTGTGCAATATGCGATCCTCGAAGCCAAGCCTCTCCCTTCTTTATTAGTATATAGGATTGTTTTAAGCTTGCTTTCCCTTCACGAATACTTTTTACTTCACTCCCTTTGAGCTTAATCCCAGCCTCAAATTTTTCTAATATATTATACTCGTGAAAAGCCTTTCGATTGGTAGCAATTACAGGATTATTCATAAAATAAAATTAACAAAAAATACATCCATGTAGACTGGTATCAAAATTCTAAAAACGACTTTAAACTATTCTAGCTTAAAAAATTTTTAATTAATTTCATGCTACAACTTTTAATACCCAGTAGCTATATTTTAAAATATAGTGCAGTTTCGCATGCTTCTGAGATTTGGTAGACCGCAACAAGTATCGGATAAAAAATTTTATGGCTTATTAATTCTAATATATTATTGTGAAAATATTAATTTTAGAACCCTATTATGGTGGCTCGCATAAACAATGGGCAGATGGATATAAAAAACATAGTGATAACCATATCAAAATTCTCCATATCAAAGGACAATTTTGGAAATGGAGAATGCATGGCGGAGCTATTACTCTTGCAAGAAAATTTAACGCACTAGAATGGTACCCTGATTTAATACTAGCTACTGATATGATAGATCTATCTATATTTCTATCATTGACTAGAGAAAAATCTCACAAAATACCGTCAGCAATATATTTTCATGAAAACCAATTGTCTTATCCTTGGTCTCCCTCAGATAGAGACCTTTTAAGAAATCGAGATAAACACTATGCCTTTATAAACTACGCTTCTGCACTTTCTGCAAACAAAGTGTTTTTTAATTCACTTTTTCATATGGATTCCTTTATAAAAGAATTAAAGCTATTCTTAAACCACTTTCCTGACCATAAGGAGTTAGATACTATTAAAAATATTAAAGAAAAATCTGAAGTTCTCCACTTAGGTCTGGATTTGTCTAGATATAAATATAAAAATATAGAAAAACATAATATGCCAATCATTCTTTGGAACCACCGATGGGAGTATGATAAAAATCCAGATTTATTTTTTGAGACACTCATAAAAGTTAAACAGAATGGACACAATTTTAAATTAGCTGTTTTAGGAGAAAATTTTAGTTCTTCACCGAATGTTTTTGAAAGAGCTAAAGTAGAATTTAGTTCTGAAATTATACATTGGGGATACTGTGATTCGCCTGATGATTACAAAAAGTGGTTATTTTTGTCTGATATTCTTCCTGTGACATCAAACCAAGAATTTTTTGGTGCCAGCGTAATGGAAGCAATTCATTGCGGAGTATGGCCAATTTTACCCAAAAGGTTATCTTATCCTGAACTAATACCAAAAGAGTACCATCCTGACCATTTATATAACGATGATAGTGATTTACTAAAGAAAATTATTTGGGCATTAACAAATTTCCAAACATTACGAAATTCTAATTTGAATAAAATCACTTCAAAATATGATTGGAAAAATATTGCACCAAAATATGATGAAAAATTCCAGATATTAGGTAAAAAATTGAATCCTTTATTGTAGGATTTACATTTTACTGCTATTTTTTTTAAAAAAGAGCCGCCATTACTTTAGTAATACCATTTTCTTTTTTAATGTTAATCTGTCAGTCTTAATAAGAACAAAATAGATACCCGAAGGCATATGGGTACCTGATTCATTTGTTCCATCCCAATGAGTAGTATAATTACCTCTAACTGGTTTGTTTTTGTTTAGTTTTTTTACCATCTTTCCCTTAAGGTCAACAATCATTAAATCTAAATCAACTAAATAGGGTAAGTATAGTTTGATTTTTGTGTTGGAATTAAATGGATTAGGATAATTGGGATATAAAAATGGTGGTTCAATAATAGGTGTTTGATTGTTTAAACCAACATCGGAATTAATTAAAATATCGAAAACTAAGGGCAAATGATCGGAAGCCTCTTGGGTATCATTCCATTCTAACCCATAAAATTCTAATAAAAAATTATCCATCGCAAGAGTATTCAGTATATAATTTTTCCCTGAGTCTATAGTGGCATCAGAATAAAATATATAATCTAATTTACCAGGATTAAACGAAGAGCCATCTGATCTCCATGTATATCCCATTCGCTTATTAGATTGTCTTGGAAAGAGTTCCACAATTGCAGTTGAATCCCAATCAGGCAAAAAATCATTCCCAAACTGATTTTCGTCTAAGATGTCTCCAACTCTGATTGTTTCAACTTGCTGACGATAGCCTACATAATTGAAGTCTCCGACATGAATAAATGGAGTTTCATATTCTAATTCAAATGGACCCTCTCCATTTTGTATCCACTCTCTCCAAGAGCTTGCAAACTCATCTACCTGCTGCTGTCTTTCTTCATTATTAGCACAACATGATAAATGGGAATTGAAAACTAATAAATTTGTACCTAGTTCAGATTCAGTATTAAGTAAAGCCACCATTGATCTATCTGAGCTAATCATTGAAGCATCATTAATGATTTGGAACCTAGATAAAACAACTAGATCTCTGTAAGTCCAGCTTGCGTACCACTGATCATTGGGAAACCAAGACTGTATTACTTGATCAATCTCATCCCACTCTGAATGCTCTTGTAAAGCAATTACATCTGGAGATAATGATTGTATTATACGTTTAAAATGGTTTTGACGATCTTCATCAAGTATTCCTTCATTAAGTGTATTATATGAAACTATCCTAATATCATTTTCATGCAATCGTTCTAGCATGATGGGTTGTGGAAGATGAGGCATATCATTCAAATCAATATTAAAGGAAACTCCACCTTCTTCGTCTGGTAAATAATCAGATTCACCCTCTCCCTCATATAACACTATTTTGCCCTGCGTAATAGTTTGAGAATTATTCATCGTCAAAGGAAGTGAAGTTCTAGAAATTGCAATTTCAAATTCAGAAGATGTAATAGTTGGTGCTATGCGAAGTGATAAATCATTTTGCCCAATATTTAGTTGCTGATTATTTAAATATTGTATACCTGAACGTTCCCCAAAGGTCCAATTTAATTCTGCTCCAATACCGTGTACTTCTAGGCCTGTTGATATATCATTATCTGCATCAATAAATAGTTGGTAGGAATTCCAATCTTGTAAAAGAAATTCACCGTCATACATATTGAAATAAATAAAAAGAAATTCAGAATCATAGGTTACTTTCAGGGTCGAGAAATCGGCATTAGCTCCATCACCTTCAGTATCAACATTCAGCACAGGTACATCATCCCAATCAAAGAATAAACCATCTACTGAAATTGGATGGCCGCTGAAAATTATGGAAAAGATAAAGGGGCTCATAATTGTTTTTTTCAGCCCCTTTAATATTTTCATCTAATGTTTTTCAGCGATGTATTAATCATATTAAAAAAATATTTAATCAGTATTAAATACCCATCATATCCAAAACAAGTCGAATACCCCAGCCAGTTGCACTTCCCTTAGGATGTGTACTGTCTGGTTTAACTCCCCAGGCTGTTCCAGCAATATCAAAATGAGCCCATGGTATATCTCCACCAACGAATTCTTTTAAAAATGCAGCACCTGCAATTGTGCCAGCCTGCATTGGTGCACCAATATTTTTCACATCAGCTATATCACTCTCAACCTGTTTACAGTATTCTTTCCAGAGAGGTAATTCCCAAACTTTTTCACCAGTAGTTTTGGAAGAAGTTTTTATTTTATCCATCAAATCATTATCTGTGCCCATTATTCCAGTTGCAATATGACCTAAAGCAATCAAAACTGCTCCAGTGAGTGTGGCAAAATCAAGGATATATTCAGGATCATAGTGTTTGGATGCATATGATAATCCGTCTGCTAAAATAACACGACCCTCTGCATCTGTATTTAATACTTCAATGGTTTTCCCGTTGTATGCTGTTAAAACGTCCCCTGGCTTATATGCTTTCCCGCCACTTAGGTTTTCTGTTGAGGGAATTATTCCAACAACATTTACATTAGGTTGCAGAAGTGCAAGCGATTTAAATACACCCAATACAACGGCTGAACCACACATATCATATTTCATTTCATCCATTTTTGCTGCTGGCTTAATAGAAATACCACCAGAATCAAAAGTCAACCCCTTTCCAACAAGTACCTTTGGTTTAGAATCACCACCATTCATGTATTCTATTATTATAAATTTAGGCGGTTCATCTGTACCAATGGAAACACCAGCAAGTCCGCCCATTCCCATTTTGGTAAACTCATCCCTATCAAAAATTTTACAATTCATACCACCCTCTTCTGCAATCTTCTTCGCCACGTTCGCTAATTTTGTTGGCGTAGCTACATTACCAGGAAAGTTCCCAAGATCTCTGGCAAGACAGACTCCATTTGCAATAGATACTCCTTTAGATATTTCTTCTTCTCTACAACCTAATACAGTGGCGGTTTTCAAAAGCAAATGATCTTCTTTTTTAGTTTTATAATCAGAAAATTTATAACTTCCTAAAACCAGTCCTTCACCAATTGATTGACAATGATCTCTAGATAAGCAATCAAGGACTAAATGGCTCACTCTCTTTTCTATAGCAATCCTTGACGCCTTACCAGCGATATTTCTCACATCATTTGCTTCATATTTGTTCTTATCACCCAGTCCTAATAATAGAAATCGCTTTCCACCACTGTAAAATAAGTGCGATTCCCCCTTTTTACCTTTTACGTCTCCTACTTTGATTGCTTCTGTGAATATGCCATTATATTTAGTATCAATTTCAGATCCAATGGGGCTGAAAGTTTTATCACTATGTACCCCAACTCCGATTAATCCTGCATCTATTTGATCCCAATGTTCATTCGATACACTAACTTCA
>CEPW01050369.1_pt1 | contig 10640 bp, 10 predicted proteins | sample 356211 | NCBI WGS metagenome assembly CEPW01 (sample SAMEA2620021, study PRJEB7988) | marine metagenome | biome: marine biome (ENVO:00000447); feature: deep chlorophyll maximum layer (ENVO:xxxxxxxx); material: "saline water (ENVO:00002010), including plankton (ENVO:xxxxxxxx)" | depth 25 m
TTTGTGCTGTTGAAGCCGATCGACAGCCAGTTCTGGTTGTCATTGCGGACCTTTTCGCCGGCGGGGTTGCCGGAGATTGGCTTGGGCTTGTTGTTGGTGGTCTGGGGTGGGCGTCAGGCCGACCTGTCGGTGTCGATCGCCGCGATGGCCACGGTGGTGCTCATGCTCTCTGCCGGTGCTTTGATTCTTTATTCGATCTGGTTTTTGATCGCTGCTACGAGCATTTGGTTTGTGAAGACCTGGAATGCAACCGAGGTGCTGCGCGCGCTGCTGGCTTCTGGGCGTTACCCCCTTAGCGCTTATCCCCCAGCACTTCGCTTGGTGTTCACCTTTGTGCTTCCCGTGGCGTTCCTCACCACAGTTCCCGCTCAGGTGCTGTTGGGGGAGGTGCTGCTGCCGACGCTGTTGCTTGGGGGATGCCTCGCTGTTGGGTTCTTCGTCACGGCACGAACCTTTTGGCTTTATGCATTGCGTCACTACACCTCAGCGTCCAGTTAGCCCAACAGTTGGTTCGTTCTTTGCACAGGCTTGGGGTGTGATGCAAGGCTCGTTCGAGTCAGAGCCTTGGCCTTGGAGAGCTGGATACCGCAAGTGGTGGAGCTGCTCCACTCGCCGTTGGGAGCGGTCTTGTTCATCCCGCTTTATGCGCTGTGGGTGACGCTGCTGTTGCCAGGTGTTTGGGCGTCAATGCTCGCGGGGGTGATTTACGGCACGTGGCTCGGCTCAGCCCTGGTTTTTGTGGGCGCCAGCCTTGGTGCCGTGCTGGTTTTTCTGCTGGGGCGCACCTGGTTGCGGGAGTGGGCGCAGCAGCGTTTGTTGCGTTGGCCGAAGTTGCAGGCCGTCGAACGGGCCGTGAGCAACGAGGGGCTCAAGCTGGTGCTGCTGACTCGACTGTCGCCTGCATTCCCCTTCAGCTTGCTCAACCTGGCTTACGGCCTCAGCGCCGTGTCCTTGCGCGATTACAGCATCGGATTGATTGGGATCCTGCCGGGGACCGTGCTGTTTTGTGGTTTGGGGGCCTTGGCCGGGGATGTGGCTCAATTTGGCTCTGTTTTATCTGGCGAAGCGGATTGGGTGACCTGGGGGCTGAGGGTGGTTGGTGTTCTGGCGACGGTTGCTGTTGTTTGGTTGGTGAGTCGAGCGGCTCGCCAGGCTTTGGAGGATGCCTGAACGAGATCCACGGCATTGAGAGGCCCGATCCGCGGTTGTTGGTCTGTCTGGATTGGATCAGGCCTTGTCCGCAAGACGCCAGTCGCGCAACGCGGCGATCAGGATGAACCAGGCCAGTCGAGGCTTGGCGAATGGACCCTGACGCTGCTGCAAGTCGGCGAGCTTGGCTCGTCCGCAGTCGGTCTTGATCCAGCGATGCAGGGGGGATGCTGATTTGGTCATGGCTGCAGCATGGCGGTCAGATCGTCTTCGCTGAGCACGGTGACGCCGAGGCTTTCCGCCTTGGTTAGCTTGCTTCCGGCGGCGTCACCCGCCACCAGGTAATCGGTTTTTTTGCTGACGCTGCCGCTCACTTTGCCCCCGGCGGCCTCGATCAAGGCTTTGGCTTCACTGCGGCTCAAGCTCGGGAGGGTGCCCGTCAGAACCAGGGTTTTGCCCTGCAGCACGCCGTCTTGATCGCTTTGACTGGCGCTGGCGGCATCGCGCTCGGCGGCGCTGGCCTCCAGGGCCAAGCCCACACTGCGCAACTCGTTGAGAAGCTGTTGGTTGGCCTCTGTTCCCAGCCATTGGCCAAGGCTTGCGCTGATTTCCGTGCCGATGCCATGCAGCTCAGCGATCGAATCCGGTGATTCGTTGGCTGCGGCGCTGAGGTCTTCAATGCTCAGGAATGCGTTGGCCAGTGCCTTGGCATTTACTTCTCCAATGTGGCGGATCCCCAAGCCGTAGAGCTGACGGTGCCACGCGGTCTGTTTGGACTGGTCCAGGGCGGCCACCAGATTGGCGGCGGATTTGCTGCCCATGCGATCGAGACTGGCCAGCAGGGCGGTGTCCAATCGGTAGAGATCGGCGACGGAGCGCACCAGGCCCCGGTCCACCAATTGCTCGATCAACTTGCTGCCAAGGCCGTCCACATCCAGGGCTCCCTTGCTGACCCAGTGACGTAGACCGCCTCGAAGGATCGCTGGGCAACTGCTGTTCACGCAGCGGGTGGCGGCTTCGTCTCCATCGCGCACCAGCGTGGAGCCGCATTCCGGGCAGAGCTCAGGAAGCCGAACCGAAACGGCGTCACTCGGACGCAAATCAGGCAGCACTCGCACCACTTCCGGAATGATCTCTCCGGCTTTGCGGACCACCACGGTGTCCCCGATGTGGAGGTCAAGCTCAGCTATGCGATCGGCGTTGTGCAGCGTGGCGCGGCTCACGCTGGTGCCGGCTAAGGCCACGGGCTCGAATTCGGCCACGGGGGTGACGGCACCGGTGCGTCCCACCTGCACCGTGACCCGCAGTAGGCGGCTGGGTGCTTCTTCAGCTGGGAATTTCAGGGCGATCGCCCAACGGGGTGCCTTCTGGGTGAAGCCGGCTTCGTCCTGGAGGGCGAGGTCGTTCAGCTTGACGACAACGCCGTCGGTGGCGTACGGCAACTGATGGCGGGCATGGTCCCAGTGATCGCAGAATTGATGGATCTCTGCGAGCGTTTGGCAGCGTCGCCGGTTGGGATTCACACGAAAGCCCGCTTGTTCGAGCCAGGCCAGACCGTTCCACTGGCTGTTCGGCTGCTGCTCGGCTGGGAGATGAAGGGTGTAGGCGAAAAAATCCAGGCGGCGGGAGGCGACCACCTTGGGATCGAGTTGTCGCAAGGTGCCAGCGCAGGCATTGCGTGGATTGGCGAATAGTGCCTCCCCACGGCGGGCTCGATCGGTGTTGATCTCCGCGAAGGTGTCATCCGGAATAAAGGCTTCGCCACGCACTTCGACCCAGTCCGGCGGATTCGGAATCTGCAGCCGGAGGGGAATCGAGCTGATCGTGCGCACGTTGGGGGTGATCTCCTCCCCATGCGTTCCGTCGCCACGGGTGGCAGCTCGTTCGAGCACGCCGTTGCGATAGCTCAAGGCCAGCGCATTGCCGTCGATTTTTAGTTCACCGATCAGGTCGAGATCGGTGCCTGCCGTTCGATCGAGAACTCGCAGGAGTCGGTCATACCAGGCAGTCAGCTCATCGCGATTGAAGGCGTTATCGAGGCTGAGCATGCCGACGCGATGCTCAACGCTGCTGAAGCGTTCACTGGGGCTGCCACCCACCCGCTGGGTGGGGCTGTCCGTTGTTTGAAGGGTCGGGTCTGCCTGCTCAAGCTGATCGAGCTCCCGATAGAGACGGTCGTAGACCGTGTCCTCCATCACCGGAGCATCGAGAACGTAATAGGCGTGGGCGGCCTGGTTCAGGAGAGCGCGCAGTTCAGCCGCGCGCTCCTGGTCGTCAGACCCGGTTGATGCGGGCGATGCGCCAGTTGTCATCGACTTTGGTGAAGGTGAAATCGAGGGCCAGTTCGTCGCTGTTGTTTTCGGCTTTCAGTTTCACGGTCAAGATCACGTCGCCTTCTTGAATGCGTGGCCGACCTGACTTGAGATTGCGGAATTGGTTCAGCTTCAGCCCCGCCAGGAAGCGGATGAATTGCTGCCGATTCACATGCTGGCGGTAGGCCTTCGTGGTCAGCATGTAAGCCGCATCGATCCGTCCAGCAGCCACTTGGGTGAAGAACTGCTTGATCAGCGGATTGATGCCGCGGGCGCTCAAAACCAGCTTCACAGCTGTGAAGGTCCAGTAGAGGAGCAAGGCCCCGCCACCGGCTAGCAGCGCTTTGCTGCCAATCTCACGAACCAGACCCAGTTCCATCGCCTGCTTGAAAAGCAGCGACGAGTCTGACTGACCGCGGCAGGATGTTGTTGAGTTACGGCCCATTGATTCGGTGCCCTTGCTGCCGTTGTTGCCGTTGTTTCATCGGCTGAACCGTGAGCACTTTTCTGGTGCCTTGGCCCTCAATGGCCAGCCGTTGGTGGCTGTGCGCTGGAGTGATGGTCGAATGAGCCGTACAGCGGGTTTTTATCGGCGTGGCCCTGGGGTCGGCGGAGACCGTGGTTGTGAAATCGTCCTGTCACGGCCCGTGCTGGCTCCGTTGCCAGACGAAGCCATCGAGAGCACCCTGTGCCACGAGATGATTCATGCCTGGGTCGATTTGGTCCTGCGACGGCGCGAAAGCCATGGGCCCCACTTCCGGGCGTGTATGGCCGAAATCAATGCGCAGCAGGATCGCTTTCAAGTGAGCGTGCGCCATCGCTTCCCCGTGCCCGCGAAGCCGCCACGTTGGTGGGCGGTTTGCCCGCAATGCCATCAGCGCAGTCCTTACAAGCGAAGGGTGAGAAATGCAGCTTGTCGTCGTTGCTGCGAGCAGCACCATGGCGGGCATTGGCATGCCAGTTGCGTGCTTGTTTACGAAGCTGCCGAGCGGAGTTCTTGAGATGGAGTCCTTTCTGTTCAGCCTCGAGGTCGGCGGCGTGGTGATTGCCTTGATCGGTTTGCGGCGGGAACGTTGGTTGCGTCGCCGGCGTCGGTAACGTCTGAGGCATGGAGGACAGAGCAGCACGCGGAACCCGGTCGAGGGACCCCTTGGATCAACGCATTGATCAATGGGTTGAGACCGGTCGGCAATTTGTCGATGGTGTGTCTGGGCGCCGTCCTGGTCAACGTCGCGGGTCGGTGGCGCTGGACTCGGTCGGCCGGTGGGTGGGTGAAAAAGTGGAGTGGCTGTTGGAGGACGACGAGGACTGGCGTGAGCCATGGCAAGACACGCCTGTCACTCCAGTGTCTTCCCCATCACGGTCCCGTCGACCATTGGATGCGATTTCAAGGCGAGCACGGCCGAACACGCAACCTGCCGTCGGCAGGGTTTCGGATGGTTCTGATGATGGGTGGCCGGAGGACGACAGCTTCCGCGTGCAGCGGTGGCAACGTTCTAGGCCTGAGTCGGTCGAGCCCGAGTCCCGACCCAGTGTGCGCCGCCCGTTGCCGCGCTCAAGTCGTCGCCGGGATTGATCCTTGACGGTCAGCAGGCCGTTCGTTGGCTTGCGGGCGTTCGATGCTGACCGGCAATGCGGTAACGACTGCCTTGAGCAGCGAGTTGGTCATTGACGTCGGTGACGAGCTCTTGTGGCACGTCTTCCGCCATTTGATCTGCGGTTGCGCTGATCGAGGGTGAGCCCGCCGCCATGGCTTCAAGAAATTGGACCCATTGCTGCACCTGTTGTTTGCGGCTCCTGGCCTTGTAGCCCTGGGCCGTGAATACGGCGCTGCAGAGGTCTCTGTGCCAGACGACGCGGCCGCTGTGGCCTGCGTGGCCATGGATTCGTGCGGCCTGGGCGTCCAGGGCTGCAGGGGTTGGTTGACCGCGTCGATCTCGCCAGCCGTGATGGTCGAGGACGCGTCCGCAATGAAGCATTGAAATATCGAACGTTTCAGCCAACTCAGCCAGGCTGATCCAGGTTTTGGTGTCTGCCATGAGGGGTGCCCACGTCGTACCTGCATGATCCCGGCAGCACACGAGGCGGCAAGTTGTCAAGAGCAAATCCCCACAATCTGGGAAGTTTGTTCATGAAGGCATTTGAACTTCTTGGCGCAGTGTTGAGCCCAGCCAGGTTTCCAGCTGCGGGCTGAACACTTCTCGGATCACCGTGAGTGCTGTGCCTTGACGGAAGAAGCGGTAATGCCGGCTCCAGAAGGGACCCCGGTGTTCAAAGGTTGTGTCTAGCCAGTCGGCTTCGACCAAGGCCAGTCCATCCACCTCTCGGAATAGTTCAGAACGCCCTTGCGTGAGGCTTTTCCAGATGGGTTGATTGCGATCTTGAAGGTGGAGTTCCGCTTCATCCCGGTTCCACCAGCTTTCCGCCCAGGCCAGGGGGAGACCACCACAGGTCAACCACACCTGTCTGCGCAGCAGAGGTCCTTTGAGCTCTGCCACTTCCGCTGGGGCGCCGGGGTGATTGTCGTCCTCGGCCTCCATGGCGATGAGGTCAACAGCCACCGGGTGGCCGGTGAGGAGGCGTAGATGGCGGGTGGGGCTGCCATCGCCAAGCAGCATCAGGCGCCAGGGCCCGGGCAGTTGTCGTGGTCCCTCCCCGGATAGCACCGCAGCGGTGGGTGCCTGCCAAAGCGGCACTGGTGAGCTCATCAGGGCCGAGGTGTTGTTCAGAAGAGGCCTCCCACCGAGAGGGTGCGGCTCATTCCGTCGCGTTGGATCACGGCACCGGCTTCGCTGACGGCACTCAGCGTCCAACCGCTGTTCCCGATCGCGTCGCCGATCCCTGAAGAGATCGATGCATTGTTGATTTGAAAAATGGCCGAACTGGTTCCGCCTGGGCCTTGCACTACGCCGGTTAGTAACGGAAGAACTTCGTCGATGGCAGGCGGTGCAGGAGAGCCTTGCAGCACCGGTCGCACCGGCACGGTGAGGGGTTCAAGTGCAGTACCCCACTCCAATTCGGTTTCGGGCGGCGGAGGTGCAAGGGCGCCAGGCTCATCCTGCGCGCTGATGGCAGAGCTCGATGTTGCCTTAGGTGCCGTGTCGTCTGCTTTGGTCCCACGGTCACGCAGGCGTTCGATCAGCAGCAGATCACGCTCCAAATTGAGTTGGCTCCGCGCAATCGTCCAATGATTGGCGAGCCAGAGACTGCTCAGTACACCGGCAACAGCCACCCCGCTGAGTGCTGGCACAAGCCATGGTTTTGCTTGAGCAGCCGTTGTTGCTGCAGCGGTGTCAGGAGTTTTCGGGGGAGTGACGATTGGGCAGTCCTGGACTGCCACGTCTACCGGCATGACATCGGGGGTTTGCTGATCAAACACCCGGTCCATCACCTGTTCAGCGCGCAGGTGCCAGTAACTCGAGGACTTTGGAAGCCGGGTTGCCAAGCCAGAAACGAATGGGCGCCAACGTTATCGAGCTTCTGGTGTTGCAGCGAGGGCTTGGCGTTGTCGGAGCTCAAGCCACATCAGCAAGGCCGTGATGTCCGCTTGGCTGACGCCAGGGATCCGGCTGGCCTGTCCCAGCGTGTTGGGTTGGATGGCGCTGAGTTTTTCGCGGGCCTCGCGGGAGAGGGTGCCGATGCTCTCGTAGTTGAGATCACTGGGCAGTTTGCGCTGGCTCTGCCGTTTGACTTGATCGATCTGTTGCTGCTGACGCTGCAGGTAGCCGCTGTATTTGATGTCGATTTCAGCGCCTTCTCGCACCGGTAAGGGCAGATCGGAATCGGCCAGACCATGGCGAATCAGATCGTCGGCATGGACACCTGGACGGCGTAACAGGTCGGCCAAGGTGATTGAGCCTTTGATTGCGGCCCCTGTTTCCTGTTCGACCGTGGGGGCGATGGGGTCGCTCACCTTTAGTCGCACCGTTTCCAGTCGCTGTTTTTCGCGGTCCATGGCCTGGAGCTTCTGCTCAAACAGCTCCCAGCGCCTGTCATCGATGAGGCCAAGATCGCGGCCGAGGGGGGTGAGGCGACGGTCGGCGTTATCGCCGCGCAGGATCAAGCGGTACTCACTTCGGCTAGTCAGCACCCGATAGGGCTCGCGTAGGTCCTTGCTGACCAGGTCGTCGATCATGGTGCCGATGTAACTCCCTTCTCTGGGGAAGTAAATCGGCTCTTGGTCACCGAGCATTCGGGCGGCATTCACGCCTGCGACCAATCCCTGGGCCGCGGCTTCCTCATATCCGGTGGTGCCATTGAGTTGGCCGGCGCTGAACAGGCCATGAACCCGTTTGGTTTCCAGGGATGGTTTGAGTTGGGTGGCGGGCAAATAGTCGTAATCCACGGCATAGGCCGGCCGAAGCATCACGCAGTGCTCGAGTCCTGGCAGGGTGCGTAGAAGGGGTAACTGGATCTGTTCCGGCAGACCGGTGGAGAAGCCTTGGACGTAGATCTCTGGGGTGTCGCGCCCCTCCGGCTCAAGAAAGATCTGGTGGCTGTCTTTGTCAGCGAAGCGGACGATCTTGTCTTCGATTGAGGGGCAATAGCGGGGTCCCTTGCTATCGATCACTCCGCCATAGATCGCCGTTTTCTCGAGGTTGTCGCGGATGAGTTGGTGGGTTGCCGCGGTGGTGCGGGTGATGTGGCAACTCATCTGTTCACCGCTCACCCAGGCAGCCGGATCAAAGGAAAAGAAGCGATCGGCGGCATCGCTGGGTTGTTCCTCCAGCTGATCAAGGGCGATGCTGCGTCGATCGACACGGGCTGGTGTGCCCGTCTTGAGCCGATCGGTTTGGAAGCCCAGATGTCGCAGTGCTTCAGTCAGACCTTCGGCGGCCTGTTCGCCGGCGCGGCCGGCGGGCATGGATTGATGGCCAACCCAGATCCGACCACCCAGGAAGGTGCCGGTGGTGAGAATCACAGTGTCAGCGGCGTAAACGCTGCCGAAGTAGGTGCGAACGCCAGTGATGCGCTGCTGATTGGCTTCACCTGTTACTTCAAGGCCGGTCACCATCGCCTCTCGCAACGCGAGGTTGGGCGTGTGCTGCAACAGTTGCAGCATCTGCCGTGAATACAACCGTTTGTCGGTTTGGGCACGCAGGGCCCATACGGCCGGGCCGCGGCTGGCGTTGAGGATGCGTTTTTGAATTGCGGTGGCATCGGCGAGGCGGCCGATCACACCACCCAGGGCGTCCACTTCATGGACCAGCTGGCTTTTGGCCGGTCCGCCAACCGCTGGATTGCAGGGTTGCCAGGCAATCCGGTCCAGATTGAGGGTGAACAGAGCGGTGTTCAGCCCGAGCCGCGCTGCGGTGATCGCTGCTTCGCAACCGGCATGGCCACCGCCAACGACGATGCAGTCGAAGGATTCGGTTAAAGCAGCGTGTGCACTCATCTCTGCATTATCCGCAGGCACTGAACCGGCTGGTGCGTCCGAATGCCTTGGTGAAGTGTTGGTGAGGCGCTATTTAGAACAAATCAGGTTGGGACGTGATGAGTGAATCGAGCGTGATCCCCTTGAGAAGCGTATGAATATCCGACTCGGAGTCCTGCAATACGACTGATCCGTTGCGTTCCAATGCGGTGAGTGTGTATTGGGGTTTGGACATGATTTGGTCTCCCTCTTTGGGGCGAAAGTCGGTGATTTTGTCCTTGCCTTGGGATAGACGGAACTTGTCTGCATTGTTTCCTCCACGCAAGACATCGTCTCCTCTTCTGCCATTCAGAGTGTCTCTGCCGGGACCGCCGCGAAGGATGTCATCTCCTAAACCGCCACGGAGAGTGTCCTGCCCTGAACCACCATGTAGTGAGTCGTTGCCAATGCCACCACGAAGCTGATCGCCCATCGCTCGACCGATCAAACGATCGTTGCCCTGGCCTCCATTGATGGTGTCTCGGCCTTTCCCGCTGATCAGGGTGTCATGTCCTCTGCGACCGTGAAGAACATCATCAAATTGCGTTCCTTTGATCTCATCTGGACATGGACTGCCATCGATTTGAAGACCAGTCAGTTTTGTTTTGGTCGTGGAGATCAGCTCGCATGGAGTTGAGCTGCTTGTGATCGATAGGTCGTCGATGTCGATGTCGATGTTGGATGTGTCGTTATTGGTTGCGTTGTTATCGTTGTTTTGATTGTTCTCGCTGTTGTTGTTTGATTCGGATGCTCCAGTGATATTGACTAGGAAGTCGGTTTTAGCGAGCGCCATTGAGTCTGTCGCGCTGATCTTAAATGAATCTGTGACTGAATCTCCTGCTTTCAGTGCTTCGATGTTGCTATTAATCGGTGTATAAGTGTAATCACCGGTCGTTGTATCTACTTCAAGGGTGCCGTAGTTTCCTTCGAGGCTGGCAATGCTGTCGGTAATGGCTCCACCCAGGATTCCAAATTCCAGGCTTGCGTCTGAGTCTGCATCTGTAGCGGAGATGGTTCCAGTGAGTCCAGTTGTTTGTGTGTCTGTGCTGGCTTTAATCTCTTGGATTGACCCTGCCGAAAGTGGTGCAATATACGGTAAATCGTTGATGCCATAGACGACGATCTCAAGCGTTGCTGTGCTTGTTGTCTTGTTGTCTGAGAGCGTATATGTAAAAACATCTGTTGCCATATCGCCCTCATTCAGGGCATTGGCGGCTGTTTGATTGGCTTCGTAGGAATAAGAGCCATCGCTGTTGAGTGTTAGCTGCCCATAGGTGCCAGTCAGGGCAGGTAGGGCTCTTGACGAGGCTTCAGTTGCCCGTAGTCGCGGTGCAGTTCTGTTGCTCTGCTGTCGGGCCTGCTTCGGCGTGCCTTTTTTGAACCGAAGTCGTGCCGATCCTGATGCGTTTTGAACATCAGTAATGATTAGGTCGTCGCCGTCGATATCGATGTCGTTGATTAAAACTCCGGAAGTTTGGCTGACCTCAATTGAGGCATTTTCGTTCACTTCCTTGGAATCATTTTCTCCTGCTGGGGCATTATTTGTTCCTGTAACATTGATGGATAATTGCCCCGTATCGGTGTCAATGCCGTCGCTCAAGGTGTACGTGAAATAGTCCACCCCGGTGACTCCCTCTGCCAAGGCGTCAGCAGCAGCTGTGTTGGCAGAGTAAAGATATGAACCATCTGTGCTGACGGTCAGTGTTCCGTAGGTTCCAGTGAGCGCTGCTCCAATGGATCCAGATGAGCCTGATTCATATTCGCGT
>CEPW01025529.1_pt1 | contig 10637 bp, 11 predicted proteins | sample 356211 | NCBI WGS metagenome assembly CEPW01 (sample SAMEA2620021, study PRJEB7988) | marine metagenome | biome: marine biome (ENVO:00000447); feature: deep chlorophyll maximum layer (ENVO:xxxxxxxx); material: "saline water (ENVO:00002010), including plankton (ENVO:xxxxxxxx)" | depth 25 m
ACAAGATGAAAAATTTATCACCTTTAATACACTCGATGACTACCTCGATACTATTAAGAGCTATATCAATCAACCAAATGAAAAATTCAAGGATATTTCTTTAGATCTAAAGCAGCAAGTAAACAATGGGACCATTCAGATGGAAAGTGAGCTCTATAATCACATAAGGCCCAAGGGAATAATTTCAAAAGATATTCGTGCCTATAATCAGCTTAAAAAAGGTGGAATTGAGTATTTAGAAATTAGATCAATTGATTTAAATCCTTATTCAGATATCGGAATAAGCATCGAAGATATAGAGTTTCTTGAGCTTGTTTCAATGTATTGTGCTCTGTCTGACTCACCTGAAATAAACAATACTGAAAGTGTATATATAAAAGAAAATATTAGAAGAGCATCAGAATCTGGACAAAATTGTAACTTCATTATGAGCCTAGATGGAGAAGAAGGTGAGATCTCAGCTCAGGCCCAATCTGAAATATTTTTAAACAACCTTAAAGATTTTGCTGATCAAATTAACAGCTCAAATGGAAAAGAAAAAATGTTTGCTGAGTTCGAAAGCAGAAATAAAGACCCGCTATCTTCAAGATTTATAGCTGATGCAAGCAAAGCTGGTGGGGTTCTTCCACTAATTCTAGAGAAATCTCAGCAAAGCAATAAAAAGGTTGATGCGTCAAATTTATCAATATTTATAAAAGAAAAAGAATTATCGGAAAAGGAATATAAGAGAGAAATAAATGAAGATGAGATATCATTTGAAGAATACTTAGATGCTTTCAGGGGAGAAATTAAATGAAAATATTACATTGCAAAGAATATGGGCCCATTGATAACCTTGTGTGGGAAGACATAGATTCAAAAGAGCCAGAAGATAATGAAGTATTAGTTAGCATAAAAGCTGCTGCACTTAATTTTCCAGATTTTCTTATAGTTCAAGGTCTTTATCAGTTTAAACCAGAACTTCCATTTGCTCCTGGCAATGAAGGTGCTGGAATTATTAAGAAAGTTGGTAAAAATGTTACAAGATTTAAAGAAGGAGATAGGGTTTATTTTATGGCACCTTATGGGGCATTTGCTGAGGAAGCATGTTTGAATGAATTCCAAGTATTTTCAATTTCTGATGATGTTTCATTTGAACTGGCTGCTTCTTACCAAATGGCTTACGGGACAAGCTACCATGCTTTGATGCAAAGAGGCGAACTAAAAACAGATGACGAGATTTTAGTGCTAGGCGCATCAGGAGGAGTTGGTTTGGCAGCTGTTGATATTGCAAAAGCAAAGGGAGCAAGAGTAGTTGCTGGGGTCTCAACAGAGGAAAAGGCTGAAATCTGCAGAGAATATGGAGCAGATGAAGTAATAATTTATGGCGAGGGACCAAAAGATAAAGATGCATCAAAAGCATTTTCCGCAGAACTAAAATCTAAAAGCACTAAAGGTGGATTTGATATTATATATGACCCAATAGGTGACTGTTATGCTGAGCCAGCATTTAGATCAATAGGTTGGAAAGGCAAGTATTTGGTAGTTGGCTTTGCAGCAGGAGAAATACCAAAACTACCTATAAACCTAACTCTCCTTAAAGGTGCTTCAATAGTAGGTGTGTTCTGGGGAGCATATACAGGAAGAGAGTCTGAAGAAAATCAAAAAAATATAGCGGATATAAACAACATGCTTCAGACAGGCCAAATAAAACCACTTATTTCCAAAGAAATTCCAATGGAGCATGCAATCGACGCAATAAAGCTTATAGGGAGCAGAGGTGTTGTCGGCAAAGTGGTTCTAGTAAATAAGTAAAAACGTCAACTTCTATTGTGATGACAATAGAGATTTAATAACTAAGGTCATAGATGAGCTTTCAAATGGAGCCTTAAATATTCCTATTACTTCAGCATCTGAGTTAACAACAATTAAATGATTGGTGTGAGAAATTATTCTTTGGTTCATATGGTTTTCCATAGGTGCCAATTTTTCAACACCCAATTGATAGCCTAATTTAACAACTTCTGAGATTTCTCCAGAAACTCCCATAAATTCTGGATTGAATGCAGTAACATAACTTTTCAACCTATCAATAGTGTCTATTTCTGGGTCAAAGCTTATAAGATAGTAAGCAATTTCATCTGTCTCCATTTTGTCATAAACCTGTCTCATCACAGACATCATAACTGGACACTCTGTTGGGCAGCTAGAGTAACCAAAATATAAGAAACTTAAACTATTAGCCTTTAGATCCTCTTTTGAAAAGGCTTCATTATTGTGGTTGATAAGCTGAAAATCTCTAAGTTCTTCAAAAGAACCATATTGATAAAAGCCATTAACTTTCATTTCATCTGGGGACAAGATTCTAGGCTGACTAATTCTCCAAACAGAATAAACAGATAAGAATAAAACAACACTAAAAAGAATGAAGGTAAGTAAGTTTTTAGACATAAAGTTTTATTAGGAAGTCTATATATGTGGCTAGGAAAAATAAAAGCATATATTGGACTGAGAAATTAAAAATCTTCATTGATAGAGTGTTCTCTTTGTCTCCTAAGTAAGCGATACAAAGATAAATAAAATATAAATTAAGAGCTGTTGTTGAAATTAGATAAAATAGCCCTGTTAGACCATAAAAGAATGGTGCCAAAGAGGCACCTAAAAGCAATACAGCATAAACAACCATTTCTTTTTTTGTCCTAGTAACCCCTTTTGCTATTGGCATCATTGGTACCCCTTCTTTTTTATACTCTTCTAGCCTATCTATAGCTAGCGGCCAAAAGTGAGGTGGGGTCCAAAGAAAAATGACTAAAACTAGAATTAGTGGCAGTAAAGAAATTTCATTAGTAACAGCTGTCCATCCTATCAATGGTGGCAAGGCGCCTGATAGGCCACCAATTACAATATTCTGAGGGGTGGCCCATTTTAGATAAATGGTATAAACCAAACTATAAAAAATAAAGCCAAAAGTAGTGATCATTAAAGTCATCAAATTAGAAAAATATAACAATAAACTAGAACCAACAAACAACAATATGGCTGTAAAAGTAAGTGCCTGAAACAAAGATATTTCACCAGATGCTAGCGGCCTTCCTTTTGTCCTAGCCATGTTCTTATCAGACTCTCTGTCAAAAATTTGATTTAAAGCAGCAGATGATGCAGCAAGAAGAGCAAAACCTAATAAGCTTGCCATGCTATCAAATACATTTGAATAAAATTCAACTGTTAGCAACATCCCAACAAGTGCTGTTACTGTTAATAACAGGACTATTTTTGGCTTGCAAAGCTCAATAAAGCTAGACATTCCCATTGGTTCTCCTAAAGCCTAAAAAAGTCATTATCACGAAAGATAAAAACAACATCACCCCCACTATATTGTGCGCAACTGCGTTCCATAAAGGAAGGGAGCTTAGTACATTATTCACTCCTAAAAAGACTTGTATAAATAAAACTGCTAAAAATCCAACAATGATTGGTTTGGTTTGCTCCGACCAAAGCTTCGCCGCCAAAAATAATGAATAAAAGAAAACAACTATTGCCCCAATTCTGTGTGTAAGATGGATGGCTACTCTGGCCTCATAGCTCATTTGGCCATAAAGATAGTTGGGGCCTATAGATTGAAATAAATTAAATCCTTCTTTGAAGTCAGTTTCTGGTATTAGTTGGCCTTGGCAGTAAGGAAGATCTAAACAGGCTCTTGCTGCATAATTGGTTGATGTCCAGGCACCCAAAAAGATTTGTAAAATTATTAATATAAAACCAATTATTATTAATGGTTTGTTGCGCACTAAAATGTCATAAGTCTTTGAGATTTTTAAGGACTTCATAAAGATTACAAGAAATAATGACGTTGTAATCATTGCTCCAAATAGGTGCGAAGTAACTATTAATGGGTGCAGTTTCAGGCTTACTGTCAAATACCCAAAAATTCCTTGTCCTATAATTATTAAAAGCAGTGCAGCTGATTCTAGTTTTAGTTTGTTTTCTCTGAATGAGATGAAAAGCAAAGCTATCGCTAAAAGACCTAAAGAAGCTGCAAAATACCTATGTACAACTTCAGGGATAATCTTGTCTATTTCAACTGGCGAGTCTGGAAACAGATTTTCTGCAATGGCTATCTCATCAGGGGTGGTAGGGAAAGTTACAAAGCCATAACAACCAGGCCAATCGGGACAACCCAGACCAGCATCTGCCAGCCTCGTCCAAGCACCAAGACCAATGACCACAAAACAAAAAGCTATACCTATAGCTGAGAAGGCTTTTGTTGTTAAAAGATTCATAATATTTCCTTAACCTCCTCAAAAATATCATTGAATGTTAAATCATCCTGAAACTCCCAAATAACAAGCGCGAAAGAGTCAACTATAAATAATGAGTTTGAAGAATATGGATCTTCAAGTCTGTCCGAAATATTTTTGTTAAATAAATCGCCCTCATCGTACAAAAAAACTACGCCAGGATATTCTGATCTAAGACTTTTTGCTTTTTTAAACATTTCTTTATTTTTATAAACCACAATTCTTAACAATCTATGTCCTTCTCTTCTAAGAGTAAGTTTAGAGCTTCGAGCTATTTCGTATTTTTTTGCACTCAGCTCTACATCTTCAAAATTATCAAAATAAACGAAATAAAACTTGCCAGGAACAAATTCAAACTTGCTACCATCTTCAGAGGTAAGGACAATATTTTTTGTTTCGATCTTTGGCTCAATAGGAGTGCCCATAGTGTTTATCGTTGGCTTATATCCAAGAAAATACGTCAAGGTTGAGGCTGTTAGTGTAATGAGAGGTATAAGCAAAATTAATAGTGCTAATCTGTATTGTCTATCCATCCTTTCTCCTATATGCGTAAATCGTCAATATAATCAAGGCTGCACATAAACCAAACCACTGTATCGCGTAACCTATGTGTTTACTTGCAGTCATATTAACTGGCTTTTCAATTGATAAAAATTTATTTTCATTCCTCGTGTCTAGGTTTAGTAAAAATGGGTGCAAATAGTTGTCTTTCAATAGAGGGAATTTTTTTATTAACGAATCAGTATTAAATTCCTGAATAATTCTAAAATCAGACTCCTCAACATCTTTAACGAATGTATTGTTGTTTTTAATAAGAACACTACCTCCAAGCATTTTTTTTCCTTTTGGGATATCAACATTTGGCAAATTATTTTTTATAAGGTTTCTTTCAATGAAGCCTCTATGTACAAATATCATAGAGCCATCGCCGTTTTGAAAAAGATGATAAATTTTGAAACCTGCCTTACCGTTGAGGATCGCATTGTCCTCAAATACAACTAGATCTTTATATGTCCCAATAGTTTCAACTGGTTGCCAGTTCTGGTAATTTGTTTTAATTTCGATATTAACCGGTGAAGAAGTAAGAAGCTCATCATAGTTAGCTATTATTTCTCTTTTTTCATCTGCTCTTTGTATTTGCCATAAACCAAGGCTGATTGTTATAGGAACAAAAATAATTGCAAAAATTAATATCTTTGATTTAAAGCTATTCAATGTTTTAATATCTCCGTGTTAAAAACTATCATTATTATTTTACTTATATTGGTTTTAATAAGCTTGGCTTCCAGTTTATTTTTTCTGTTCGTAGATCGTGGCAACCCAACAAAAAAACGCATCTTATATGGTCTAGGTTTTCGTGTAACCCTTGGCGCAATTTTAATAGTTCTCATTATCTATGGTATTTCTACTGGTCAGTTAGGTAATCAGGCCCCTTGGGACTAGAGAATATATACAAAAAGAAACAAGCAGACCCAGACAACATCAACGAAATGCCAGTACCATGAAGCTGCTTCAAAGCCAAAATGTTCTTTGTCAGTGAAATGATTAAACCCTGTCGATCTAACGAGCTGAGTGGCCAAAAATATACCGCCAATTAAAACATGCATGCCATGAAATCCGGTGAGCATAAAGAATGTAGTTCCATAAACACCTGTGTCTAAAGTAAGGCCTAAGTGGCTGTATGCTTCGTAATATTCCAAGGCTTGCAAAATGACAAAAATAAAAGCCAGCGAAACAGTTATTCCAAGCCAAAAATTAAACCTTTTTCTATTATTTTCTTTCAAAGCCATGTGAGCAAAATGAACGGTAGCGCTAGATGATAATAAAACAATTGTGTTATATAGAGGAAGCCATGTAGCTATGTTTCTTATGCTGTGCAAATACATGCTCTCTCCGGGCCCTTTAGTAACAGCTTGGTCACCCAATAAACTTTGCTCTGGTGTAATCATTGGAGGCCATGTTGCCTCAAAATCTGGCCATAAAAGATCGCCGGCCATACCCTTTGCAGTTGCACCTTCGCCTCCCAGCCAAGGTATTGAAAATGTTCTTATGTAAAAAAGTGCTCCAAAAAATGCGGCAAAGAACATTACTTCTGAGAAAATAAACCAAGCCATACCATATACGTATGAAGTGTTAAGTTGTGGTGTATCTAAGCCAGCGTGTGATTCTCTTGTTACAACTGAAAACCAATAAGCCATTGTGCTAACTACTGCAACCACTCCTACAAAAAATAATGTTGTTCCTTTGCCCATTACAGCGTCAGCTGCTCCAACACCAAAAAAAAGCATGGCTACTGCGAAAACAATCGGTATTGAGCTGCTTTCTGGCACGTAGTACTTTTGGTGTCCTGTTGTTTCAGTGTTCATGGCTTGCAACTATTGCTTCCTCTCGTTCTTTTTCAAACAAAGTATATGATAAATAAACGTTATTTACATTGTCTGTTAGCTCAGAATCTACGTAAAATCTTATTGGCCACTCTTGTGTCTCATATGGCTCTAATGTTTGTTCAGTAAAACAGAAGCATTGTATCTTTTTAATGTTTTCTGCTGCTAATCCTGGTGAAACTGAAGGCACGATTGAAAGTGTTAGGCGTTTGTTTGTATTGTTAGTAGCAACATAAGAGGTTTTACTAACTTTATCAGTCATCACCTCTATGTTTGTTTCTGTTGGATAAAATGTAACTGGAGCAGATCCATTGACAGTGCTTAAAAACCTTATATTTACTTGTCTTTCATAAGTTTCATTTTTTTTCTTAAAAAAGTCTGCTGGTCCGTAGATTTTTCCATTCAAACCAGTTACCTCGCAAAAAACATTATATAAGGGCACCAACATAAATGAGAAAAGAAACATAAAAGCTACCGCACCAACAAGTGAAACAAAAATTTTATTATGTAGAGGTCCTTTAGCCATTTATTTTCGGTGGTACATCAAAGGTGTGGTAAGGAGCTGGTGAGTCTACGGTCCACTCTAAACCATCTGCACCATCCCATACTTGTGGAGTTGCTTTTTTCCCAGCAAAAACAGTTTTAACTACAATGTATAAAAATAAAAGCTGCGATAAGCCAAACAAAAAAGCTCCTACTGAAGAAACAGCATTCCACTCCGCAAATTGAAGTGCGTAATCAGCATACCTTCTTGGCATTCCAGCCAAACCAACAAAGTGTTGAGGAAAGAACGTTATGTTTACTCCAATAAATGACAGCCAAAAATGCAATTTACCCATCTTTTCGTCGTACATGTTACCTGTCCATTTTGGCAACCAATAGTACACAGCGGCCATAATAGAAAATACGGCTCCAGGGACCAGGACGTAGTGAAAGTGTGCTACCACAAAGTATGTATCATGGTATTGAAAGTCTGCTGGTGTTATTGCCAACATTAGGCCTGAGAAACCACCAATTGTGAATAACACAACAAATGCAATCGCAAATAGCATTGGTGTTTCATAAGTTATTGAGCCCTTAAATATTGTTGCGCACCAATTAAATACTTTTACACCCGTTGGGATAGCAATAAGCATTGTAGCCCACATGAAAAATAGTTCAGCTACTAATGGCATTCCAACTGTAAACATATGGTGAGCCCAAACCACAAAAGAAAGCACAGCAATGGATACCATCGCATAAACCATTGAGGAGTGTCCGAATAGCGGTTTTCTTGAGAAGGTTGAAATTATGTGTGAAGTGATTCCAAAAGCTGGGAGAATCATAATGTAAACTTCTGGGTGGCCAAAGAACCAAAATACGTGCTGGAATAAAACAGGATCACCACCACCAGCAGCATCAAAAAATGATGTTCCAAAATAAGCATCCATAAGCAACATGGTTACTGCACCTGCAAGAACCGGCATAACAGCAATTAATAGATAGGCTGTTATTAACCATGACCAAACAAACAAAGGCATTTTCATTAACGTCATTCCTGGCGCTCTCATGTTCATAATTGTTACAACTACATTTATGGATCCCATGATGGATGATGCACCCATGATATGGATTGCAAAGACAAAGTAGGCCACGTTAGGGTAGTTAGTTGAAAGTGGTGCATAGAAGGTCCATCCAAATCCTGGCATGCCTCCTTCCATAAATGCTGTAGAAAGCAGTATTCCAAAAGCAGTAGGCAACAACCAAAAGCTTAGATTGTTCATCCTTGGCATTGCCATATCAGGAGCGCCTATCTGTAGAGGTATCAACCAGTTAGCAAGACCAACAAAAGCAGGCATAACTCCACCAAAAATCATTATTAAGCCGTGCATAGTAACAAGCTGGTTGTATCTTATTGGGTCCATAAGTTGTAGTCCAGGCTCAAAAAGCTCAGCTCTTATGCCCATGGCAAAAGCACCCCCCAAAAGGAATGCTGCAAAACTAAACCATAAATATAATGTCCCAATATCTTTGTGGTTTGTTGTGGTTAACCATCTCATAATCCCTTTTTTTGGACCGTGGTGATCATCGTGATGGTCGTGGTTTTCAACTACTGCGCTCATATATAACTCCTATAAATTTGCCTCTTTGTATTCGACAATGTCTTTGGGTATAACAACCTCTCCGTCTCCTGATCTATCATTACCCCATGACAATCTAGTGAAGGTAATAACAGATGCCATTTCAACCTCATTTAGTTGCTCAGCAAAGGATTGCATTTGGCTGCCTCTAATACCTTCCATTAATATCTCAATTTGTTTTGCTTTGTCATTCATAACCACATCACTACCGACTAGAGCAGGATAAAATCCAGCAATTCCTGAACCATTTGCTTGGTGACAGGCAGCGCATCTAGTTTCATATATCTCTTCACCAGTTGCTAATAATTCCTCAGAGGTCCACTCTTTCTCAGTCAGATAGGCAATTTGCTCTGCAAGATCTCTTTTTTCCTGTAACCACATTTCGTACTCCTCTTGAGTAACTGCTTTTACAACAATCGGCATGTATGCGTGTCTTTCTCCGCACAACTCAGTACAGTTACCTCTATAAATGCCAGGAACATTAACTTTCGTTTTTGCTACATTGATAAATCCTGGTATCGCATCCTGTTTTACAGCAAAATCACTCATATACCATGAATGGATTACGTCATTGCTAGTTATTAAGAAACGCACTGGTGTATCAACTGGGATAACAACAGGCTCATCAACTTCCAGCAGATAGCTTTCAGTTTTTTCAACCCTATTGAATTCATACTGATCAGGTGGTGTTGTTAAGTTTGAGAAAAAGCTAAGGGGCTTGTTTCCAACCTGTTCGTCCAAATACTTGTATTGCCACTTCCATTGCCAACCGACTACCTGAATATCTATACCGCCCTCTTCAGCCTCGTGATCATAGATTTTCTTTAGGGTAATTGATGCTGGCACTGCCATGGCAACCAATATAAGTGTCGGTATTAAGGTCCATAAAATCTCTAAAGTATGGTTTTCAGTGAATTTTGCTGGTGTTTTATTGTTTGATCTTCTGTACTTCCACATTGACCAAAAAAGAAAGCCGAACACAATGACTCCAATTGCCACAACGACAAGGAAAATTGCCATATGCAACCCAAATACTTCTTTACTGATATCCGTTACACCAACTGGCATATTCACATCTAACCAATCGGCAGATATGAAAAGTGATATGGGGTAAAGAATAAGTGCCCAGAGCTTGTTCTTCATGTACGCAATATACTACTATAAATACTGTTAATGTCGAGTAATAAACGGTAGTAATATAGGGTTTTTTAGTCGTTAAGAATCTTAATAGATTCTATGATTTCATTGCCTTTTTTATCAAACTCATCTTCCTTTTTTTGAAAATAATTACATGAAACACATTTAATCATTGAATCGTCATTTTTAAGCATTACCGAGTCAAGGTCACCGCAAGACGGACAAACCGCTCCAGCTATAAACTTATATCCTTTCATTTAGCTCTTTCTTCATGCCCTCAACCTCTGGGCTTTTTCCAAACCATAGATAAAAACAGGCTGCTGCTTGCTCAACCAACATACCGACACCATCATAATAATTGCTTTCTTTCACGAGTGAAAGCTCTGAAAATAAGGCATTTGTTTGGTTTGAGTAGTTTATATCATATAAGACAGCATCATCCTTGATGTTTAAGTGTTCAAAATATTTTATAGTGTTCAAATCTAAACCTTGAGTACATGAAATTATAAGATCTAGGCTTTGTCCATCATATTTTTTTAGTTTTTTTTCTTTCATCAGCACATTTTTTAGCTTTTCTTCAGATCTATTGGCAATAAAAACATTTTTTGAGTTTTTGATGCTATTCAATATAGACTTTGATGCGCCACCTAATCCATATACCAATATATTCATATCTAAATAATCAATTTCTTTTGAATCTAGGTCTTTTGTTAGGCCTA
>CEPW01039023.1_pt1 | contig 10615 bp, 11 predicted proteins | sample 356211 | NCBI WGS metagenome assembly CEPW01 (sample SAMEA2620021, study PRJEB7988) | marine metagenome | biome: marine biome (ENVO:00000447); feature: deep chlorophyll maximum layer (ENVO:xxxxxxxx); material: "saline water (ENVO:00002010), including plankton (ENVO:xxxxxxxx)" | depth 25 m
GCGATTAATAATATTATTGTTGGGTCTAAAAATAAGTTTTCCATAATTATCTTAGTTTTATTAAAACTACTTGTATATTAAAAAGTCTCAATGTGACAAATGCGTTACTAAAAAGAAAATTTTATGTAATGTGTTGTGAATTTCTTGCAAATGTTGCATAAAAACATCATATAAGAAGAATAATTCTTTTTTGAATAGTAATATATGTCATATCAATTTATAAACAATCAATTATGAGTCTCATTTCTCTAGATCAAAGTGAATACAAAAGCCTAGATGCAAAATCTTATGATCGTGAGAAAAGACGATTAAGAATTGAGCTATTAAAGCTTCAAGAAGATGTAATAAAAAATAAAAGAAAGTTATGTATAGTATTTGAAGGAAGAGATACAGCTGGAAAAAGCACTGCTATAAGATTCTTCTCTGAATATTTGATGCCTAAACATTTTAATTATGTACAGCTTGGAATTCCAACTAAGTGGGAATCATCTCATTGGTTCCAAAGATGGGAAAAAGCACTTCCTCGCAAAGGTGAAATTTCATTCCTGGATCGTTCGTGGTATACACGAGCAATTACAGAACCCATTATGGGTTATTGCTCTGAAAATCAATATAGATCTTTTATGAAAAAGGTAAACAAATGGGAAGATCAACAAATGGAAGATGGAGTTGAGCTAACAAAGTTTTATTTTTCATTATCAAAAAATCAACAAGAGATAAGGATGAAGGCAAGAAAGAATTCAGAACTTAAATATTGGAAACTATCAAAAAATGACGAAAAAATTATCACTAAATGGAATGCGTTCACTCTTTATAAAGAACAAATGTTTGACAAAACAAGTACAGATAATAATCCTTGGGTCTCCATTAATTCCAATAACAAAATGATTGCTAGATTAACATCTCTAAGATATTTATTGATTAAAACTGAATATGAAGGAAAGAAAATACTTAAGCCAACAAAGTGGTCAAAATCTTTAAATAATTATTCTACTAATTTAGAGGGTGTGAACTTTGATAATCTCTCATATGAACAATTTATTGTTCTTAGCAAATACACTGATTCATGAAAATTGCTTCAATTGACATAGGCACAAACGCAATTAAATCAAAAATATTTGATACTACCCCAAGCTCTATTATCTTTATTGGAGGTATTCGATCACCAATTAGGCTTGGAGATGAAGTCTTTAAAAATAATCTACTCTCAGATACTAAGCTCAACCAAATAGTGAAGACTATTAAAAAATATCAAAAAACTTTTAAAAATGAAGGAGTTGAATTATACGAAATAGTTGCGACTAGCGCCTTTCGAAATAGTAATAATTCTGAAGATGCTAGACGATATCTAGAAAATAAAATAAATCATCCGGTAAGAATAATTTCTGGTCTAGAGGAAGCAAAGTTGATTAGCTATCATCCCAAAGCTCAATCAAATTCAAGAAAGATATATGTTGATGTTGGGGGCGGTAGTACTGAATGTTATATTTTTAAAAATGGTAAACATTCAATTCAATCTTTTCAATTAGGTGCTGTTCGCTTAATGCTAAAAAAAGATAAAAAATCTGAATGGAAAAGAATGAGTAAATGGCTTGCTGAGCAAGAAAGTATCGATACATTAATTGGTTTAGGAGGAAATATAAAAGCGTTTTTGAATATAAACAAATCTAAAAAAATATCCTCAAAAGACTTTATCAATAGTGCTAAAAATCTAAAGGGTTTAAATGTTGATGAAAAAGTAAAAAAATATAATCTTCCTGAGGACCGTGCTGATGTTATTGATTATGCAATGATAATATTCGAGAGAATTATTAACCAATTAAAAATAAAAGAAATTCGATCAACTAAATGGGGTGTTTCAGATTCAATTGCTGTAAAAACATTTAATGAGCTTTATTCAAAAAAAATATCAATTTATAAAGACTAATTAAAAAAAAGGATAGTTTGAGATTTATTATCTATTTTGCTGTATTCAACAGTATCCAGAACCTTATTGATTTTACCTGAAACCTCATCTGAAATAGCGATCGAATCCTTTAAATCTTTCGTTGTGAATATTATCTTCAAATTATTATTTTCTTGAATGACTTCGCTCTCTAGAACAATATTAGATCTATCATTTTCTAAAAAGTAACTTATATCTTTTGTATCAAGTTTTGAGTTTTCAATAACTTGATTAAGAACTTTTACCTTAGAGACAACATATTCATAATCACTCTTAGCCTTAGATAATTGTTTATTGGATATATCCAATGAACTGACCAAATTGGTTGAAATTGAAAATATGATAAACACAAATAAAATCGTTAATGCACTTAGAATTAAATATTTTTCTCTTTGATTTAGATTGTTAAAAAAGTTACTCATTATTGAAATTTTATTTTTATTGATCCTGAATTAAGTTTATTTAGTGACGAAATATTCTCATCTAATATAGATATATTAAATCTATTGGCAATGCCTCTAATTAGGTTGTATTGCATTTGCGGCATATCTTTAATCGTCAGAGTTGCAGAATTGGTTTTAAAATTTATTTCAACACCATCAATAAATTTATCTCCAATAGTAATCAAGAAATCTAGGTTTTTAAAATTCGATTCTTTATTATTCGGTTGGTACGAAGACGGAACTTGTTTTATTAATTGATCTATTTGTATCTTAGGTGTAACAACCTTATTTGTATTTTTATCAATTTTTTTAAAAAGATTAAAAGTCTCCTCTTTATATATATTTGTATGATTATTATTTTGAACTATCAGAATATAAGGAAGACTGATTATTGAAAGGACTAAAATGCAACATGTAATAAGTTCAAATTTATTAAAGTTTAATTTTTTTATAACATTCTTAATTGAAAAATTAAATTTATAAAGATTGGGTAAAATGCTTAAGTCATTATCTAAGAAGTTTTTTAAGGCAAATGAGGAATTATTCTTAAAATTCTTTAGTGATTGATGCTTTTCATTATTCTCAATTGAGATAGTTGGATCAAATTCAGGAGACGAGGTTTCGATAAAACTTATATATTGGTCTAATGATTCTTTTTCTATTGAAGTTCCAGTTCCATCTGAAAAAGCAAATAATATTTTGCTATTAAATTCAGTTACAGAATCTTCATTTATTTTTTGATTCAAAAAATAGTCTGGTAATAAAATTACTTTACATTTTAAAGAGCTTAAACTTTCACTCAATTGTTCGTATACTGATTTTTCAATTACGTAACCTATGTTATTTATTAAGAAAAATTTATTTTTAGATACGTCTTTAACTAAATTTGTATCAACTTCAGATATAAATTTAGCAAGATTGTTTTGATGAGATAACTTCTTATTTTCTTTAAACGGATAAGTACTTACCAAAGATGACGGAATTAAATATATTAATAAATCTTTATGAGATAGAGATTGAAATTCATTGATATTTTTGTAATCAATAGCTTTCTTATAGTCATCTGAGTCCGAATAAAACACTCCGTTTGTAAGTTTGTTATCAGAAGGATGAGTTAAATATGTTTTCATTAAATACCATTATAAATTCTTGAAATAATATAGCTATTTTTATTATTTTCATAATTAATGATGCTTTGAGATGAAGCAGAAAAATCATCAGATTTAATTATTGTATTTAGTTTAAATATTTTAGAAGTAAAGGCGATATTTCCATACGAGAGACTAAAATCAAATTCAGGAAAAGCTTTCTGTAAATTATCGTTGTTTTCAAAGCCTTCCATTGGAATATTATCAATAATGTACTCAGCATCTGCTATGTCAATATTTGGATATATTGAGCTAAGCAATAGGTTATCTTTTTTAGTAAGTGTGTTTATATTAAAGGATAAATTAGTATTTGAAGGTAATGCGCAGAAATGATTTTTAAAAATTTGCCACTCCATATTCTTTACAGCAGGAATGCTTTTTAGTTCATCTATGGAAATGAATAATCGCATACCGCTGTATTCTCTTGGATTGTGTAATGGTCCGGAATAATAATAATCTTCAAGACCGTAAGTTCTTGGATTAGAGTCTTTATCTATCCAATCGATGATTTGATCAATGATTTCTTCAATAAGGTTATCTTCAATATCAAAAGAATTCATTAGTCTTCTAAAGGCATTGATTGTTTCAGTGTTTTCAAGATAATTGCCATCTTTTAAGAGGACCATTGAATTAATATTAAAACAATTTGAAGCATCGCTAATATTGCCAATAATTTCTGTATTATCAAAATTAAAATAAATTTGATTATTTAGAATTGGGTTGTTCTTGGAAAGCTTTTTAGAATTAAATCTATATTCATCATCGATTATTCTATAAGACAATGATTCAATATTTCTAAAAGAATTTAATGATAATGATTGAAAATCAATATACTGAGATCTCTTCAAAGACAATAAATATTTATTTCCAAAAGTTACTGCAACAGCCGAAAGCAAAAGAACTACTAATAATATTGAGATAAGTACAACGCCTTTAGTTTTGGAATTCATAATCGACATTTGGTTCCATAATCCAAGTATAAGTTTTTCCACTTGTTTCAAACTCAAACCTTATTAATTCAGGAATTTTTTTTTGTGTATTTTTATTTATTGGCCATTTTGAGTGCCATTGGCGATTATACATAAACCCTATATTTAGATCTGAGACATCTTCAATTAATTCTGAATCAAAAAAATCCTCTTCACTATAGGGGTTGCCTGAATAAAATTGTTTCCTTATAAAGGTATCATCTTTAAGAATATATTCTATTCTTTTGATTGGAGAAGATTTATCAGAAATTGTTTTAATTCTAGTATTGAAAGATACTCTTTTAACAAGATTATCTCCTACCATACTGCCTTCAATAAAGTTTCCATAAAAATCTCTTAAAGGAATATTCATTATTTGTCTTAAATCTCTTTTAATTACAATGGATGACGAATTCAAGCTTCTTGCATCTTCTAACCTTTTAGTAGAAATCCTTTCGGTTTCAAGTGATGATTGAAGAATGTTAGTTGTTATGATTGTTATGATTGACAAAATAACTAGAGAAAATAGAACCTCGATTAATGTAAAGCCCTTATTCATTATTTAGAAACCCCTTGGTCGAATATATATAATTATCATCATCTACTAGCCTTACCAGAATTTCATACTCGTAATAATTCTGATCTAAACCGGCCTTAATTTCTTCTACCCAGTACCAGCTATCCCCACCCATAATCATTTCACCGCTTCTTTTCATTGGCTTAGATGGTTTTTCAGAAGTATTAATTAATGCTGTACGATTATCAGCTACCTGTTTTGCTAAATATCTTTGTTCAAGCTCAAAAGATGATGTGGCAGTTGAAATAATTAAGTTATAAATTGTTATAACCGAAATGCTTAGTATGAATAATGCTACTACAACTTCGATTAAGCTAAACCCCTTAGAATTATTATTAATTACTAATGATTTCATTATATATTTTTCCATTATTTTTAATTACCACTCGCTGAATATAGTCTTCATGGTATAAATCAATTTCGCCGCCAGAAATCTCCCCGGATGGATAAAATATAAGTAATGGGGATTCTGAACGATCTTGTTGTAATTCTATTTTTGTTCCGTCTAAATATTTAAAAGTTGTTTTCAAAGACGATGAGTTTTTCCATATCGAGTTTCCTGTATTATTAATTTGTTTTTCATCTCCATTTTCATAAATATAGGTTGCATAATTTTTTTTACTATCAAAATACCAAGCAATGATGTTGCCAGTAATAATACTTTCCTCTGCAAGAAATTTTATGGAATCCTCTATGGAGTCAGCTCTTTTTTCTATTGAGTTTACTGAACTTAAATTAACAACAACCAATGTAGCTGAAATACCAATGATAAATAAAACAACAAGTATTTCAATTAAAGTAAATCCTTTTGATTTGTTTTTATTGTTCCATCCAGTTTCCAATATCAGCATCCTCGCCTGAGCCACCCTCTATACCATCAGCACCAAGAGTATATAGATCATATTTAGAATCTTTCCTTGGTGGATATTCATATATGTATTCTCTACCCCAAGGATCTAATGGAATTGAAGAAATATAACCATCTTCTGGAAACAAAAAAGGTTTTTTTAGTTCAGGATGTGGCCTTACAAGCGCTTCTAAACCCTGAGATGTAGATGGATAAGTCAATTCATTGAACCTATAAAGCTCTAATGCTTTGTTTGTATTAGCCATATCTGCTCTAATTTTTTCAAAATTAGCTCTTTGGAAAACAGGGTTAACATTAACTATGACTATAGTTGCCAAAATTCCTAAAATAACAAGAACTGCCATAAGCTCTACAAGGGTGAATCCTTTTGTTGTATTTTTTTTCATATAGCTAATGTATTCATTTGCATAATTGGTATTAGTATAGCTAGAACAATGAGTAATACAAAACCGCCCATAATAATTATTACAACCGGTTCAAGTAATGATAAAAATATAGACCTTTTCTTTTCGATTTCAGATTTCATAAAGTGTGAAACTTTATTAAACATTGTGATCAAATTTCCAGACCTATAACCACTTGAAACTAATTGGATAAAAATATCTGGGAATACATTATATTGCTTTAGTGTATTAATAAAATCCTTGCCCTCTCTTACGTCGTTATTAGAATTAGAAATAATATTTCCTAAATATTTATTATTAAAAACTTTAGTTGACTCGTCTAAAGCTATATCAAGATTAGAACCTGATGCAAGAAGGAGTTCCATGGTACTAGCAAATCTTTCAAGCTCAGAGTTTAATAAAAAATTTCCAACGAAAGGAATCTTTAGCATTTTCTTATGTGCTTTTATTTTATTATTTTTATTTTTTATATAATTTTTATACAAATAATAAATTGCAATCCAGACCAATAAACATATTGAAATAATTAGAACTATATTATTAGAAATACCTAAAAGTAACTTTGTTATAAATGGCAAATCTGCTCCAGCTTTTACAAATTGATTTATTACTTGTGGAAGAACAAAGGTAAGTAAAGAGACTATTACAATAATAGAAAACCCTATTAAAATTAAAGGATATGTCATAGCCGATGTAACCTTTTGCCTGATCGATGCCGTTTCTTCAAGATAGTCTGCTAATTTTGAAAAAACTACATCTAGATTCCCTGATGAATCTCCTGCAGACACCATAGAGATGTATGTACTAGAAAATACTTCTGGAAATTTCTTCATTGAATTACCAAGTCTTTTACCTTGAACAATATCTTCTTTGAGATTAAAAATTACATAAATAAGATTTTTATTTTTTAATTGGCTTGCTGTTATTTCTAAGGCATCAACAATCGGGGTATTTGCATCTAAAAGAATAGACAGTTGTCTAGTCATTACAACAATGTCTTTATTTTTAATCTTTAATTTTTTGCCAGTATTTTTTGATTCAGATACTTTTAAAGGTGTTAAATGGAGATCTTTCACCATTTTTCTAGCTTCTTTTTCTGAATCAGCGCTTAGAATACCTTTCTTTTTAACACCTAGCTCATTTATAGCTATATAACTAAATGCTGGCATCTTCTTTTATATTATTGACTCTAATTATCTCTTCACAAGATGTAACACCATCTAAAATTAATCTTACTGATGCCTGTTCGATGGAGTGATTATCTTTAAATACATAATCAGATATTTCATTTTCTGATGCGCTATTGTGAATCAGATCTTTTAGTTTTTTATCCACCTGTATGCATTCTGCAATTGCAATTCTGCCCTGATATCCTGTTCCATTACAATGATCACACCCTACCGGATAATATACATCTTGAGATTTATTTAATTTAAATAACTCCGCTGATTCAGGCGAAATCTTTTGTTTATTTTTACAATGCGAGCATAGTCTTCTTACTAATCTTTGAGAGATAATTGTTTTTAAACTTGATGCCAATAAAAATGATTCAATTCCCATATCTCGCAATCTAGTGATTGCTGCAACGGCGCTATTTGTATGAACTGTAGATAGTACTAAATGTCCGGTTAGACTTGATTGAATGCCTATTTGAGCTGTTTCAATATCTCTCATCTCCCCAACCATTACTACATCTGGATCTTGTCTGAGGATTGCTCTTAAACCTTTTGCAAAAGTATATCCAGTTTTTGTATTTACTTGAGTCTGTCCAATACCATCCAGAGTATATTCAATTGGATCTTCAACTGTAAGTATATTCTGAGATGAATCACTTAAATACCTTAAACCTGCATATAGAGTTGTTGTTTTACCAGAACCTGTAGGGCCAGTGAAAAGAATGATGCCTTCAGGATCTTTTAGGGATGATTTATAGTTAGATAAAATCTGAGTTGGCAATCCTAAATCATCAATATTAATTTGTGCAGACTGTTTGTCTAAAATCCTTAAAACTATTCTTTCACCATAGGATGAAGGGAGTGTTGATACCCTTACATCTACATTTTTATCTCCAAGAGATAATGAAACTCTTCCGTCTTGAGGTAACCTTCTTTCAGATATATCAAGACCTGAAATAATTTTGATACGAGATATTAAAATTGATGCTATCTTACTATCCTGTCTTAGAATCTCTTTTAAAATACCATCTATTCTAAAACGAATCTTTATATGATTTTCATAAGGTTCAAAGTGAATATCGGACGCCCTATTTCTAATTGCTTGACTAATAATTCCATTAATTAATTTAATTATTGGGGCATCATTATTGCCACTTAATAAGTCTTCAGTAGCGTTAATACTTCCAGCAAAATCTTGAAGATCAAATTCATCTGATAATTCATCAGATATATCATTATTATGATTTGTTGATGAAAATGAGTTAGTTAATACTTCATTAAAGTATTCAGAGCTACATATTTCAAATTTAAAATCTGATTTTAAAAATCTTTGAATTTCGTGATAAAGAGTTGTTGTTATTTGGTAAGGTGATAAGGCTAAATAACCATCTTTTGTTTCAGAGACTATTACTTCATTTTCTTTTACAAAATCATAAGGCAAGATATCTGACTTATAATTTTCAGTCTCAGTTTCAGCCATATTTATTCATTCTTTTCAGTAAGATCTATTACTTCTTTGTTTTCATCCAACTCTTGTTGAGCTTTTATAAAATTATATTTCTCTAAAGATATTGCTTGCGCTGTGCTTGAATCTATTAAAATTGTTGGTTTTAAAAATACCATTAAGTTTTTTTTGCTGGTAGTTTTTGATGAAGATTGAAATAATTTTCCTAATAATGGTATTGATCCAAGTATAGGTACTTTAGAGACAACTTCTTGCACATCTTCGTCGATCAAACCGCCTAATACAATTATTTGATTATTATCTACCAAAACTGTGGTTTCAATTTCTCTCTTATTAGTTATTAAATCAGTTCCGCTTTGTGCCACACCGGCAATGCCAGATACACCTTGTTTAATATTTAGAATTACAGAGGTGCCTTCATCTATCTGAGGTGTTATTTCTAATTCAATACCAACTTCTTGACGAGAAGTTGTTCTAAATGGATTTGAATTATTTGTACCAAGACTTTCTCCAGTTGTAATTGGTATTTCTTGACCAATAAATAATCTTGCTGGTTCATTATCCATTGCTAGTATTGATGGTGTAGATAATATATTTGAATCTGTATCGGAAGCTATTGCATTTATTATTCCAACAAAATTATCTTCTCCAGATGTCATATCACCAAATCCAGCCACTAAACCTTGAGTATTTAACAATGAAGAAACTGCTGTTGTTGTAAGTGTGACATTTGTATTATCATCTGATGCTCCAGCTATACTAAGAAGATCAGGACCTGTGCCAGAAAATCGAGTTACTCCAATCGGTATACTGTCATCGTCGCCGCCAGTATAAATAGTTTCTACCCCAAGAGATTTGGCTGCTTTTTCAGACAAATCAACAACAATAGCCTCTACTAAAACTTGCGCCCTTCTAATATCAAGTTTTGCGATAATATTTTTTATAGAATTCAAATTTTCCTCAGCGGAAGAAATAATTAAAGAGTTTGTTTTCTCGTGATGCGTTATGACTGTCTTAGATCCTTCTGTTTCACTGACAAATGTGCTTGCTATAGAACTAAGAATGGATGCAACATCCTGTGCTTTAGCATATTTTAAATAAATAACATCTGTAGTGTCATTATTGGTAATGTCTTTATCAAGAGTATTAAGTGTAGACTTTATGTTTTTAGCAACAAACTCGTTTGAAGATAAAATTACTGAATTTGATGGAGTAAATGGTATTGCAACAAAATTATTAATAGTTGGGTTGTTTTGCGTTTTAAGTTTATCTAATATCCTTACAGCTTCTATTGAAGAAAGATTATCGAGTTTTATAGTCGTAATTTTGGCAACATTGTTTTTATCTAAGTCAGTCAGTAGATTTTTAATCCTCTCAACGTTACTAGAACGATCTACGAGAAGAATAGAGTTTACGGAAGGAATGCTTGATAAGTGAGCTTGTCTTCCTGTGATAGGCTTAATCATTGGTAAAATTTCTTCTGTAGATCTATTATTTAATGGAATTACTGCTGTCTCAAAATCACCAGATGAATAATTTGAGGTTTTGTCTCTGGTAGCTTCGTTTTCAGGAATAACTCGAAGAAAACCATCTTCAGAAATAGTACTGAATCCATTTACCTG
>CEPW01030721.1_pt1 | contig 10614 bp, 12 predicted proteins | sample 356211 | NCBI WGS metagenome assembly CEPW01 (sample SAMEA2620021, study PRJEB7988) | marine metagenome | biome: marine biome (ENVO:00000447); feature: deep chlorophyll maximum layer (ENVO:xxxxxxxx); material: "saline water (ENVO:00002010), including plankton (ENVO:xxxxxxxx)" | depth 25 m
CATTCACTGTCATTTAGCTTTAATGCTTCAGTCAACGCTATGTTAAAAGTAGCAGCACCATTTCCTTCATAAACATTTGTTATATTAGATTCCTTAGTATATTTGCAAATCATGTCATATGTATTATCAGAGATATTATCTGCAATTATAGTTATGTCACAATCTGAAAAGTGCTTGCAAAAATTACTTAAGCAATTTTCATTATTAATATAATCAGGCTTAACTTTATTATATCCTGTATCACTTATTCTGTAATATATTTTCATTTAATAATCTATACCCGTATATAATTTAAATTGATACGCTGCTTGTTTATCTGCTAATATTTTTCCTGTTGGAGTAGTAGCTATACAATCAATAAATTTATTTGATTCATGAAGTTTAATATTTTCTACAGGAGTACAGTTAAATACTGTATGATTTTTTACCTCTGGAAGTTGGTGCCAGCTCTCTCTGACAATTCTTTTTACATCAATATCCAATTTTCTACAAGCCCTAATAACAGCTTTAGCATAACCTCCACTACCCAGTACTACTAAGTGTTTTAGTTCTAAAGGCTGTAAATAATCTATTGCAGATTGGACGTCTGTATTATATCCTTTAATTTTACCATTATTATTAATCAGAGTATTACATGCATTGATATCTAGGGCAGTTTGATCTACATCGTCCAGAAAACGTATCACATCTGTTTTATAAGGCATGGTAACACCAGCACCCTTAATATCTAAAACTCGCATGCATTGTACCGCATCATATATATCACGTACAGAAAAAGATTTATATATAGCATTAATATTGTGCTTTTTAAAACCAGCATTATGGAACGCACATCCTGTACTACCTGCAACTCTAGCAAAACTACAATATAATTTTGTGTCTTTATCTATCAACATGATTTAATACCTTTTCGCAAATCTTATCAGCAGTTAAACCATATTTTTCATATAGTTCTGTTGGAGGACCAGATTCAGGAAATTGATCTTGTAGTCCAAGTTTAATCAGCTTTTGAGGCTTGGTTTCACATAAGACATCTGCTACTATAGAACCAAGACCACCAATTACAGAATGATCTTCTACAGAAAATAGGTGTTTCGTTTCTTTTGCGGCTGTAGCTATAATCTGCTTGTCTATTGGTTTAAGTGTATGAAAATTAATTACTCTTACGGTTAAATCTGTATCAGACTCTATCTTATGTTTTGCTTTTAGTACGTCGGATAAAACACAGCCTGTTGTAAATAAAGTAATATCTTTACCATCAGATATTTGATAACCTTTACCAAATTCAAAAGTATAGTCCAGTTCAGATATGGGGTCTTCTACTGGTTGTCTACCAATCCTTAAATAATGTGGACCATTAATTTGATTGTTACATAAATACTTTACAATCTCTACAGCCTCAGTATATGTAGCCGGATTTAATATTGTCATATTAGGTAATGCTCTCATAATACTTACATCTTCTAAACCCATTTGAGTGACACCATCTTTACCGATAGCCATACCCACATGAGAGCCTACTAGTATTACAGGTGATTCTGAATAAGCTAAACTGCATCTTATAATATCATATCTGCCAGTTAGGAAAGAAGAAAAAGATCCCAAGAATACTTTGAATCCATGTTCAGCCAATCCCGAAGATATGCCTATCATATTAGCTTCTGCAATTCCAATTTGAAAAAATCTATTCGGAAATTTTTTACCGAACGAAGCTAGTCTTGTGGCTCCTCCTATATCTGCATCTAATACAACAATGTCTTGATTAATCTCACCCATCAAAGGTAAAACATCTTTGATAGCTTCTCTTGTTGCTTTCATAGTAATGCTTCCAGTTCTTTAAGTGCTAAATTATATTGTTCTTCGTTAGGGATAGATGAATGCCATCTACCTTCTTCTATAAAAGAAACACCCTTACCTTTAATTGTATTAAGAATTATACATTTGGGTTTTTTACTTGGCGTTTTTATAGCATCACTTAATCGTATTAAATTGTGACCGTCCACATTTTGACAGTGCCAACCAAAAGCAGAAATTTTTTCTTGTAAATTTTTATATATGGGCATTATATCATCTGGAGAACCTTCACTTTGTCCTCCATTGTAATCAATAAAACAAATTAAGTTATTTAGGTTTTCTTTAGGAGCATACATAAGTGCTTCCCACACCTGTCCTTCTTGTATCTCTCCATCACCCAGTATACAAAATACAGTACCATGTTTATCTTTAATTTTTTGTGCTAAAGCGTGTCCTATGCTTATGCTAAGACCTTGACCCAAAGATCCAGTAGTTGCATCTAGTACTGGCAGTCTTAATTTATCTGGATGTCCTTGTAGCGGTGAATTGATTTCTCTAAACAGGTTTAAATCTTCATCGGATATCTTACCTAGTTCATGCAATGCCGCATATATGATTGGTACTGCATGGCCTTTAGATAATATCAATTTATCTCTACCATTGATGTCATAGTTATTGTAAAGTATGCTAATAAGTTCAGCAATAGAAAAGCTACCACCGATATGGCCAGATTGTTTCTGATATACCATATTTAAAACTTTAATTCTAAGCTTATTTGGGTCAAGCATTTTGTATCCTTTGTTTAATTACTCCGCAAGCCAAATGCGTTAATTTAGAAATAATATCTTCGAAATGAAAATTATTATTATTACCTCCTGTTTGTCCTGGAAAATATGATTTACCATTTAAAGAAATGCATAAATCAGCATATTCATTACATTTATTTTCCTGATTCCTAGTAAGTAAAACCGTCTTTGCATTATTAGATACACAATATTGCATAGCATTTACAATATTTTTAGAGTTACCAGAACCAGACATTCCGATAAAAACATCTCCTTCTTTAAGCTGATACTTTAATTGCTCTAAATACACATTTTCGTATCCTAAATCATTAGTTATACCTGTTATAGTGGCTTGATCAGCACACAAGTTGACACACTTAAATTTATTTCTTTTTATATTACTTGGTTTGCTTTTATCGTCAGACACAAAAGGATGCATATTGAAATCTACAACAAAATTTTGCAAGTATCCTGCGGTGCCACCATTGCCAGCTACAAATATTGTCTTTTCTTTTTCATAGGCTTCAAATATAATCTCTATAAATTTACAAATTAATTCATTATCAATTTGATAGAATCTTTCTGAGGATTCTTTTTTGTACAAAGCAACTAAATCAAGATAAAACATTATCACTCTCCCATTTAGACAATAAATATTTACTATATAAAAACAAAAAGTTGCCGTATCTATTGTTATCAAAATCACTATATAAATTACATATACTCATATAGTGTACTATCGCTAGTAATTTTATGTTTTGCCAACAAAAATTATGAGTTTCACAAAATTGTTTGAATATATTTTTTAGATTATACAAATTGTTCTTAATCATAAAACTAATTTCTGCAGTAGACTCATCTATTATATTATAGTTGTAATGACCTTGCATGATTGTTGTTCCATTAATCAATAGGCCGTGGTATAGCTTAGAGAGATCATAGTAAGTATCTCCAAATTCCATGCTAGATCCAAAAGATTCTCTCCAATCAATCACAGAAAACTGATGTCTTTCTCTATCATAAAGTATATTCTCTGGCTGTAAATCTCCATGAAATCTTACAGGTTTTGCTTTATCATATATGCTAATCCAATCTATATCTTTTAAAAGCTGTTGTGCGGGCTTTACCTTTATGCCATTAATGTAATCTATTCTATCTAGATCACTATCAAACAACGGTCTTAGTCTATTGATTGTCTTTTGTTCATACATCAGTTTACAGTTAGATATAAAATTATCATCTTTAGTACCCTTATGCTCATAAAAGTTTTTTATATAATAATTTAAAAACTGTAGTAAAATACGTTCATCATAAACATCTGAAAGCATATGTCCTTTGATATAATCATATGAATACATATTGTCATTAATACGCCTAATATTAGTATTGGGTATAAATGCACACCTTTCAAGTCGTTGCTTAACCCTATTAGTGTCATCAAAAAACTTTGTAACTTTATTATTATCTATTAATAATGCTTCATTATTTTTATTGGCAACTACTTCTTTGTGGAACTTCTTTCTTACTTCATTGTATGACTCATTGTTGCCTATATCATACCAAGTACATTTCAAGATTTGTAGATTTAACCCATCAAATCCATTAATCACCTGATATTCATTATTAATAATCTTAGGATTTTTTAAACTATACCAAAACTGATCATAGTCATATATACCTGCAATACCTGTATAGGCATAAGTACCCTTACCATAATATAATTTTCTTAAATGTCCATGAGCATCAGAATCTATTAAACAATATTTGTCGGAACAATCTTCATTTATTTCAGACGCTCCTATCCAATCATAGGTACATTCCATATATGGGTAGTCTTCTTCTATGATAGTATCAATCGAAGTAAAAACAAATGGTTCTTGAAGATAAGGTTCGCAGCAAAGCAAGCTATAGCCGGGGCCAGAATTTTCACCATCATAATTATCGACATCAACAAATGTTATATTCCGAGTAGGATGAATCTCATTAATGTAGGTTTTAATTTGGTCGGCCTTATAACCTACTGCTATAATAACATCTATGCTGTCAGGAATTTTATCAATAATATGAGATATAGCAGGCTTGTTCTCTATGGGTAATAGAGCTTTATGAAGTCCTTTAATACTAGAATTTCTAGTGCCTCGACCAGCAGATAATAAGCATACCTTCATTTTATCACTTAGGCTGATGTTCAGAAAGAATTTTACCGCTTTCTCTGTTGCTGTCGTCTTGGAATCTGATGCAGTCATTGAGGTGAGCAGTAGAACACTCTAATGCTTTATAATCTGTAACTGCACATACCCTATGTTTTCTATTTACAGGTACACACCAACCTTCTCCCGCTTTATACACTTTGCTTTCCAATGTCCCATCTTCTTTTTCCAGAATAACTTCTGCTTCCCCTTCAATTACAAAATTAGTCTCTATCTTTTTTTCATGTGATTGCAAACTACTTCTATTACCAGCTTTCATAAAAATAATTTTATAAGCATAAAATTCATTTAGCTCTAGCCATACTTCGTAACCCCAAGGCTTGTCTACTTGATATGAACTTACATCTAATGCGTGTGATTTATTGGCATCTATTTTATCTTTATATTCTTCTAAGGCTTCTCTGACCCAATCATCAGATACATGGTCGTATTTAGACATATTTTCCTCTCTTGTTATTTGCTATAATATATTATAGTATAAAATGCTCTGCTGTAAAGCCAGAATTTCTTGGAACATTTATCGCTTTGGCTGTACTAGTTCTATCGGGCTTGCAATCATTAATAACAATTCTTTCCCCTCTAGGTAAACCCATAATTAACATATCGTAAAAAATACCGGTAGTATTTAATTGATCTATAGTTAATTTACGCATGCTTTCTGGACGACCAGTAGTTAGAATAATTTTATAGTCTTTATTTTTCCAAGATACTATCGCCTCAATAGCATTAGGCAGAAGTTCTGGTTTTTCTTGTGTAATTGGGTACAACCCTCCGTGATGTTTTAAAAGAGTACCATCTATGTCACAGAAAATAGTTTTATTCATTTATTGTCTACCTAAGCATGTTTTTGTAATATTGTTACCATCTACTACAGTACCTATACCTACTTTTGTCCAGCATATAGAAAATAATCTTTCCCAATGCGTAGAACCAAATTTATTCACTGGGGGTATAGTATTAGCAAAAAAAGATGAATCAATTAATTTTTGCATATTACTGGTACTTATAATAAAAGTATTATAAATAGATATAGGTGTAATGATCGGTGTTTCGACAGGATTTTTTATAGATTTATAGTAAGAATAATCATCGTACCCCGGATCAAAAGACCGTTGTATTACAACAGCGCGACCGTTCTTAGCTTGATCTATTTGCTGATTAATATCTCCAGTTAAACACACACTGTCTTGCATAAACATAAAAGTATCATGTTCTTGTTTATATTTTGTAAACCCATGTATTATGGCTCCGTATTCATAATTTTTATTACAAATATCTTCTACTTGAATATTTTTGTATTCTTGCATATATGCTTTATTAGTAGAGCAAGAGTCTACAACAATAATTGTACTGTTAGGATGATATTTAGTAATAGCATCTATAGTTGATTTAAGATGGCTATACTCTTCTGTATCTATTTTAGTAGAAATAACAAAGGCATGTTTACTCATGATGTTAAAGCCTTCTTTTATCAACCACTACAACCATATCATATGGGTCGCCTATAGAGTCAGTAAGGTCTGCAATATATGCATACTGTCTTAGTGCAGTAGGTACACTACGAATAATAGATTTTGCATTCATATATGAAGCGATATCTTCAGTAATGTACACACCATTTTCAGATAGAAGTGTATCGCATGTACTAATCATATGTTTTTGCATTTCTAATGTGTGCGATGCATCCTCAAAGATTAGGTCAAACTTGTATTCTTTTTTAGCTATCCAATCACGAAACTCTTGTGACATGGCATCACCCTCAAAAAAATCATCGAATAAATGCTCCCAAGTTAAATTGGAAGGTATATGGTGAGAAACTAATCCTTTTGTGATATCTGCGCCGACAATCCATTCCCCTATTTTGTTATCTTTTAAAAACTTAGCAAACCCGCAAGAAGAAGTGCCTATCTCCAATATATTTTTTGGCTTAGTTAGAAAAAAGTTTGGAAAAATAATTTGATAATTATGTGGCTTTCTAAACTTGTCTGTTTCTCCTATAGATGATTCATAATTAAACATAATTTTATCCTAATGTTGTAAATTGATAATCGTTGACAAAACATTTGCCATTAAATTCTCTACTAAATTCTTCTTCTATTAAAGGTATCCAGTTTCTGTCTTTGTTGTGACCCCATGATTTGACCTTTTGTATCATTTCATCTTTTGTTCTTACCCAACTATAGTGATGTATCATAGGATTACCATCAGTGCCAACTACCATACGTTTTTTATTACAATTCATAAGTTCATGATACTGTTCTCTACCGGTGGGTAAAGTTTGCACAACCATTGCTCCATCATAGCAAATTAAATGTTTGTTTATAAGCACTATGCTATCTTCTGTAGTATTAGCTCTATAATTTTTTTCTCTAAAATACCAATAGTTAGCAAGTTTCATAGAGTCATAATTTGCATACTCTTTGGTTTCTAACCACTCTGTAAAATTATTTACGTCTATAATTTCATCAGTATCTAAAAATAGTATGTAATCACAATCATGACTAGTATTTAAAATACCGTTAACTCTACATTGAGCTTCCCAAAAAAAAGTCGGATAACCTGGACTCCACGATGTAGTAATTAACTTTGCATTTTTGTAACTCTCAATAATTTTATGACTATCCAATACAGATTGCTCATTCTCCAGTTGTCCATTCCAGAATCTATCACAAGTAACAACAATAACTTCATTTGATACTTCACAGGCAGAAGACAGACACTCATCCAGCCATCTGTGGTCTATAGTAGAATACAATAATACGGTAGATAAGTTCATCTAGTTATATTTTCATACAGTGTATTTTGGGATCTTTGCTTTTCTATAGCCTTATGATGTATTATAGCATATTGTGGGTTAGCTGGCAAGGCTGCTGCATTTGTAAAACCCGTTAATTGCTCATGAACATTACCTATCCATTTAATATTACCATTATTTTTATATATTCTAGGTTGATAATCTGGCCAGTTAATCCAACCATTAGTATTAATTTGCCAATTATACTTTTTTACATCATCTAATGTATAGTCTGTTACAGTATTAACGCGAGGCAAATGATACAAATCGTTGTCTGCATTTATGGCTTCTCTCCAAATATTTATTGTTTCAACAGAGGCGAACTCATCTGCATCTAAGTTGATGATATAATCTTTTGTGGCAAGGCTGTTGGTGAAGTTTTTCATTTCTGCAAATTTATTATCAAAATGATATCGTTTGTAAATCTCTACATCTTTACAAAGTTCTTGTATTTTTTTATCTGTTTCTGTGTTTTGTTCTTTTTCTTCTCTATATGTATGCACTACGATAATTTCATCATTGCTACTTTTAGCTAATTGTAGTAATTGCAGCAATCTTTCTATCTCTTCTAATTCATTATAAACTGTTATAGTATAAGATATATTCATAAATTTAAATTCCTAGGGATTATCATGGGGAAATTCTGAACCATCAAAGTATTGTAGTACGCCACTATTTATAAAATTAGAAACCCATGTAGGTTGTCCGTCGTCATCGGGCTCGCCACTATAACCTCCATCAATATTAAAACCAGAAGCTCTAATTGTACCATAATTTATTCCATTTGTAAGAGTTGCAAGATCATTAGCAACTATTGTGCCATAATTTATAAAATTTTGTGCTCCTACTCTTGGTGCTGTAAGTGTACCCTTGATATGTAATGCTCCATCTAATCCGTTTCTAACGCCAGCGGCCCCTGTAGCGTGAACATCAACTACTGTATCAGAAAAGACTCTTATGCTTCTATCCATTTTTTTGTATTTGTGGTGATTGCCGATGTTACCTGAAGGTAATTTTTCTAGAAATGCGTCTACCGGTTCTATTTCTATATTAGATTCAATTGTAGGCTGGGTACTACCAACGTAGTTTCCTTCATGTACAAACGCTGTTACATCCGTTACCTTTGATGCAAATCGCAGAGATTTTGTTTTGAGTCTAGGGCCCGCATAAGTTTCTAGAACCCTTTTCTGACCTTTTGGACCAACCATTGTTTTTGTTGTTTGTATATAAAAAGGATCTTTACATTTCATAGTTCCAGCCATGAACCCGTAGTTTTCGCAAGTTGCCCTTCTGACGAATTCGATGTCATAATTAAAAGATTCAGCAACACCAGAACCTGATATTGTTAGATCATGTGTCTTTATAGGAGTGTCTACTAAAATAGATTTGTTAATACTGACATATGGTGTTTTACTAGTAACTGACTGAGCGGGAACAAATGTTTCTGTAAAATCTCTTGTACCATCAGGACGTGTGAAGAAATTTTTTACTACTTTAGGATCCTCCGGTGGTAATATAAACCCTGTTGTCGTAGCAATTAATTCAGTACCTAATAAAGTAGATTTGTCAATCTCAATACCACTACACTCTACTATACCTCCCTCTAATCTATTCAAACCATAATGTACTCTTCCTTGTGATATTGATGCTTGAATATCTCCTACAACACCCGATACTCCACTCAGGCTTACGAAGTCATAAGCATCGATTTCACCTATCTGAATCCTATTTTTGTGATTGCTACCTGCTTCGCCCGCACTGTCGCCCGCTATCGAGTTAGTAGTTATAAAAGCTGTAGTAGCTCGTATTACCCCAATTTCTTCAGAAATTCCACTGAATTTAGCAGATAGTTGCAGATCTAATGTACCTGAGCCTCCAATCATTTCTATTTTTCCAAAATGATTACCGGCTGGTGAAGTTGAGTTGGCATCACCCGGTACAGTCTGTATTCGTAACTTATTCATTCTAAGACCACTTTGCATAATGATGACTCCATAGCTATCTTTTAACGATAGACCAGGGTTGTCTGGGTCTGGTACACTCCGAGGAGTACCATGTCGTGGATAAATAACACTTAATGCACCAACTTTTGAAATGCAATTGTTTCCAGTTGAGGCCATATCAATTTGGATCTGACCGACTTCTGGATAGTCACTATATACAAGCTTAAAATCTTGACCGTTTTGTGCAATGGTTTTAATAGGAGTATTAAAGGTAATATCTTCATACAAATGCGTACGATTACAAAGTTCTACTGTTTGATCGCCTTCAATTGTCATGATTAATAGGTTTCGTTAGGGTTTATAAAAAACAGTTTTATTTTTAAATATTTCTTTCCAGGTATTAAGCGGGTAAAACTGTTCATAATCAAGTGCTTGTTTATAGAACCCGCCGCTTAATGAAGTAGCAAATAAAAGACCACAAGCTCTTTGTTCTTTAGTACAGTAATAAGGGTCGCATCTTCCCTCAATGTTTGCTCCACATCCTTTGTATTGATCTCTTATATAAGGATCGTTACAGTCGTTAATAACTGTATTAATACATACTTCTTTTCTACAACCATACCAATCACTTGTAGGGAAATAATTTATTAAACATTTCAGGTGGCTTTCCGTTATTAAGAAACTACCCGTAGGCAACGGACCCCACGAAGGATGACCACCACTGTTCCACTCTCCAAATGGTAAGTGTAAAACATAAACGCATTCAGGATATTCTGTTTTAGTGTCATCATAACCAATGATATTATATGTATGATAAAATACGCGATCGGGATAAGACATTCCAGTAGAATCTCTAGTATTGTTCATGCCGGTATTAGTTAATAGCATCACTCCATATCCATTATATACTAAATCTTTAACTCTTTGTATCATCCAATCTGTATCAGTTGTAGCAGAGATGGTACTACTACTGGCGCTTACTGACGCTTTTAATATAATAGATATTGTTCTAAGATTCTCTATGTTATCAAGTGCGCTTTCGGTTTGAAAATGTCTTAAAAATATATCTTTAAGACTAATCGGAGGGT
>CEPW01044840.1_pt1 | contig 10614 bp, 9 predicted proteins | sample 356211 | NCBI WGS metagenome assembly CEPW01 (sample SAMEA2620021, study PRJEB7988) | marine metagenome | biome: marine biome (ENVO:00000447); feature: deep chlorophyll maximum layer (ENVO:xxxxxxxx); material: "saline water (ENVO:00002010), including plankton (ENVO:xxxxxxxx)" | depth 25 m
CGATTGAAGACATCAAACAGAAGTGAGGCACTGATCTGCAATTGCCCTGCACTTTTGCTGGAGCCAGGAAATCCTCGGTTCATCAGTCCTGCGATTTGTGCGATCGCTCTGAATCGACGTCGCTGAAGCTCAGAGAGGTTGAGAGCTTGTTGTAAATCTCTGGTGAGGTGCTGGCGATCCAACAGCATGTCGGCGTGATCCTCAACTAATTCGGCCATGGGATAACTTTTGGGTGCGAGCAGCTCGAATCCGTAGTCGTTGACCGACACCGTGATCGTGCCTCGTTCCAGTTGTGTCAGCCTCGAGGCCCAAAGAAAGCCGATTCCTTCGTGGACGAATCGACCTTCAAATGGGAAGGCATATAAATGGCTGCCTTCCCTTGTCTTGCAGGTTTCGATCAGGAGTTGATCAGCTCGGGGCAACACTGAGAGATCCTGTTGTCGCTCGAACAGAGGTTGGAGTGCCTTGAGTTCTGGTGTATCCAACACACCCTGTTGGGCCTGATCAACTTCCAGTCGTAAGTGATGGGTGAGCAAATCCGACAGAGCCATTTGCCCCCCCGCCCATGCCGGCACAGTTCGTGTCTTTTTTGTGCTCAGTTTCACGTATGCCGTCATCTCCCTCAGGCGAACAAATTCCAGTTGTCGGCCAGCGAAAAAGAACACGTCCTTGGGCTTGAGCTGACCGATGAACGTTTCTTCAACGTGTCCAAGAACAGCTCCTCGGACAAATCGCACAGTGATGGCCGGTGCTGCTGTAATCGTGCCGATGTTCAACCGATGCAACCGAGCGATCGCTGCCTCACGGATCCGATATTTCTCACTCTGTTCCTCCCACTCGAGTTTTCGGTAACGCGGGTATGCCGTGAGGCATTCGCCACCTTGTTCGAGAAACAACAGACACCAATCCCAATCCGCATCACTGAGTTCGGCAAAGGCAGCCGCTGAGCGGATCGAGGCCAGGGCCTGTTCTGGATTGAATCCTGGACCACAGGCAAGGCCGGTGAGGTGTTGCAGCAGCACATCCAGTGGTGCTTGCGGTGGTTTGCGTTGCTCCACCAATCCATCGGAAAGTCCACGGCGGAGTGCACTGAGTTCCAACAGTTCGAGGGCATTCGTCGGCATGAACAACACCTGTGAGGTTCCTCCAGGCAGGTGTGCCGACCGGCCTGCCCGTTGGAGCAATCGCGCCAGATTCTTTGGACTGCCGATTTGGACAACCTGCTCCACCGGTTGAAAATCAACCCCTAAGTCCAGTGAGCTGGTGCACACCACCCAGCGAATGTCCCCTGCTTTGACGGCCGCTTCGATGGCTTCTCGTTCACTGCGATCAATCGCGCTGTGGTGCAGTGCCAGCGCGTCTTCCATCTCAGGACAGGCGAAGCGAAGGCATTGATGCCATCGTTCCGACTGATTTCGCGTGTTGGTAAACAACAGCGTGCTGATGGCTGGATTCAGTGCGGCGACCAGGTCTTCGTACATCCGCAGACCCAGGTGTCCCGCCCAGGGAAAGCCATCGATGCTGTCCGGAAGGATGCTCCGAATTTCGGTGGCTCGTGCTGGAGCACCACCAATAATCACTGGCTCTGTCTTGGTGCCTAAGGCATGGCGAGCCGCCTGTGTCAGATTTCCAATCGTGGCGCTGATCGCCCAGGTTTGGAGTCGTGGACGCTGTTCTCGGAGCCAGCTCAGGCACAGTTCCGTTTGACTGCCGCGTTTGCTACCCATTAATTCGTGCCATTCGTCCAGCACGACGGTTTCCAAACCTGAGAAGAGTTGCTCTGCTTTGGGGTTGCTCAGCAGCAAACTCAAGGATTCCGGTGTGGTGACCAGAATTTGCGGTGGGGATTTCAGTTGTTTGCTGCGCTCGCTGCTGCTGCTGTCGCCGTTGCGGATGCCAACCCGTAAGGGCCAGCCCATGGCGTCGATCGGCTCACGAATGGCAAGGGCGAGATCGCGGCTGAGTGCTCGAAGAGGGGTGAGATACAGCAGTCGCAGGCCTGTCCGCTGAGGTTCGTCCTCCAACATCCGTGCCATCGGACCCATCACGGCAGCGAAGGTTTTTCCTGAACCAGTGGGGACCTGGATCAGCCCGCTCGATCCTTCGAAGTAAGCCTTCCAAGTGGCCTGTTGGAAGGGGAGAGGCTCCCAGCCCTGGTGGGTGAACCAGGCATAAATTGGTGCGAGGACAGTGCTCAGTTAAGTCACCAACAAAGTGACGACTACTGCAGAGATCGCAAGGATGACGGCGCCTACTACAAATCCAGCGGCAACATTTCCTTTGCGAACTTCTGACCGGTAGTCGATCGGTGTGAGTACATCAAAGAGAGCTGTTGCTCCAAAAATCAACACCACGCTGAATGCTGCCCAGCCGATCATGCTGACGGCCTGGAGAACAATCGAATTCATTTGGAGCTGTCATCAGCGTCAGGCTTACGCTAACGCCATCTGGCGATCAATTTCCATTGGCCGCAACGTCTGACTCGCATACTGCGCGGCCGCTGTGGGTGCTTTTGCTGCTGGCTATTCCGGCGTTCTTGCTGGTGACTTCTGGTGGCAATCGCAGTTTCCGCAGCGAGGTGACCCTGTCATCAACAGGGCAAAACCAGTTGACGGCTCCCTTTCAGCTCAAACAGGGCTGGTTCGGTGCTCCCAGAATTGCTTTAAGGGTTCGTCAACCGGTCAATACCTCCTCCGTTGTCAATGTCGAACTTCTCAATGAGCAAAACGAGGTTGCTCTGAGTTTCTACAAGGACACCTGGCGTGAAACCGGCATATGGTCCGAAGGAGGTGAAAGTGGAACTTGGGATGAGCAAGACACAGCCCTCAGTACGGAGTTCAGGCCGGGAGAAAGCGCGACGTTCCGATTGCGTCTTTCGTTAGACGACTTCATGACTACCGGCAGAGCAGGGTCTGGTCAGACCACGGCACCAGGACAAGCGGTTCCCATCTTGGTGGAGATCTACAGCAACCAACTCAACAGCGGGCTTCTCTTCGGCACCATCGTTGTCCTCCTCATGGGTTTCGGGGTGTACTGGTGGTACGAATATGCACCGAAACATGTGTTGCGATCCTTCACTAGGAACGAAACAAGTACTGCTTTGGCGGATTCTTTCCCAGACGAAGCCATGTTGGAAGTAAGAATGCGTGCACGCTACGAAGAGCCAGATAATCCCAGTCATTCCGCATCACAGACGGCATTTTATTGTCCTGTTTCGTTGACAATTAGCGATGCCTGGGGAGCCAACTTAATCGTGCGTCGTGAGTCCTTGCTTCTGAATGCTGAGAGTGGTGAAGATGCAAAGGGGTTTCGGGGTAATCACAACGTCTATTTCAAACTCAAAGGAACAAAACGCCTGCGCTTTCGTGTTGAAGTGCCCGAGCAACTGGATCGAGGCGTGATCGAGTTGGACAACTTGGACCTCACTGTGACTGAACTCACGCGAACGATGAGTGCCCAGACCTTTGAGGAACTGGCCTGATGGAACGACCGCTGCTGCTTGTGATTCTGTTGTCGATCCTTGGGCTCGGGGTTGTTGGTGCCGTCCGGCGCCCATTGCTTTGGAGCCTGAATCAGGACGGCAGCCCCTACAGCAGTTCATCGAGCGGGGTGTACTACAGCGGTCGTCGATCCGGTGGTGTTTGGATTATCAATTCATCCGATGGGCGTAATCGCGGTGGATCTTTCGCTGGACGAGGCCCCCGTGGCGTGAAGTGACACCCTTGCGGATCAGCTCAACACAAGCACGACTACTGCTGTTCACCGTCTGTCTTTCGTCAGCAGTCAGTCTTGTTTTTGAATTGATGGTGGTCACCCAGGCCACCTACTTGGTCGGAGACGCCACCTTGGCCACTGGGGTTGTGGTGGGAACTTTTTTGGCTGCGATGGGGCTCGGCGGCTGGGCTTCTCAGTTTTTAGCTATCGGTCCAGACCCCTCACGCAGCTTGCTGCGCGCCCTGCTTTGGGTCGAATTGGTGCTGAGTCCTGTTTGCCTGCTTGGCCCCTTAAGTCTGTTCGCTCTGTTTGCGATCGACGGATCGGTTTGGTTGGCGGTCGTCCTGCTGACGGTTGTGGCTGGTGCACTGGCGGGCATGGAACTTCCTTTATTGACAAGGCTTTTGGAGACCCAGCAGGACCTGCGCGTGGCCTTAGCTCGGGCATTAGCCCTCGACTATCTCGGGTCATTGCTGGGAGCACTGGTCTTTCCCCTGGTGTTGCTACCTCAGTTCGGGCTTTTGCCGACGTCTGCTCTCTTGGGGCTTCTTCCTCTGGCCAGTGGGATGCTGCTGTGTTGGACGTTCCCGTCACTGCAGCGTTGGCGCTGGCCAGTGTCCTTGTTGTTGCCGCTGATGGCCGTGCTTGGGGTCTGGGTGGCTCCCCTGGGAGATCGCGTGGAGAGCTGGCTGTACGACGACCCGGTGATTTTTCGTCAGCAGAGCCGCTACCAACGCCTTGTTTTGACACGGCGCCGTCAAGATGTGCGTCTCTACCTCGATGGTCAGCTCCAGTTCTCCAGCCTGGATGAGTACCGCTACCACGAGGCATTGGTTCATCCCGCCATGGCGTGTCATGGCCGCCCACGCCGGGTGCTTCTTCTCGGGGCCGGTGATGGGCTTGCCCTGCGTGAAATCCTGCGCTGGCCCAGCGTTCAGCAGGTGGATCTGATTGAGCTTGATCCGTCTGTTATTTCCCTGGCCCGTCGTCATCCCTTGGTGCAACGCTTGCATCAGGGCAGCCTCGATGACCCTCGATTAACGGTGCATCACGGGGATGCTTTCCAGTTGCTGGAACGGTTGGAGGGCAACTTTGATGTGGTGATTGCTGATTTCCCCGATCCCTCCACCCCAGCCCTTGCCAGGCTTTACAGCGTTGGTTTTTACGGTCGTCTGCAACGCCGCTTAGAGCGTGGGGGTGTCTTTGTAACCCAGGCCTCAACCCCGTTTTTCACGCCGGATGTCCTTGCCTCCATTGAGGCGTCCCTGCAGCAATTGCGATGGTCGACCCGCGGCTATGCCGTCACGGTGCCGAGCTTCGGACCGTGGGGCTTTGTCTTGGCTCAATGGGATCAGGAGGTCAACACGTCTGGGTTTGCTCCTCTTCCTTTTCAAGGACGCTGGATCAGCGACCGTTGGTTGAAATATTTTCCTGAGCTTCCCGATGACCTTCGCCCTGATCCTGGTGCGTTGATTCGGCCTAACAGGTTGGTACAACCCGTGCTGGTGGACTACCAGCGCAATGGGCGCTGGCCCTGGATCTGATCTAACGTCAAAGCAGGCGCCTGACTGCAATGACCGGGATCTTCATGGTCTTGCTCCTGTTGTTGCTCGTGATGATTGCCTTCATTGGAGTGCAGCGCCGTTCAGCGTTATCTCGCCATCAGGTGGAGGCCGATCGAACGTTGACCCTCTTTGATCTCAGGGTGGGGGACATCGTTCAACACGACGCGACGGATTGGGTTGTTGAGGATCGTCTTGTCTATCGCCAGGGGGAATTCAGCTGGCTTGAGTATTTGCTCAGGGACGATGATCGTTCGGTCTGGTTGGTGGTGAATGAGGACGACAATCTTGTGGTGACTTTGGAACACGAGATTGATCTTCCACTCTCCCTCGATGCCAAGCCTCCGTCTCAATTGGAAGTGGATGGTCGTCTCTATCGCTTGAGTGAGCGTGGTACTGCTGACGTCACAGCGGAGCAGCGTCGCGTCAATCGACGCCTGGGGGCCTGTCAGTTCTTTGATTACCGATCAGGATCCTCCGCTGTGCTCAGCATTGAACTGTGGGGTGGGAATTCCTCTGGTGCAGGAGAATTAGAAGTGACGATTGGCGAGCGAATCCGTCCCCTCAGCTTGAGTCTTCTTCCCGGAGACGGGCAATCGGTTTATCGCCCCAGCTGACGTTCGTGGATCAACGCTTCAGCCGTTGTGAGCTGATCCGCTTCAGCGGCGGTTTTGTCTTGTCGCCAGCGCAAAATGCGCGGGAAGCGCACCGCTAGACCGGACTTGTGACGTTTTGAGGGATGAATCCCTTCGAATGCAAGCTCAAAGACTTGCTCGGCTTTCACCGATCGTGTCGGTCCAAAGCGCTGCAAGGTGTTGCGGCGAATCCAACGATCGAGTTCCAGAATTTCCTTGTCAGTTAGTCCGGAGTAAGCCTTGGCAAAGGTCACCAATTCCTGAGTTCCCTCGGTGTTGGATCGCCACAACCCAAAGGTGTAATCCGTGAACAGATTGGCCCGGCGGCCACTGCCTGCCTGGGCATAGAGCAACACCGCGTCCAGGGTCATGGGCTGCAATTTGTGTTTCCACCAGTGCCCGCGTTTGCGCCCTGTGAGGTAAGGGGAGTTACGGCGTTTCAGCATCAAGCCTTCCGCCTGCTGCGCGCGCGCCCGATCCCGCTGCTCATCCAGCATCGGCCAGCTCGTCAGTGTCCACGTCGGACTGGCCATCAGCCGCCAGCACTCTGGGTGAACGATGCTGCTCAGCAGGGCGGCGAGCTGCTGTTGCCGATGAACCAATGGGTGGTCGCGAAGGTCCGTGCCGTCCTGTTCCAGGAGGTCGTAGGCGATGAAGCGCACGGGGCACTCACGTCGGAGTGTGGGTCCGACCGTTTTGCGTCCGAGACGTCTCTGCAGCACATCGAACCCCAGTGGGCAGTCGGCCCCTTGGTTCCAGCAAATCACCTCTCCATCCAGCACTGTGCCGTCGGGCAATGCTCCCGCAAGATCCACGAGTTCAGGAAAACTTTCATTGATTAGCTCTTCGCCACGGCTCCAGAGATAAGAGCCATCCCCTCTCCGAATCAGCTGGCCGCGGATTCCATCCCATTTCCATTCCAGTTGCCATTCGCTGGGGTCGTCTGAGACCAGGCGTTGGATGTCGAGCGGGCTTGCCAGGAAAAATGGATAAGGCGTGCTGTTGGATCGGGTTTCAGCTGCATTGGCTTCAGCGGTCAGCCGCTCGAACGCTGCCACTGTTGGTTCAAACCCTCCCATCAGCCGTTGCACAACCAAGGTGTCTTCCAGGTCGAAGGCCTGGGCAATGGCTCGGCTGATCAGACCCGAGGACACCCCCACTCGGAATCCACCGGTGAGCAGTTTGTTGACGACGTAATGCTGCTGATCAGGAATCGCCTGCCAAAGGGCCAGGATTGCGTCGGTCTGATCGTTGCCTTGCAGGGTTCGAATCGCTGGCAGACAGCACTCCATCCACCAATGCAGAGAGTGCTCTTCCTCCAGCGTGGGAAGTGCAGTGGGGCTCTGTCGCTCTTGAATCGTGTCCCTGACCGTGGGCCAGAGCAAGCTGATCGTCTCAGCGGAATCACCAACCTGTCCATAGCAATCGGCGATGAGCCATTCAGGGAGATTGCTCTCTTCGGCAAGCACGTCACGTAGGCGCCGTCCGGTGATCAGGCGCCGTCGCTTTTTGCCCAGCAACAACACAAGCGCCCAGGCTGCATCCTCTGGCGGCGCAGCTTTGAAATGTTCGGCAAGCGCAGCCACCTTGGCATTGGTGCCGTTCAGGCGATCCAGTTGATCCAACAGGGCCTGAAAGGCCTGCATGCCACTGCTGCGAATTCAGCCATCCTGTCGAGATGCATTACCTGCTGTCGAAAGTGCTGCCCCTGGTCGTGCTCCCCTTGGGAGTGGCGATGGTGTTGCTGGTTGCAGCGTTGCTGCTGAGCCGTCGTCGACGTTGGCTCGTGAGCGGGGCTTTGGCGGTGTTGGGTGTGTTCAGTACTGGCCTGGTGGAGCAAGTGCTCTGGAGAAGCATCGAATCTCCTTGGACGCGCAGCGTGGTGAGTGCAGCCCCCGAAGCGCAGGCGATTGTTGTACTTAGCGGTGGGCCTGCCGATCGTTTCCTCAGCGGTGTTGCACTGTTCAAGGCCGGTCGTGCTCCGCGTCTGCTGTTCACTGGCGGTCAAAGCCCTTATCAACCGGGGTTGGCTCCCGAAGGCGAGCTGTATTTGCAAGATGCCGAAGTGTTTGGTGTGCCCGCCAGTGCGATGGCATCGACGCCGACGGTGGTGAATACAGCGGACGAGGCGAGGGCAGTGCGTGCGTTGCTGCCTGGTCGTGATCGTCGGATTCTTCTCGTGACCAGTGCCTTTCACATGCGCCGCGCCCAGCGGCTGTTTGAGCGGGAGGGGCTAAGGGTGGTGCCTTTCCCGGTTGATTTCCAAGCACGGTCGCCTAGGGCGGGATCGATCTGGCGTGATCCGCTGCTGTGGTTGCCGAGTGCGGGCCACCTGCATGGCAGCTCGAGGGCATTGCGTGAATGGATTGGACGGCTGGTTTATCGAACGTCGTGATCGCGATTTTCAGGAAGATTGATCTCTGGGAAGTGCTTGTTCATGCAGGACTGGCAAATCCCATGACTGAAATTTAATGTGCTGAATTGCATCATGAATTGATCAAAAGGTTGCCATTTTCCTTCGTGGTCTTTCACGCTTCTGCAATAGCTGCAGGTGCTAATCATTCCCTGATTATTGTGCATTTGACAGAATTCTTCCATCAACGCAAACGAGCGTTTTCTCAGCTCAAGTTGAACCACCACTTGATTGGCAAGCTCTTGCATAATTTTAAACTGAGTATTAGTTAGCGATTTCGGGATGCGGTCGATTACGCAGAGTGTCCCCAGTCGGTCTTCTGTGGGGGTTTCTAAGGGGAAGCCGGCGTAGAGACGGATATGGGGCTCTTGCGTGACCAGGGGATTGTCTTTAAAGCGCTGATCAAAGAGGGCATCTTCCACCACCATCGGATCGGGATTCAGGATGGTGTGCGCGCAAAAGGAGATGTCCCGCGAGGTTTCATTAACGGTGAGTCCAACCTTTGATTTAAACCATTGGCGTTCTCGATCCACCAGTGAAATCAGTGCAATCGGCACATTGCAAGCCAAGGACGCAATTCTTGTGATGCTGTCGTAGGCCTCTTCTGGGCGTGAGCCCAAAATTCGATACTCACTGAGTGCCTTGAGGCGTTGTTCTTCATTAATGGGCTTGCAGGCAACGTCATGCATGGCTTTGCACCGCAAGGTCTATTCGTTTGATAGACCCTTTGAGATGGTGATTTCAATGAATTTGTCTAAAGATTAAGAAAGTATTGATGTTTTTTCGTGAAGCATTTCGTCGCTCTGTGTCTCTTCGTCGCCAAAAAGTGTGTCGAGCGGTTCGGCATCGATGGCCTCGACTTCACGCAAATACCTGGCCAGAACATCACTTTGACCATGGGTCACGTAAACCTTGCTCGCACCCGACTCGCGAATGGTTCTGATGAGTCCAGGCCAGTCCGCATGATCACTCAGTACAAACCCACGCTCATAGCCCCGGCGGCGGCGGGCACCTCGAACAGCCATCCAGCCCGAGGCAAATCCGGTTTGAGGTGATCGGAAGCGGCGCATCCAGCTCGAGCGGTGGGCCGAAGGTGGCGCGAGAATCAAGCGCCCAGCCAAGCTTTCGCTTTTTGGGATCTCGCTGACAGGTCGGCTGGGGGTCATCGCGATCCCGGCTTCCCGGTAATGGCGTGTGATCGTTTCCACTGCACCATGCAGCAGCACTTCGTCGTTCACGCCGATGGCATTGAGTTCTGCCATCAAGCGTTGTGCCTTGCCAAACGCGTAGCAAAACAAGATCGACGCATGCTCTGAATCTCCTCGCCACCAGGTGTGGATGTCCTTCGCCACTGCGGCTCCGCTTGTCCAGCGATAGATCGGCATTCCGAAGGTGGCCTCTGTGATCAACACATCGCAGGGCACCGTCTCAAAGGGGGTGCAACTCGGATCCGGATCGCGTTTGTAGTCACCGGTGACAACCCAGACGCTGCCGGCATGCTCTAGCCGGATCTGAGCCGAACCGAGCACATGTCCAGCACTGTGAAAGGACACCTTGCACTGACCGAGCCAGAAGGTCTCGCCGTAGCGCACCGGGTGAAGGCGAATGCTTTGTCCCAGCCTCTGTCGGAGGACCTGTTCGCTGCTGTCGATCGCCCAATAGTCTCCGCACCCCGCCCTGGCATGGTCGGCATGGGCATGGGTAATCAGGGCTCGTGGCACGGGGCGCCATGGATCAATCCATGCATCGGCCGCACGGCAGTACAGCCCTTCTGCGGTGCGTTCAATCAGCGGCTCATCTCCAGCATGCGTTGAATCGGCTGCAGCGCTTGAAGCCGCAGTGCTTCGTTCATTTCAATCGCGGGTTCGAGGCTCTCGAGGCATTGGTGGAGTTTTTCCAGGTTGTTCAGTCGCATGTATGGACAGGCATTGCAGCTGCAGCCATCAAGGCCAGGAACATCGAGCAGCGTTTTTTGGGGAACCCGTTGATGCATTTGATGGAGGATGCCCGGCTCGGTCAGCACGATGAAGGTCTCGGCCGAACTCGTTTCTGTGTGCTGAAGCAACTTGCTTGTGGATCCGATGAAATCAGCCAGATCCAGCAGGTTTTGCTGGCATTCGGGATGGGCGATCACCTCGGCGTTGGGGTGTTCGAGCTTCAGCTGCAGAAGTGCTTCCTCACTGAAGGTCTCATGCACGATGCAGCGTCCTGGCCAGAGGGTTAAATCACGGCCGCTTTGGCGTTGTACCCACCGCCCCAAGTTTTGATCGGGTGCAAACAGGATCGGTTG
>CEPW01075073.1_pt1 | contig 10586 bp, 7 predicted proteins | sample 356211 | NCBI WGS metagenome assembly CEPW01 (sample SAMEA2620021, study PRJEB7988) | marine metagenome | biome: marine biome (ENVO:00000447); feature: deep chlorophyll maximum layer (ENVO:xxxxxxxx); material: "saline water (ENVO:00002010), including plankton (ENVO:xxxxxxxx)" | depth 25 m
TTATTATTGTTATTATTATTATTATTATTATTATTATTATTATTAAGGAAAACGGCGCGATATAACGTCGAAACGGGGCTTATTCGTTTGTTCAGGGACGATGACGTCGATGTTGCTGCTATGCGAGAATACGAAGAGGAGAGCTTAACGAGCGACCCGCCGTGCTGCCAAAACATACCGATTTTCTCACGAAAAATTGTTGGGGTTGGTCGTTTTTTTTGTCATTTGTGGGACAAAAGAAACTGCTTTCCAAAAAAAAAAATAAGAAAAGCGATCGATCGATCGATCGTCATCGGATCGAACAACCGCATTATATAAAGAGAGAAAGAAAACAAACATGAGCTCTTTTTCTTCTTCCAATACTAAATATTCGCTCAAAGCGTTGATTGCAACATTCGCGCTTGTCTTTGCGGTCATTTCTATCGGCATTAACGGCGTGGTCGAAGCGAAGAAAGGACCAAAAATCACCAACACCGTTTATTTCGATGTCTCCATCGGAGGCAAAGACGTCGGGAGAATTACCATGGGTTTGTACGGCGCCACGGTACCAAAAACGGTCGAAAATTTCCGAGCGTTAGCGACCGGCGAAAAAGGCTACGGCTACGAAGGATCGACTTTTCACAGAGTGATCAAAGACTTTATGATCCAAGGTGGTGATTTCACCAAAGGCGATGGCACGGGAGGCAAGTCTATTTACGGCGAAAAGTTCGCAGATGAAAACTTCAAGTTGAAGCACACCGGACCAGGGACGTTGTCCATGGCTAATGCCGGACCAAACACGAACGGGTCGCAGTTTTTCATTTGTACCGTTGTCACCTCTTGGTTGGACGGTCGACACGTCGTTTTTGGAAGAGTCACGGATGGGATGGACGTTGTTCGTAAAATCGAAGCGTTGAATGGTACGCCACCGAGCGAAACTGTCACGATCACAAAGTCCGGCGAATTGCCAATGGACGCGCACGTTCAAGACGAAATTTAATGCGTTACTACTAGTAGTAGTAGTATTGTTCTTTTAATATTATGTCTGCGAGGCGCGTACAAAAACAAACTCGAATCTTTACTATAGTTAATAATTTAATTAGCCGTAAATATATATAGTATTATAACAAGCTGTATTAGTTTTTTGCACACTATGATCGCTTATTCCCAGTTGGCCGCGGTGAGTTCAGCCAAGTCGACGACTCTTTGGGAGTAGCCCCACTCGTTGTCATACCAAGCGACAACCTTCAACATGTCGTCACCGATAACCATCGTCAAAGCAGAGTCGATGGTCGTGGATTGGTCGGTGCATCTGAAATCAACAGAGACCAACGGTTCGTCGCAGACGGACAAAATGCCCTTCAACGGACCTTCAGCTTGCTCACGGAACGCCGCGTTCACTTCCTCGGCGGTGACCTTCTTGGAGGTTTGGATGACCAAATCGACAACAGAAACATTCGGGGTTGGGACTCTCAAAGCGATACCGTTCAATTTACCCTTCAATTCCGGCAAGACCAAGGCGACAGCCTTGGCAGCACCAGTGGAGGTCGGCACAATGTTCAAAGCCGCGGCTCTCGCGCGTCTCAAATCTCTGTGCGAGGCGTCCAAAATCTTTTGGTCACCAGTGTACGAGTGCGTGGTGGTCATCAAACCCTTGACCAAACCGAACTTGTCGTTTAAGACCTTGACGAACGGTGCCAAGCCGTTGGTCGTGCAAGAAGCGTTGGAAATGATCTTGTCCGAGTTCTTGTATTGGTCAGCGTTCACGCCCAAAACGTACGTCGGGATGTCGTCGCCCTTCGCCGGGGCAGTGATGAGAACCTTCTTGGCACCCGCGGTTAAGTGCTTGGAGGCACCCGGGGTGTCAATAAAGACACCGGTACCTTCAATGACGATGTCGACGCCCAATTTTTTCCACGGCAATTGCAACGGATCTCTGGAAGAGACGATTTCGATTTTCTTGCCATCGACAGAGATGTGCGTGTCGTCAACAATCTGGACGTCGGCTTCGAACGTGCCCAAAACGGAATCGTACTTGACCAAGTGCGAGGCTTGTTTGACACCGCCGGAGTCGTTGATGGCAACAACATCGAGCATGGTGTCACTGCCTCTGCCGTGCCAGCATCTCAAAAAGTTACGGCCGATACGACCAAAGCCGTTGATAGCAACTTTGCATTTTTTGCCCTTAGCTTCGATAGTGTTGCTGACAGATGCCTGAGATAGAAAAGAAGAGGAGAATCAAAACATGTGAGTGATTGTGTTACCGCTGTGAAACAATATTGTAGTAGTGCATAGAATCGATCGTTTCGCGTGCGCGTTTCACAGTGGATGAGAAAAGAAACAACACCAATAAAAGAATATCCACAAGGACCAAAACATCCTTTATTTGGGCTTTTTCCCCTTCTCGCAAGGAAAAAGAGAGACGGATAACGAGACTCCGATTAACAAAAACATACCTTGGCGACGGTCTTGTTCTTGAACTGACCAGCAGCCTTGGCGAACTGCGTGAGTTGGGTAGTCTATAATCGTGTGAGAAGAGAGTTTGAGGTTAGTTTTCGCGTTTTATATTTCGCGTGAGCGATAAACGAGTGGAATTCATTCGCGCGCGCGCATTACCCATCTCGATTACTAACTCGCGGGAAATTTCCTTTTTTTGTCACCTCTCGATTGATTTGATTTGATTAGCGACGAAGAAAAATAAACCGCGTCGGAAACGCGCGCGAGAAAACCACCGACGCGAATCGGAGACTCGCGTAGAAAGTGTAGAGACGCGTGGTTAACATACCTTGGCGGCGGAAAAAGTAGCCATTATGTGCGGAATAAAGTGAGGATTTGGTGGGTCGTCACGAAGAGACAAAAAAATAAGTGTTACCAACAAGAGAGAGAGAGAAACAGTTCGCTTCGTGGCTTTTTGGCAGCCTTTCTTTTTCGGCCTCAAGATTTTTATCAGACGTCAGAGAAGATTTTTCATCTCTTTTTTTTTCAATTTTTTTTTGAACAAGTCCACAATGTCCAATGTCCAAACGAAACGTCTCGTCGGTTCTTCGACCCTTTTTCGGAGGAAAATACCTAAAGACGTCACGTCTACGTCAGAATCTAAGGGCGCAACCACGACTACATAAAATAATAATAAATAATAACAACAACAATAAGAGTAGTAAGTAGTCGCTGTCTTTGTGCACGGAAGGTAACGAAATTACTCTGCGCGTGTTAGGTAAAGCGCTGGCTCTGTCTGCTGCGCCATGCATCCTCCGTCCTCCACTTCACCCAATCTTGGAGGAGCAGGAGGAGGAGGAGCAGGAGGAGGAGGAAGGGAATTGTTAACGTCAGCATCTCAGTCAAGAGGAAATTATGTCGCGAATGCCCCGCAAACTTCCTCTCCGCGAATGATGGGAACAGAAAGAACGACGAGGAGGAGGAATAACAACACTAGTAGAACGCCTTTGATCCACGTCTTAGTCGTGGACGACGAGAGAATATGTCGCACGATCACGTCACAGGTACTGAGGAAATGTGGATACCGGGTGACGACGTGTGCGAGCGGCGCCGAAGCCATCGAGTTGTTGCGTCAAGGCACGGAATTCAACTTATTGCTGACGGATGTGATGATGCCCGATATCGACGGGCCAAAGTTACTCCAGCATGTTCGACACCACTCACAGTTTTCGCAGCTACCCGTCATCATGATGTCTGCCAATGAACATTCGGAAATTGTCTTTGAGTGCGTGCGAAGCGGCGCGGATGATTATTTACTTAAACCAGTCACGATGAAACAAGTGAAATTTCTATGGCAGCACGTTTGGAGGAAGCAATACTCTGCAGCCCCGCAGATGGTTCCAAGACTGAACGAGTACGGTGAAGAGCTAGATGAAGATAACGAAGACGACGGGATTGGTATGCTCGGTAAAGAAGAAATGTTCCAAGGCGTGCCGAATGTCCCGAGACGTGTAAACTCAGAATCTGATCTTTTGACGAATAATAATGGTAATAGCTGCAACAACGTTAATAATTTGATGAACAACACTATCACCATCAAGAACAGCATCAAGAACAACAACAAAAATGGTCATCGTAAATCGCTTTCGCGAGACTCTTCGAGAGAAAACTTCTTATCGATGCTTTCACCCAAAAAAAGTATCGACGACAACAGTAAAGAGAAAAGCCCTCCGAATGCTGCTACCGCTACAGCTGCTGCTACCACAAAGAATGCGACAAAAATTATGAAGGATGTGAACGATAGGAAGAATAAGAATGACAATGTAAGTGCGTCCCGTAATCTCTGTGCGGAAGCAAGAAGAGTCGAGAACGCTGATGCTGAGGATCCGATAGAGCTGGATGGCACGCACACGAAAAAACGATGTAATAAGACCGTAGAAACAGAAAACGCGCGAACAGTTAAAGAAGAATCTGAGTTGGTGCCCAGAGATGAAAATGCAAAGACAGGGAGACGATTGATTGAAAATTCTTCTCTGGCGAAAAAGTCTTCGTCGAGATATTATGGAGGATCGTCCGGCGCGCATCGCTCTTCACCATCCTCATTTAGCAGCCACGATGATAGTAACTTTGCTTTAGTGTCACCCATACAAGGCTTGGAGAAGTCGTTTTCGTTCGTCTCCTTTAGAAATTGGCTCGATTCAAACGCATTCAGAACGATGAGTGACGAAACGAAATTTTACGTTTTGGCTAGAACTGCAGCAATTCTTGCTAACGATCACGAACGTGGCTTCTGCTCCGGTGGCGTTAATCCATCTAAGCTATTGATTTCTCCGCAAGGGGATATTAAGTCTTTGGATGAAGAGGAGGTGAATATTAAAACTAAAAATGGTAGAATGACTAGAGGATCGAAACAACAGCAACAAAAACAACAACCGGTAATGCAACGTCACGAAGTTTTGTACGAAACACTTCCGAGTGAAAATGAACTCCCAAACACGATCAAATCGGAATTGGTTTCTCTCGGCGCTCTCGTGTCCGAAATGTTTTGGAAAGATATGTTCGATGCCGGATCGAGTTCTGGGAATCCGCGTGCCTGGTTTAACGAAAAAGAAATCACGCACATCGATGATTTACACCCGGAAATGGCGGAAACCTTCAGAAAATTGATATCGAGAGATCCACGCAATCGGATATCGGCTCAATCTGTTCAAGATATCGCGATGAAACAACTGAAAATTCTACGAGATAGCAAGCCATCATCCCCTACGATGCCTTCGAAAGGTTCACTGGCCGACCGTGAGTTGAACGTGGATTCTGAGAGAAAGGCAAATGAGTTGAAAACAATCATGGACGTTCTTAGATCGATTGAAAAAACGCGAGAACGTGAGTACGAAAAGACAGAGCGGGAATTGAACGTTTTAATGGCGCTCTCAAAATTACTCCCACAACACTCCGTCAGAATGCAAGAAAATGATGGTCGTAACAACGTAAAAAGAAAGCGTGGGGATGGCAACAACAGTAACAATAACAATAATCATACTTCTTCAGATGTTGCCGGCACAAACAACAACGAGAAGTGGGCGAGGCAATCTCTGGAGCCACAACACGTTCTTGATCATGTCCCATTTGACGACTTGCCGAAAATTGTATTTGAATCCTTGGAAGAAACATTATTCCAAGCGTATGCGAAATCGTGTAAAAGTCACGCGCTTCAACTAGCGCGCGGTGGTTTTAGTGACGAGTACAACACCGGTCGCTCAGGACCCATGAAAGACGACGAAAAATGGATCTCAAACATGATCAGACGCACAAGAGTCGAAGAACAGCTGACGGATGATTTGAAAGAATTTGGTAGCTGCTTAACTCGTGTTACGCGAAAATGGCGATTTCGAGTCGTTGCTAGGCTTGGTTGTGGAGATTTAGTCGGTGGTTCGAGCGATATGGTATGCTCTACCGCGTGGAATCGTGACGGCGACTTGATCGCAACGGCGGGCATTTCGAAGCGATTGTGTATTTATGAAGTTGCCTCCGTCATGCAGTTGGGAAATGCCGTGCACTGTCCAGCTATGGAACTCTCTACGAGCTCAAAGTTGTCGTCAATTAGTTTCAATCCGTACGTGAAGCCAGTCATGGCGTCTGCGACGTACGATGGTGCGATGCAAATCTGGGATGTTCAGAAAGGTATCGAAACCATGCGATTAAAGAATCACACCAAACGCGTCTGGTCGACTGAATTTTCTCCGATTGATCCAACTCGTCTGTTATCAGCCTCGGACGATAGCACGACTCGAGTCTGGTCAATCACACAAAAACGAGAGTGCATGGTGATTAATGATCCGAATCAAGCAAACATATGCTCGGTAAACTCCTCTCGCATGGACTCGAATTTGATTGCTGTGGGATCAGCGGATCACAAAGTACACGTTTACGATCTCCGAAACGCAGTGAAACCAACCTTGACGCTAGAAACACACAAAAAGGCAGTCTCGTACGTGAAATGGATGGGGAACGAGCTCGTTTCGGCATCTACAGACTCTTTACTCAGGCTATGGGATGTGAAAGGACCGCGAGGAGTTTGTCTTCGCACGTACACCGGACACGTGAACGAGAAAAATTTTGTCGGTCTCAGCGTCACGAGCGATGGTAGAATCGCGTGTGGATCTGAGGATAACACAGTCCGAATGTACGCAAAATTTGCACCGTTACCAGTCGCCGGACATTCATTCATGCGCATGACTCCCGGTTGTGGATTGAGAGAGGGAGGTCCCACGGCTGGTTTATGCGGCGGCATCAAACCTGTACTCACGAACGACAAGGGCGCGTTCGTCACGAGCGTCGCATGGTCTCCAGATGGTCAGCGATTGTTAGCGTCTAATTCGCGTGGTAACTTGAAGATATTTGAGTTGGATTAAGTATCTAATCGCAGTGAGAATTAACCAATACTATTACTAACACAAACTAAAAATCAATTGTATTTACAATAAAATACAAAGTAGTACTGTAGAAATTTTGCTAAAGATGTACTCGTTTAATACGGTCGATCGCGACGATAATGTCCCCCTCCGCCCCCTCTGCCGCCGCCACCACCACCTCTATTGTAATTTCCGTAACCTCCACTTCGACCGCCACCTTGGCCTCGGCCCCAACCGCCACCTCTGTTGCCGCCACCGTACGAACCTCTCCCACCATAAGTACTACTTCCTCGACCACCACCGTAGTGCCTGTTATTATTATTATCATTATTGTTGTTGTTATCTCTGCTAAAATCATCCTCTTCTCTTTTCTTCTTCGTCGCTAAGGAAACACTAATCTTCTTTCCTTTGAATTCATACCCATCGTAAAACCCGGGCGCGGATTGCGCAGCCATTGGATCATCGTAGGTGATCGTGCACTCGTCTTTTTTCTCTCCAGTGGTCTCGTCTGTGTATATTTTTACCGCCCAAGGCCACTGATCGGGGAATCCCGTGCGTTGACGCACTCTCGAAATCATCCCGATACCGCCGAATAATTCTCTCAAATCGTCCGAAGTCGTCGTCTCTGGGTCGAATCCTTTGACGAAAATTCGATTGTTTGTCGGATCGTCCACGCCGTCTAGCAACCATCCCGCCGCGGCTTTCTTCTCCTCGTCTTTCACTCTTTGTGATTTCGGTAAATCGCATCGTTTACAGGTTTTTCTCCACGCGAAGTTTGTGTTTGAACACGAGTCGCACTGCCAAGACCCATCTTCGGACAATTTTTTGTGTGGTTTGTTGTTGTTTTGATTGTCGATTTTGTTGTGCCTGTTGTACTTGTTGTTGTATCCTTCTTCTTCGTCAACACAACCGGTGCCAAAGCGCAAAGGCGCGTCCTCTTCGGGAGGTGGGGGAGGAGGTGGAACGTCGTCGTCGACGACGACGACGTCGTCTTTTGATGGTGCCATAGCTTTTTTGGTGTGTGTGTGTGAGTGTGGAAAAAGGAGAGAGAAGTTTCCTAAAAGAAGTCTTTCTCCTCTCTCGTCTCGTCTCGTCTCTCGTCTCGTCTCGTCTCTTTTAAAAAATTCACTTGACGAGAGGATATGACATTCCGATTTTGAGAGAGGGAAAGAAAAGAGGCGTCTGACGTCTCCCAACCACAAACGCAAGCATAAAAGCGCTCTCGACGGTGATTACTTAAAAAAAAAATCCATTACGAGTACTTATAAAAGCGCGCGCGTTTGGATAACACACGCAGCAACAAACACGAAACAAACACATCGAACGTTACTTCTTCTATTTCAAAGAACGCGGTTACAAACCAGAAATAACGATGAGCAATATTTTATTGGGCATGGGTAACCCCCTCTTAGACATCTCCGCCGTCGTCGAACAAGACATCCTTGACAAGTACGACTTACAACTCAACAACGCGATCTTAGCCGAGGAAAAGCACAACCCGTTGTATAAAGAAATGGTGGACAAATACCCGGTGGAATATATCGCCGGGGGTGCTACGCAAAACTCTATTCGCGTGTGCCAATGGATGTTGAAGACGAAAGGTGCGACGACCTTTATCGGATGCATCGGTGAGGATGATTTTGGCACCCAGATGACTAACGCGTGCCAAGCGGATGGCGTGACGACAAAGTACATGATCGACAAATCGACGCCGACTGGGACGTGTGGGGTTTTGGTGAAAGATGGCGAGCGATCTTTAATTGCTGCGTTGAACGCGGCAAACAACTACAAATTCGAACACTTGCAAGAAGCAGAAAACTGGAAGATTGTTGAAGACGCTAAGTTTTATTACAGCGCCGGCTTTTTCTTGACGGTGTCGCCAGATTCCATGATGGCGGTGGCGAAACACTCCGCGGAAAACAATAAGTGCTACATGATGAACTTGTCTGCGCCATTCTTGATGCAAGTGCCGCCATTCTTGGAGGCGATGATGAATACATTACCGTACGTCGACGTCTTGTTTGGAAACGAATCCGAAGCGGTCACCTTTGCCGAATCTCAAAAGTGGGAAGGCATCACGGACGTTGCCGAGATTGCGTTGAAAATCAGTCAAATGCCGAAAGCTAGCGATCATTGCACGAGGACGGTCGTGTTCACGCAAGGCGCGGACGCGACGATTGTCGCCAAAGACGGTAAAGTCACGAAGTACGACGTCATCAAATTAGCCAAAGAAGACTTGGTCGATACAAATGGCGCGGGAGACGCGTTCGTCGGCGGGTTCTTGTCCCAGTTTGTGCACGGTAAGGAGTTAGCAGATTGCTGCAAGGGCGGTAACTACGCTGCCAATGCCATCATTCAACAATCTGGATGCAAGTGTCCGGGAGAATCGAATTTTTCGTGCTAAAATTTACGTAAAGGTCTCTAAATTCTTACTTGAAAATTTATTTTTATATCCATAATTCATTCTTCTATAGGTACTATACCGGTACCATGGTACAAACTATCTAAAATGTTTATTAAAGGATGGGAAGTGGATCCGGTCCAACATTGCTAAACACTTGAACGGATGAATCCCAACCGCAGCTCGCTAATTCTCCCCTATTTAAAACGCTTACATCTAAACCAACCGCAAACTCGGTGTGATGGCGCCACTGCCGCAAAAGTGGCGAAGGCTGAACGCCTCTTTCTCCTTCTAAAGTATTATTATTATTATTGCTACTTGGGTTGTTAATTTTCCAATTCCACATGGCTACGGTCATATCATAACTTGCCGTGTAACACAAATCTTCATCGAATGGGTCCATTTTTACTCGTCTTACGGCATAACCGTGGCCTCTCAAGATGGAAAGTTCCTTCTTTGGATTTCGAATGTCCCACAGTTTCACCGCTCGATCGACCGATCCAGTTGCGACGACGCAATCGTTATATTTATTCCAATCTACGCATAAGACTTCAAAATCGTGCGCAGGTATCGAAAGCGTCGAGTGGTTTTTCCTACAGTCCCAAATTTTTAGTGTGCAGTCACCGGAAACAGAGGCGAAAACATCCGCGTGGTGTGGCGACCACTCCGCCGCATAGACGCAATACGTGTGTTCTCTAAATGTTTTCAACGACCCCTGCGTGTGCACATTCTCTCTCGGATTCCAAAGTTTAATGGTATCGTCCCAACTGGCAGTTAAAAATACGTCTTTCCTCGTCGGATTCCAAGAAATCGTATAAATTTCCGCCTCGTGCTCGTTGAACGAACGCAAAGGATTTTGGAACGGTGGGCGAGATACGTCCCAGAGTTTTGCGGACCCATCGCCAGAGGCGGATACTAGCACGTTCTCCGATTCTTCCGACCACGCGCAATCGAATATCCCATCTGCGGTTTCAAATCTTGCCTCCTCTGCCAAAGGAAGTGTTCCTGGATGTCCGCCTCCTACTCCTACTCCTCCCGTTGTTGCGTTATTGAGCGCATTCAACTCTCTTCGTAAAACGTATTGATGGCCGTTCCCGACGATGCCAAAGTTTTGCGACGCCGAAACCGCTATGCGATCGGCAAAGAACGGAGAGAATTTGACGCTGTAGCCATTGAAAGGCGTGCGGAAATGTGACGTTGCCGCCATACAATAACTCGCGCTTTTATTTATTTATGTCGTTGTTCTCGTTCTCGTGTTTTGTTCTTTCTCCCGTTGTTGGTGAACGACAACAAACAAGAACGAGAGAGAGAACTGAGAGAGAGAGAGAGAGAGAGAGAGAGAGAGAGAGAGAGAGAGA
>CEPW01052024.1_pt1 | contig 10562 bp, 6 predicted proteins | sample 356211 | NCBI WGS metagenome assembly CEPW01 (sample SAMEA2620021, study PRJEB7988) | marine metagenome | biome: marine biome (ENVO:00000447); feature: deep chlorophyll maximum layer (ENVO:xxxxxxxx); material: "saline water (ENVO:00002010), including plankton (ENVO:xxxxxxxx)" | depth 25 m
ACGTTCTCGCCGATCGAATGGCACACTATTACCACTTGTTTACTTTGTACTGGTCGGTGAGACCGTTTGGGGCGTCGGTTATTTTAGCTACCAAAGACGCGCACGGGTATCACATGTACGTGTTAGAACCGAGCGGAGAGTGTCACAAAATGAACGGGTGCGCGATCGGGAAAAACAAAGCGGCGGCGAAGACGGAGATAGAAAAGTTGAAGTTCGGGGAAATTTTAGCCAAAGATTGCGTGAAAGAGTTGGCAAGAATTATATACAAGATTCACGATGAGAAAGATAAGGATTTTGAGTGCGAGTTAGGGTGGATTTGCGAAGAGAGTAAGGGTGAGTTTAGGAGAGCGCCGAAGGAGGTGGCTGACGAAGCCATCGCTTTAGCGAAAGCCGCGTTGGAGGAGGACGACGATATGGACGACGCGTGATGAGAAAATGAATGCAAAATAAGTCAACGATGTAACCTTAATATATCCGTAGCCTATCAGTTGTTACTGTTTACGAGTAGTAAAAGCATTTATATGCGTTGAAGACGCAAACTTTTTTGTGACTTTTTTCCTTGTGTCAATTATGATGCGTTTTTCCGAGGAGTATTTATTATTTTTAAAAAAGAAAAAAATACTCGGACACACAAAAAAACACGCTTAACTCAACCAAAGGAGACGAAGAGGAACGCAGAAATGTCTTCGTATTACATCCACGCTGGACGGACGATCGAGGAGTCGCCAATGCGCGAAGGGTCTCTGTATCTGTACGATAAGTACGTTCTGCTTTTTTTTAGACCTTTATTTTCTTTCGATCAAAGTCAGGCGTTTTTTTTTCAAAACAAACACGACGAACGCGCGCGTTTGTGCTCCCATCCGACGCGTTCTTTCTGCTCGACACACGCGAACGTTACACAGAGAAGGTTGGTATGATTTTTTCGCCAACGCGACATCAATCACGAAAGACGGGTTTTGTGACGACGAAACGATCGGTATGAAACACGTCGCAGTTCGAGACGCAGGGAGAGAATCGACGTTCAAACCATCGAAAAGTAACATGTTCCCGCGACCGAAAAATTGGAAACCATCCAAAAGTAACACTCAAAAAGAACACTCGAAGTGAAGGTGAACGAATGCGACGATGTGAATGCGAACATATTTTTGCGTCTCTATTATCGCGCAAATGAAAGCGCTAAACAAAAAAATCAACTAAAAAGCTAAGCGCGTCCGGTGTAATTCAAAACCAAAGGATACGCGCCTTTTTCGATTTCATCCTTGAACAATTCGTACACGGTTGTATTCTTATGCGGTTTTTTGCTCTCGCACTTATCGCAATACCACGAGTCGTCACCTTCCGGGACATCGTCGAGCTTAGGGGTTAAACAGAAGCAATGAAAACCGGCATCGCATCCGTCGCAAAGCAAAATTTTCTCCGGTGCGTGTCCCGAACCGCATTCGGCACACATGACTTCGTCCGCTTCTTTGCCAAACTTGAAGTTTGCGATTCTAAGTTTTTCGTTCTTCTTCTTTTCCTCCGAGCCTTCTTTGTCTTTCCAGACTATGGCGCTGACGAAATAGTTTTGCACGACGAACGAGGATAACAGATTTTCAATCGTCAAATCTTTCGGGACGAGCATGTGATCAAACTTTGCAATAGCGAGAGGATCTCCTAAAACGCGTCGCAACGAAATGTGAATGAAATCTTCCTTAACAATCGCACTTTTATGCATCATTCCGTTCTCGTGCGATATTGTCATTAATTTCGGGACAACGCCGCGAGGAACGATAGGTGCGTTGGCGGCGGGTTGGTGTCCCCGCATCGTTTGATTGTTGATATTCGCGAGACTGATATCGTTCTCCTCGTCGCTTCCTCGATCTTTGCCTTCGCCATCCTCGTTGCCGCCCAAAGAAGAGACTGTTTTGCTACTGCTCGTCCCATGTGTGAGCTGCGCATCAAACGTTTTCATTTTCACCAAGTCCAAAAACGATAAGTCGTCCTTCACTTTTTTATGGTAAACTCTTCCGCTCATCATATGCTCATTGCTAACCGCGTTGAAATTTCGTCTCTCATCTTCGCGCTTCAATTCGACGTGTCGCTCTTCTTCTTCTTCTTCTTCTTCTTCTTCTTCTTCTTCTCGTTTTCGTTTTGCGTGTTGTTGTTCCTTAGTATCTTCGTTTTTATTGTCGCTATTTTTCTCGATTGTCACGTTCATCCGCATCGGCAACGGCTTCAACTTCTTATCGTCTGACTCCCAATTGAAATGCATCATTCCGGACGCCATCATCGCCATCCTCTTCGCGTCAGCTGCGCGTTTTATCTTCTCCTTCGCTTCTCTCACCCGTCGGTCGTACTCAGCTTGACTCGTAAACCGATCGCTTTCGTCGTCGTCGTCGTCGTCGTCGCTCACGATCGCATTGACTCCTTTCCCCAACATTCCTAGATGTTCAAAGTGCGGATCATTCGCGTGAGCGCCTCCTTGTCCTCCCGCCGCAGCTACTCTCTGTTGTTGTTGCATAATAATTTGTCTTTGCAATTGATCTTGCTGCTGTAATCGCATGTCTCGCTCCAAAGCTACCATTCTTTCTTTCCGTTCCTTTTCTCTCTGTTCTCGTTGTCTCGCCTTTTCAAACCTCTGCTCTTTCCTCTCTTGTTGTTCCTTCTTAATCTGCTCCGCGATGGCGTCGTATCGGTTTTTCTCCTCTCTTTGTTTTTCCAAGTTATCTTCCAAAATCGTCGTCGCTTCCTTTCTAGAAAACTTCTCCTCTTTCTCGTCGTACGATTCCGCGCCTCCTTTCGCTGCATAAATTGCGTTCACAATCTCGTCAAACTTCGGATCCCTGACGAAATCTCGTCTCGACGCCACTTTCGCTCGACACTCTGGGCAACACATTTGATTTTTCCGAATCGATTCTTGCACGCATTCGTTGCAGAACCGATGCAAACAGACTCTCACCGTGACGCAATTCTTCACCGTCCCCCAGCAAATGGAACATCTCGTGTCTGCGCGCACGTCTCGATAGAGCACTACCTTCTTTGTCTTCCCCTGCTGCTCTTCTTCTTCTTCTTCTTCTTTCTCATCGCCGTTCGTTGCCTCCAACCTCTTCTCTTCCAATTCTTCTTTTTCACCAACGCGTGTCGTCGTCGGGGGTTCGAGTGGTTGCTCTTCCGCCCGTACCGCCTCCTCCTCGACGACGTCTCCGCGCTCTTCTTCCATTTCTAACCGTCGTCGTCGTCGTCGTCGTCGTCTCTTTTGTTGTTGTTGTTGTTGTTGTTGTTGTTGTTGGTTCTTTTTATAATGATGATAAAAATGATTGTTTTTATTGTTTTTCGACAAAAGGAGAGAGAGAGAGAGAGAGAGAGAGGAGAGAGAAAAAACAAAAATCAAAAAATCAAAAAATCAAAAATTTTCTCTCTCTCTCCACACACACATTTTTACACAAAAAAAGTCGAAAGTGAGAGAGACAAAAAAAAGACCACCGGCGGATATAAACAACAACAACCAATAAACGCGATGGCCCCTACTAAAGGCGGCGGGACGACGGAAACGTCTTCGGAGAAAAAAGAAGGAGGAAAAGGAGTCGTTTCGGACGATGCTTCTCGCGTGGTCGAACTGGAAGAGCTCGCGGCCGCGCAGAAAGTGAAGCTGAGAGCCGCGGTGAAGAAAGGCAAATCCATCGAAGAAGAAAGGAACGCGCTGAAAGACACGTTGGAAGAGGAAAGGAGAGTCGCGGAGGAGACGAGGAAAACGAACGATGTTTTGATCGAACAGTTACGAGAACGTGCGAAGAAGATGGAAGGGAAAGTGCAAGTGTTAGAAGCGATGAAAGAAGCGACGTCGTCGTCCTCGAACGAAAACGAGAAGGAAAAGTTAAAGAAGAAGAATGAACAGCTGGAAGCAAAAGCGAAAGAAAAGGAAGTATCCATCGCGCGATTGGAAAGCGAACAGAAGGAACAAGTGAAAGTAAACGAGACGATGAAAAAAGAAAAATCAAAAATGTCCAAAGAGATTGACGATTTGAAGGCAAAGTTAAAAGAACAGAAAGATGCGGTGAAAGTTTCGAAACGAAGAGAAGCTGACGCGTTGGTCGGCGGCGCGGCGTTGGAGACGGCAGAGAAGAAGGCGACGGAGAACGAAAAGTTGAGAGAAAAGTTCGAAAAAGAACGCGACGAGAGTTTGAAAAAGTACGAACTCATGAAAGAAGAGAGAGACAGAGCCGTGGAAACGGCAAAGGCGATCGAGGCGCGAACCGAATCGTTGACGAAACAAATGGAGGAAGCAAAAGCAAAATTTGAGGAGGATTCTGCGCAAGCGATAGAGTTGAAAGAAAAATCAGAGTTAATTTTGAGAGACGCAGAGCATAGGATTCAAACAGCTGAAGCTTCGGCGGTGGCTTCCGAACAAGAAGCTGAACGCATGATGGAAGAGGCGGAAACTAGAAATAGAAAGTTTCAACACTTACAAGTTGCGTTTCAAGAGCGCGAAGCGGCGTTGAATAAAAAGATTGAAACATTGGAAATAACGAGAGACGATCGAGTGGAGAGCGTGAAAAGCAGACTTCAAGCTGAGTTAGAAAAGAATGAAGAGTTAGAGCGGATGCACGAAGAAGCGAAAAAGGAAGTGAAAAGTTTACGCACCTCGATGGGTGCGATGGAATCCAACGCGCATGCTGCGATCGCAGCGAGGGAACACGCGACGACGTGGAAGGAAAAAGCAACGTCAGCAATCGCAGAGACGGAAAATTTGCGCGAAAAGATTGTAGCGCTGGAAGAGGCGAACAGACAAAAACAGGAAATGATGTCTTCTGCCTCCTCGTCTACAGCGAACGCAGTCGTCATGGAAAAAGAGATTGCGACTCTCAAGGAAAGTTTAGAAGTTGCCCTGAAACAAAAAGAAGACGCTGAGCTTCGCGCGCAATCCGCATTAAACACCGCTTCTAGTATGAATGAAAGAAGCAGCGAAGCCAATGGTGGCGAAGCAGAAAATAATAACAGCGCATCTGCGCACCAAGCGCGCAAATTGGCCGAAAGCGAACATACGGTCTTGAAACAACAGACAGAAATCCAAGCGTTAACGAGACGCGTGAAAGATTTATCGTGGCAAGTTTCCATGTACTCCGATCAGGAGAAAGCTGATATGAGTGGTAGTGTGACAGCAACTCCCGGAAAAAAGTCCGGATTAACTTCGATTTTTGGTGGTGTTATTGGTGGTGGTGGTGGTGGCGGTTTGTCGAATTTGAAAGGCAAGCGAAGACAGTTTGTCGTCGTGTATTTAGGTGTTCTTCATCTCCTCGTGTACGTCGCATTCTTACATGGCGCGTTTTCTGCGCACAAAGCAGTTACCGGATGTAGAAGATTTTAGAAGACGATCATTACGTTCAACAAAACAGTATAGTTAGGTATTAGAAAGAAAACATTTTTATGCATCGTACTATCTATGAAACTACATCAATTCTAGAGCTATCCTATTGTTTTACTACAATTGTTACTAGGTGAAATCACTCACGTGTGAAACTTGATGCTTTGTAAATTTGGAAAGAATTCCCGCAGCGCTTCTAAAGTGTTCGTTTTGACGTTTAAGCATCCTTTAATATCTAATATCCGCAAAGATTTACTCTCCTTTTGTCCAATTTTCAAACTCGTAATGAGCTTTTCGGTGACATTTCTATTCCCGTGAACGGACAAGAGCTCCAAAAAGCGACAGTTTTCTGCAACATAACACACGCCTTCATCTCGAATGCTCCCGCACCACGAGAGATTCAGGTATCTCAGCGTATTCGGCAATTTCAATAGAGTCGTGTCGGTGAGCTTATTAAACCCACACGCATCAAAAACCTTCAAATTTTTGAGACCATCTATTCTCTCGAACGCTTTATCTGTCAGTTGACTGTTGGCGTATAACGAAAGAAACTCGAGTTCTCGACAAAAGGTCACGATGGACGCCAAGCTCACGTTGGTCATTTTGGGTACTCTCGTTAGATCCAAATATCTAAGTTTCAAACACTTACTAATGTCCCGCACGCCTTCGTCATCTAATTGCACGCATCCGCTCAGATTTAACACCTTCAAGTTCTCGTTGCAAAATCTACACACCGAGAGTAGACCTTTGCTCGTGATTTTAGTATTCCAAAACAACTCCAAACATTCCAACCTGTTTTCTAAATATTCCGCCACGCTCATCAGCCCTAGATTACCAAACTGTCGAACAGCACCGATATCCCCAGACCCGGCTGCGTTTAAATTCACCCTTTTACATGTTTTCCCGCATCTTTTTACTACGTTTGACACGGTGTCATCGTCGCAAACTTTTGACAACTCGAGCTGAACGGCATTAACTGTATCCCAGGGGAATTCATTGCTTGCGAGAAGACGGTCGATGCTCTCTTTCGCGTTTGGACAGTCTCGTAGATACAAGGTTGCGTTCGCGTCGTCCTCATCGTACTCTCTCAGTTTGACGACCGTTTCGCTGATCCCGTACGTCTCTTTCGAGCCTTCGTAAAAGGACATACAATTTTTTTTTTGACGAATGAAATGCCCCTTCCTATTTTATCGTTCTCTATTTAACGTTCTCTTACACCACTAAAACATCTAATTACAAAACTAACTAATTCATGCGCCGTGATTTGCATTCAAATTCTCATCACGAAGAGGATTTCTTCGACTTTTTCTCCTTTTTCTCCTTCTTCTGTTTCTTCTCCTTTTTTTTCTTCGTGGCAGAATCCGTGGACGACATGCTTTGCGAGTTCTTGGTTTTAAATCCAAGCGTCGGTTGCAAAGCGTCCGCGAACGAATCGTTCGAGTTCGGATCTTTTAATTCCTCGTACTCGAATGCTTTCGCGAGTTTGTTGATGTCGTCGTCGTCGTCGTCGTCTTTGCCGTCATTTTTCAACCCTGCGCTCGCAGCTATTTCTTCGCGTTGTCTTCTCAATCGTGCCTCTTCCGCTTCTTTCGCCTTATCGGCGGGTGTTTTCACTAATTTGGAACCTCCGAAGAACGGATCCGTTTTCGGGACGGCTCGAATAAACTCTGCACTCGTCGGCGAACTCACGTCCGTAGTCGAATTCTTTGTCTTCTCATCATCATCGTCGTCGTCGTCGTCTGAATCTTCCCATCCGTCCATACGAATCACGGTGGACTTTTTTGGTGTTCCATCTTCATCCCAATCTCTTCCACTACGATCGTTATCACTATTGTCATCATCATCGTCGTCGAAAAAATCGTCTTTGCCACCATCCTTCTTCTCCGCGGCGTCTAAAATGAGCTTTTCCATCGCACCGAGCGGTTCTTCGATTTGCTTTCCACCCACGCCGCTGACTTTCCCACCGGGCAAATGCGAAAATTGGGGCGGAACTTTCACTTTTAATTCTTCCTCTGTCGCTTCCTTAAAATTCGAGTTCTTCGGTTTACCATCGCCGGCTAAACCAAGCGTCGCGAATTGCTTGGCGTTCTTTGCCAAATTTTCGGCGAGCTCCGCTGGCGTTTGGGAGGCTACCGACGAGACGCCAGCATACGCCGATGATATCGCAGCAGATGCTAAAACTATAGGCACTTCGCCAATCTTTGTGTTTGAAAGTTTCGAAAATGTCAGCGCGTCTTCCATCCCTTCTTTGGAGCTATCACCACCGCCGCTACTATGGTTTTGTACGGTTTTCGATATTGCGCCCTGTGCGGATGGTGCTTCACCACCATCATTTTGTTGTTTATGCATCGTCATCTTCGCCTCTTGGGAATCTTCAATTTTCCTCTGATATTGCTCGTACGAGCTCGACGTTTTCATCGTTCTCAACGCCTCTTGCGCTTGAACAATGTGCCCCGTATTCTGTTTCAACTGACTCTCTAAATTCGTGCGTTTCAAACACAAAAACGGCACATGTAAAAACGTACTCAACGCTTTCAATCCGAAATTATTCAGCATGCTTGTCTCAAATACAAATGGTCGTATTGGCCTCGTCTCCGAAAATAATCTCGCCACTTCCTGTTCGACGTCGTCTAAATGCAAAATCCTCTTTGACGCGGGATAATCTCTAAAATTCAAGCAAATCGCCACCGGTAAATGCGTCGGCACTTTCTCAATCTCCCTCAAAACGTACTCGTACGTCCACCTCTTACTCGGATCGACGCAAAATATAGCCGCGTGCGCGTTTGCATACACATCAATCATCGTCGCATCCAACGGAAATGTGTGCGCGCCTTCTTCAATACCGCCGTTCGCCTCGCCAACCGGTCCGTTCATCAACGCCGCTCTGTGCGCCAAAGTTAAACTCTCTGAAATCTTCCTCGCGTTCGCTTTATCCACCACGTCCCACACTTCCAGCATGATTTCGTCTCGCAAAGATCCTTTCGCTTTCCATTCCACGTGCGCGGTTTTTATTTCGTTCGTGGGCGCGTATTCGGAAATGAAATCGCCGCCTCGCAGCCTTCGCAACATCGCGGTTTTCCCAGTGCTCGAATCCCCTCTCAAAACGACTTTGACGTTGTATTTTTCTCCGGTTTTCTTAAACTTTTGAGCGATGGCGTGGTCCATTTTCGCGATTTGTCTTCTGTTTTGGTGGTGGTGCGGCGACGACGCGTGCGCGGTCGACGACGATGGCGTTCCTCCGCCCCCGGGGGCAGGTTGTGACGCGGAACTAAACGGCGATTGAATCGTCGGGAGCCACGAATACCACGACGACGATGACGACGACGGAGTCTCTCCGGAGGGAGAACTCGTCGACGCGATGTCGTTGCCCGCAGAACGCCACGCCGAAGAACCCGACGACATCCTTAGTCTCGTTCGCGCGGCGGCGTTTCAACAACGGACGACAACTTCTTCGATACAAAAGCGGGGAGAAAATTGATGGGAAAATTGTGGATTCTTTTTTTGCTCGAAAAGATTTACTTCTTTCTTTGAACAACAACAATGATGATGACGATGATGATGTAATGTAATTAAAAAAAATACGAGAAAAAAAATGTCTCCCTCATCATCGCGGGGGAATAATTCTATTCGTACCGTTCGCTGCTTTCGCGCACTCCAACTCCGCACTCACATCGTCCAGCTCCTTTTCCAACGCTCTTCTCTTTTGTCGCAAACGCGCGATTTCGTCGTCTTTCGATTTCTCCGTATTGGCGAGACGCTCGACTAAAGACGTTAAGCGCGCGACGGTTGAACTGAGCTTGGTTCTGTCATTCGAAAGTTGCGATGCGGTTTCGGATTGGAAGGATTCGCACTCGAGCACACGTTTTTTTGTGGCGGTGAGTTGCTTTTCGAGTTCGTCGACGAGTTTCTCGTGTTTTGCTTTTTCTTTGGCGAATTGCACGCGTTGTGTTGCGAGGAGGAGACCGCGGCGTTCGTCGCTCGTTTCCTCGAGTTTTTCATCCGATATCGTTGTCGTCGTAAACAACTTTCCAATCAGCGCATTCACCAGCTGATCACCCTCCATCATGTCTCGCAGTTTTTCTTTCTCCATTTCCATCTGTTCTTGAATCTCGTTCGCGTGCGTTTGCGCCCTCTTTTCCACCTCTTCTTTCAATATTTGTATTTCCTTCTCCTTTCTCTTTCCGTTGGTGAGTAATCGATCGACCTCTGCTCTCAGTCGCATGCGCGACGCTTCCGATTCGATCAAATCGTTCGTCATTTTCGCATTGAGCTCTCGAGTGAATCTCGCCTCGCGTTGCGCCTCTCTTTCGCGTTCGCTCGTTCGTGCACACTTTTCTTGCCAGCTTTTCGCTTGTTTCCCGAGTAGCTCGTTCCTCTGTTCCAACTCGAACACCCAAAGTTCGTTTTGGTGAAGCGCCTTTGCGTGGTGGAAGCGCGTCGTGTTTTTCCCTTCCTCTTCTTCTTCGTCGTCGTTTTTGTCGTCGCGATTCGCAAGAGGAGGAGGAGGAGGAGGAGGAGGAGGAGGAAAAGGATTCATCGTCGAGAATCGGTTTTGGATGAGTTTTATTGCGCGTATTTTTTTTATGCAAAGAAGAAGAAGAGGAAGAAGAAGAATTGGAAAAAAAAAGAACGGAGAATGAATTAAAAGAGGAACGCGCTTTAATACTACGTACTCACAAACGATCTACTTCAGCTGTTTCGCCAGGAGCGGATTGTTGCTCGCGAACTGGCTCATCTTTTGTTTTTCTCTCGCTTTCGCCTTCTTCGCCTCTTCTTCCTTCACCTGTTCCATCGTCAATTTCCCGGTTGCTAAATCCTTCGCTTTTTGCGCCTCTTTCTTTTCCTTCTTCTCCCGCATCGCTTGCGCGTCTCTCTCCGCTCTTTGCTGCGGCGTCAAATTGGTTTCCTTGTTCCCTTTGCTCTGGCCTTTCTTCGACTTGATGGCGTTTTTCTCCCGCGAGAGGTCGCGAGATAAGCCGCGCGCCATTATTAGTGTGCGAGTATAGTCTTCTTCTTCTTCTTCTTCTTCTTCTTCCAAGACGAACCTTCTTCTTCGCCTCCTCTTTCTTTCCCAAAGCTGTTGTGTTGTGTGTTGTGTTGTGTTGTTGTGTGTGTGTGTGTTTTGTGTGTTTTCAAGTTTTTTTTGAGTCGGATTTTTGAAATGAAATGCCCAAAAACACCCAACCGCCAACAAAAACAACAACAACAACAAAAAAAAAAA